>Ga0181533_1004885_pt1 | contig 13281 bp, 17 predicted proteins | sample PEATcosm2014_Bin_45_FD_119772 | JGI IMG/M metagenome (GOLD analysis project Ga0181533, IMG submission 119772) | Peatland microbial communities from MTU Mesocosm Facility, Houghton, MI, USA - PEATcosm2014_Bin11_60_metaG | ecosystem: Environmental > Terrestrial > Soil > Wetlands > Peat | place... | reverse complement strand
ATGGGGCTGGCCTCCAACGATGTGGCTCTCCTCGGGGTGAGCTTCGCCCACCTGAGCAACCCACGATGCTCGTTGCGCCGGCCCTTCTTCAGGACCGGGCGGCGGCTTCCATCCTGACTAGGCAACGTCCAGGTCGAAGCCTGGCTTGACGCGCCACCGCCTGGCGTCCACAGCCCACCAATCTGGGCGGGGGAGATGCACTTTCAAGGGGGCCATGCTGTCATGGGGACGAGCATTGGCAGTCGTCTCGCCGAGATACCCCTGAACGATCACGACTACAACGTGGAGGTCTACGCGCTGCCGGCGGCAGGCGAGGCTGCCGAGGTGGTGATCTTCGTCCTCTATCCGCGGCGGAAGTCCGCCGTTCCACCCGCGGCCAGCGGTGCGGGGTAGGCCGAGCTCGCCCAGCGTTGGGGAATGTCCCTTGAGGGCTTCCGGCTCTCGAAGGGTGTCGATCGCGGGGGGTAAAGCCCGGCACCATCGGCGCTCCAGTCTCGGGCGGCCGCCGAAGGGACGGAACATCCCCCTCGGCCGGTGCGTTAATGACGTGTGCGCTCCACCCGGGGGTCGGCGGCTTCCCTGGCCATCCTGGCGATGGCGCTGGCCGGCTGCGGCACAGTGGGAACCCTGGCTGGGGCGTCCTCGACAGCGAGCGATCAGGCCGTGCTCCAGCGGGCACTCGCCGCATGGGCGGACTTCAGGCAGCTACGGACATCAGCATACCGGGTGCGATCGCATCGCACGCGTCGGGCGCGGCTGCGACTACTCCCGGAGGAGATGCGGTTGCCCCGTGCGCTTACCATTGGACCGACAAGCGGCCAGGAGGACGTTGAGACATGACCGAGGATGCTGCTGAGCGGGCGAAGGACGCGGCGCGGACCGCAGGAACCATAGTGGGCGCTCTGTCAGGAGCACGGCTCTTGTCGGGCCTGGTGCCTCTCCCGTTTGTGGGCCCAGTCGTTGGTGCTGTGATCGGGGGGGTAGTCGGCAGCGAGGTGGGCCGGCGCCTGGGTAAGGCGGTGCTCGACGGTGGCAACGCCTTCGTGAAGACCCTTACCACGCCGACTTCCTGACCGTTGCGAAACCGAGACCGCCTCTCCCCGATGAGCCACCGGGTATCGACTCGATACCGCCGCCGCCCCCTCCCGGACACTACCCCCCGCCGCACGGCGGCTGAGCGCTGGAAAGAGGCGCATCCGTCGGCGCGGATGACTGCCTAGCTGCGGCCGGGCCGGAGCAGGCGAAAGGTCTCAGGCGTTCAGGGTCGTGCACAAGTGCCTCGGGCTGGGGCTCGTGGTTCCTGGGTGGCTTTAGAGGGCGAACGCCTCGACGACGTCGGTCTCCTCGAACTGGGGGGAGACGAGCACCATGCCACCCGCCGCCACAGGATCCGCTGCTCGTCACTCAAGCAGTCTTTGCTGCGCTCGGTGCGCAGGACCAATCAGCCGGCTGGTCACTCTCCGCCCTGACCGACTACCTGGCCGACAAGCGCAGGGGAGCTGACAGCTGGCTCGCAACATAAGCGCCTCCTCCGCGTATATAGGGGTGTGAGAATCCGGCCCCTTCTACTCCAGCATCGATGGGCCGGCAACGCCGCCGGGCTCTTGGCCATCGTATCGCTGGTGGAATGGGCCTTTCAGCCTCCCGAGAACCAAACGGCTTTCCATCGGAGTGGCGGAGCACGGGTGCAACGCACGTGATGCGCCGAAGGGTCATCCTCCTGGGGATCGCCGTGGCCTTGGTTTCGGTCAACGGCTGTGGTTCGGGTACCTCCCCGCGGACGACGACCGGGGGGAGCTCCGAGCGCGCCGGCCACACATTGAATTCGTCTCCATCCGGTGCAACCTCGGAATCGAACCTCCCGGCTCCGATTGCCGGACCATCGACCTTCTTCTCCGTGCCGACCACGTCGCTATCCGAGATGTCCGTGTACAGCTGGGATGGCGTGGTGATCGACCGTTCCACCGCAGCTGTGCCTCTCGAGTGTTGTGCGGTCGACCAGTCGCCGGATGGTTCGCGGATCTGGGCAGCAACCTCGACCGGCACCGTGCTACTGGACCGCCTCGGTTCGCTCCTGCAAGCGAACTTCGCCGGCGGCACATGGTCTGACGACGATGTGCACCTTTGCGAAGTCCAGCAGGATGCCCCTGCCAGCCGGCAGGGCACCCTCTACGTCCTCGGTCCCGGCACCGAGAGCCGCAGGGTGGTGGCGGTCACGGGATTTGGTCCTCATGAAGCGACAGGCGTGGTCATCTGCGATACGTCGGACAACTTCGCCCTCCTGGCGACGAGCTTCATGGGAGGGATCGAGACGCTGACCAAGGTACGCCTGAGCGATGGCGCCACCCTCTGGACCCAGACGGCCAGTTCGTCGAGCAGCCCTTGCGCTGCTCCCAACGTGATCTCGCCAGACGGTGTGTTCGAGGCCACCGGCAGCATGACGTCCGGGTACGTGTGCGACCTCGCCACGGGTGCGGTCGTGGGTCACATCCAAGGAGAGCCCGTAACCATCTCATGGGCCGGGCACACCATCATCCAGGTGCTCAGCTCCCCGCCGAATTCGTTCTCCCTCGAGGCTGTGGATTGGCAGACCGGTGCAGTGCTGTGGCGCACCCAATTCGCTGCCGAACAGGCCGGCCTGGTGCCCGAGGTCCAGGTCCAAGACGAGCCGAACGGCGACGCCATAGCCCTCACCACGGACCCGAACCCCGGCGCTGACATGTCCAATGACCGCGCTGAGCTATGGCTCATTCGACCTGGGTATCCCGATCTGGAGCTGAGCGACCAGGCGGAGCCTGGCGTCCTGTAAAGCCGCCCCCCGACACGGCGGGTCCCCTCCTCTGGTCGTGGGACGTTCGGCCACCTTGCTCAAGTGACGATTGAACACCCTCGCGTGGCCCAGTGTTGGGGAATGTCATTTGGCCAACGTGGCGCCGCGCAGCGGATTGACGGGCCGGGCTGCCGCGGTTGGGTGATCCGTCTGGCCTGAAGCTCCCATCGCAAAGCGCGCTACCGGCCGGCTGTTCTGTGCAAGGCAGTGGATCGATTCGCCCACGGGGCTCTTGGGCCGGCTGAGGGTCGCGTTACGCCCGCCTAGCCCCACCGAGGAGGTGGTCCCGGCGGTCAGGGAGGCGGTCGCCAAGGCCTACGTCGGGCCTCCCGCCGGCGGGGCTGGCCGCTTCGCCTCCGGCTTAAGCCTCAGCCGGCCGCGCGGTAGATGCGGACGTCGTCGACCAGCATGCCAGCGGCGTACCCGGGTAGGCCGTTGCTGACATCCACCTCCACCATGACCTGAACCCCGGTGAGGCCATAGCGCCGCTCAAAGCGTCCGGGAGGCGTCGGGACGGCCCCGTCCCATGTCGCGAGTGAGACGGACACTTCGCCCTTCAGCTGTGGGCTCGGTCTTGATTGGGTGGGTTGGACGGTTTGGTGCTCAGTTCGGCCGATAGCAAGCCGAGTGCAGTGGCCGCCAGGGCAAGCACAAAGAGGCCGGTCAGCAGCCAAGTCAGCCACTGCGCCGCGGGATTCGTGACCCAGTAGAAGGGATGCCCCGCAGGTCAGTTGACGAGAGGATGTCGTCACTTGGCCGGATGAGCCGATGGCCTCATCTCCAGAGCCGGTCCAGTGCGTTCGACCACCTCAGTTCGACGCAATGGCGCTTGCGCCCCAGACGCATCGATTGGGGTGCGTTGGGTTCGCTCCAGTGACAGGTGACAGCCCACCGGGTTGGCCCAGTGTTCGCGAATGACACTGGAGCGATTGGTGCCCAGCTGGGCTGGCCTCTCGCGAGAGCCCGTTCTTTCAGCACCCCGCTAGGCGAAGTAGTGGCCCCGGTCGAGGTCCGCGATGAGCCCCAGCTGGACCGGCCGCCACCCAAACAGCTCGCGGGTCAGCGCGCTCGATGCCGGCTGGTCGCGGGTGAGCACCACGCCGAGAAAGCCGTAATCCTCCGCCGGCACAGAAGCCGTTGGCAGGTTCAGATGCCGGCCGATGTCGGCGGCGATTTCGCGGGTCGGTACGCCCTCGTCGCCGACGGCGTGCAGCACCGACCCCGGCGGGGCCACCTCCACTGCTAGCCGAAACAGGCGAGCGGCGTCCAGGACGTGCACCGCGGGCCAGCGGCTGGACCCGTCGCCGACGTAGCCGGAGACGCCACTCTCGCGGGCGACGGCAATCATCCGGGGAATGAAGCCGTGGAGGTCGCCTTCCCCGTGCACCGACCTGGGCAACCGCACGACGGACGAGCGGACGCCGCGTGCCGCCATCGCGATCGCCGCCCTGGCGTTCGCGCCCCTCGCCGCCACAGGTCCGGCGGGATCGAACTCGTCATGCTCGGTTGCCACACGACCGGGCAGGGCAGGCGTCCCGGAGGCGATGACCAGGGGCTTGTCGGAGCCCTCCAGTGCCTTGCCGAGTGCATCGATGACGCACGCGTCGGCCTCCGCCGCGGCGGCGAAATCGGTGAAAGCGTGGTTGTAGGCGAGGTGGATCACCCCGTCGGAGCCGGCGGCCGCGGCGCGCAGGGTGTCCAGGTCACCCAGGTCGCCGCGGAGCACCTCGGCTCCGGCCGTCTCCAACTTCGCCGCGGACGCGTCAGAGCGGGCGAGACCAACCACCGCATGTCCGGCGCCCAGAAGATCCGGGACCAGTGCTGAGCCGATCCAACCGGACGCACCGGTAACGAATATGCGCATGGGGGGCACCTCCCGAGCCGTGATGACACTTGGTGGCGTCAGGATACCAGTTGATGTCACTAAGTGTCAAGAGCAGTACACTGGCGCCCGTGCCGAGGTGGAAGCCGGGCGCCCGGGCCAGACTCCAGGAGGCGGCCCTCGCGCTCTACGACGAGCGGGGCTTTGACCACACCAGCGTTGAGGAGATCGCCGAGCGCGCCGGGCTGACCAAGCGCACGTTCTTCCGCCACTTCTCCGACAAGCGCGAGGTCCTGTTTGGGGGTGGAGCGATGGCTGAGGAGCCGTTCGTGGCCGCCGTCCGTGAGGCTCCCCTGGCCGCTGGTGCGCTCGATGCCGTGAGTTATGGGCTCACTGTGCTAGCCGCCGGATTCGACGAGGAGGGCGAGCAGGCGGCCCGGCGCTTTCGGATTGTGCGCGCCAGCCCGCAGCTGTGGGAGCGCCAGCTGATCAAGTTTGCGTCCCTGGCCGAGGCGGTTGAACGAGCGTTGCGAGGCAGAGGGGTCGGCGACCCCGCCGCGATCCTCGCCGCCGAGTCAGGCATCACCGCCTTGCGTGTGGCGTCCGACCGCTGGGTCGCAGATACCAAGGAGAAGCCCCTGCGGCAGCTCGTCGCCGAGGTGCTCGCTGAGTTGCGAGCGGTGGCATCCCCCGAGGCCTCGCACGATAGACCCTAGGGGAGACGTGCCAACGTGGCGAGGGGTGCCGACGCCTGGCATCCGCGACCGGTGTTATATCCGGACCGGTGTTATATCCGGAGGAGTGGTTTCACCTCCATGAGGACCCTGACACCCATGCGGACCCGCTGGCCGACCCCACCCCACTGGTGAGGGGCCGGGTTGAACCTCGGCGAGTTCAGCTCAAGTGTGAGTGAGAGCACCCTGGGCTGGCACCAACTGAAATCTGAGCGATTCTGAGTAAGCAGGTGGAAAACGGACACCGGAGCCGGATGGCATCGGGCCAGCATGCCGTCAAGATCACGAAGTCGGGTTGAGTGTAAGCGACCAGTCCGTGGGCATCTGGTCGGGGGTGAACTGGCTCCCACCGCCGAGCCCTGGCACCCCGGTCCAGGTGCCGGCCTGGAGGTACACCGAACCGGTGAAGGTCGGCGCCGCGAGCACGACCACCTGGCCGTCGTCGTTTTGGAGTTCAAGGGCACAGGATTGGCTGTCGGCGCCGTCGCAATCGTTGGTGCCCCACTGGTACGAGGAGTGGGCCGATGCGCAGCACCTCGACCCCAATGACCGGCGGCACCTCCAGGAGGAAAGCATCGTCCGCCGGGTAGAGCAGCTCGTCGCGGAGCTTCCAGCGCCGCCGGCTCTGGTCGAGGCAAAGCCTGACGGTACCCACGCCGCCTTCGTGGTCGTCGAAGCTCTCTCTGGGCACCCTGACCACCCGAGAGGCCCAGCGCTTGACTAGGTCCACCGAGGGCAAGCCACCACCGCTCCGCGGGGCTCACGCCGAGCCCCTCGGCTCCGCCGAGGCCGAGGCCTGGCGCGACGCCCGGCGGCGGGTGCAGAGCCTCTGGGTGAGGTGGCGAAGCGGCGTGCCACTCTCCGCCGACGACCTCCGGCTCCCTGAACTCGACCACGATCGGCTCTTCAACGCCCTCCATGTTCCCGACGACGCCGGCCCCTACGCCGCCGCCCTCGAAGGTATCCTCCGTCGGATCCCCGACGGCTGGGGGCGTTGGGTCGACTGTGACCGGGGCTGGTACCCCCTAATCGTCGAGCTCGACCGCAAGCTGACCGCCCTGGACCCCGGGTACATCGTCTACCAGATCAAGCAGAAGTTTGGGGTGCTCAGGGTCTACATCGAAAGCGCCCAGGAGGTGGCGAGGGACATGCGGACCTTGATCGCCGACGCCTCGACGGCATCCCGGAGCAGCTGCGAGGCCTGCGGCCAGCCGGGCCAGCTCATGGAGGGGTCGGGCCGGGTCAAGACCCTCTGCCCGAGGTGTGGGATGGAAGCGGCGTTCTTGCCGAGAGAGCAGGCCTTCCCTATCTCTGAGGTAGCGGGAGACACCTCGGGCCTCGGGGCGACGTCACAATGAGCAAGGCCCGGGTGAAACAGCGAAGGGCACAACTAGCTGCTAAGCCGAGAGCCTCGCGGAAGCCGCTAGCCCGGCCCATCAGACTTAAGGCGGTCTATGAAGATGTGGCTCACGAAGTAATCCGCGAACTGATTAAGCCGATATGGCGACCCATCCTCGAAGAGACCTCTCAGCAGCTGGTGTCTCTCCTTCCGGAGGGACTGCGTGTGGAGGGACGAAAGCTGGGCCCAGAAGAGGCGGATGATGCACTTCACGAGGTCACCCGAACGATGGAAGGGGCTTCTCGGGTGACCGTCGCCGCGCACGATTCGTACGGTTGGCTGTGGTATTTGCGACGGCTGCCCATAGAGCTCTTGGCCGGTCACTTGGCCACCACGGCTCCCTATGACATGGCCCTCGCCGAGGTTCTCTCAGGGTGGAGCACCCGCGCTTGTACGCTGGAAATCCCTAGCGAGGACACCTCCATAATCTATCCACTGACCGACGATGCTCTTCGACCGGTCCTCGAGCTCTGCTCGCAAGCCAAATTCCTTAGCGCCTGTCATGGAAGACTTCGACGAGCCGGAAAGGGCGCCCAATTCATCTGTCACACGGACGGCCTCCCGACTCCAGTCACCAACCTCTCGCTAGAGGCTGCCATTGACCTTTACGACAAGCGCTTGGCGAGAGACGCTGGCAACGCCCTTCCAGCTGGTACGGAGGTCCTCAGCGACTTCTCCGGCACACCTCACGAGCTACCAATACTCATCCTCGGGTCTATAGGCATGCGACACCGTGTCCCTGGATGGCTCGGGCAACTGCGCAAGGGTGCCATCTTGGAGACTAATGGGCGTTACCTGCCCCACTTCATTGGCCTAGGGGCTGTTGCCAGCATTATGAAGGGGGCCAGCGAGGGAAATGGGGTTTGGTGGGCGCCTGAGCTTCCCTACCTGATCCTCTTGCTTCGAGCTCTTGCGCTGACCGTAGTAAGAGATCTGCAATGGGCAGGAACCAACCTTCCGAATGCCGGCTATCTCATTCTTGCGCGCCAACATGTCAGTGAAATACTGCGCTTCTACGGTCCTGAAGCGGGCCGCGACCTTCCTGCCCTGTTTCCCTCATTCGAACCTTCTACGGAAGGCGCGGCGTTACTCGAGGTCGTGGAGCAGATCGCTGGGCGCACATGGCCGTTGACCCCCGGTCCGATCGTAAGACGAGCAGGAGAATCCGTAGTCCTAGATCTCGCTGCCGCCAGCGACCGCCTCGTACGAATGCTAACCATTCCTGGGTCAGGCGGAGGGAGTTTAGTCAACAGTCGAGCCAGTAGCTTTGAGCTAGTAACGCAGGAAAGAGTAGACCGCACGCCCTGGAAGCCTCCTGATGATCTGCGAAATGTGCGCGGTCGCACCTTGCGCTTGCGGGGGAGAGCACTGACCGATGTCGACGCCCTGGCATTCCGCGATGGCACATTGCTTCTTGTTTCGTGCAAGAGCTTCCCCTATACGTTGGATTACGACGCGGGGCGGTTCAGCGTCGTCAGGAATGTACGGACCAACATCGAAGCGGCGGTGGATAGGTGGCAGGGCGTGATTGACACGCTTCGGAATGAACCACGCGGCGACAACTACGATTTCAGCGGGATGCGCCATATCGGAGGGGTAGTTTGCACGCCCCACGTCTTCTATGTGGAGCGGGAGAAGGACACTAGGGCGGTGATCAGATATGGGAATCGCACTTTGCCAGCCGCCTGCAGCATCGGGGAGCTGGCGGCGTTCTTGGGGCAAGTTGCACCAAGCCCAGCCGTCTCTGCTCGCGATGGTGGATAGCCGCTATCGGGTTCCCTGCGCCACATGGGCGCCTGAGGCCGTGAGAAGGTCGTCCCCTGAACGCTGCAAAGGCCTGCCATCCTCGGCATGAATGTGTGGCATTGCACTCCTCCCAACAGCTACCGAATGAGCCGAAACGCGAACACATTCTTGATGAGGCTCGCGTGAAACTGACCAAGCGATGCAGCCGCTAGCAGCTGCTCCACCAGTCGGCTCGGAACATGGAAATACTCGTATACCCGCCCATTGTGGAAGGCGATCGTGAGCGTTCCGCTCCACTGATCGTAGTCAACGCCGGCGAGATTTGATGACCGCACTGGAATCATGGTTGAAAACCTGCACCTCCCTCAACAACGATACTACGGCTTTGGCTGAATGAGGTCATCGCGGAACAGAAATGGACGCTTTCGTCGTCCGCTTCTTCCCATTGCCGAAAGTGACCTCCATTTTGGTAGTAAACGGGGCGGTGTGGGCTGGCTGCATCGCGGCCGAAGCCTTGGCAGCCCTCTCGATCATGTCGTATGGGACGTGCAGGGTGATCTGGGAATGTGGCCGCAGAAGATGCGGAAGAGTGGGTTGAACGGAACAGAGACGCTCGTTGGGAGGATTGCAAGACCGTTATCCAACACAGCCTTGACGCCAACAATGTTGGTCTCCCCGCGACCCTTGTTGGTCACCTCCACAGCAAGGTAGGGCCCGACCAAGCCTTGAGCCTTCAGATTTGTAAAGTGGTCGGTCTTGTCGAGGTCTAGGGTTACAAGAGTGCCTGGCCCCGTCATGCTCCACCGTAACGCCAGGGTGATCCTGCTTCCATTGAGCCAGTAAAGAACGGCCTGGGCCGCGATGCTGCCAAGGGAGAGGACTAGGGCAGCAATGGCTATCGCGAGCGTGCTGCTCGGCTGTTGGTTGACGAGCGTGATTTGCTCAGCGATCAAGGGGCAGTTCCTCGACAATTCGCTGGATTCCCCGGAGACCGGCGTCAAGGGCTATCTGTTCCATCCAGGTATCGACTTGGGCATGCCGCTCACGCGGGTTCCGCAGGTCCAACGCTGGGTTGGCAAAGAGGTTGGCGCCGCCCGACTGCCCTGCCTCAGGAATGGCCGTAAGACCTCGCAGCTCGAGGAGTTCATGGACGGGAGGCCCGGCAGAGAAATAGACCACCCCCGGCTGACTAACGACCTCGGTGGGGATGCCGGCTAGGTCGGGGCAAGAGCTCGTACGACCGCGTCATCAACCAAGGTGGCGAGCATGAAATCGATCGCCACATACAGCTCTCGCACCGAGAGCCGCCAGGAGGTCGACGGCGAGGAGTGCCCGGCCGCAGCGTAGAGGAGCCGGAACCGCACGAGGAAGTCGATCGCGAAGGTGAGCGACGAGGTGGGTGATCCGTACCTATCTGGGAGGGTGGTGTCCGCGATAGCCTCCACGGGATAGGGAACCTCTGGATGGCCACTCGCCACCTGAGAAACCAACCGCGACACGCGGGCCCGGTTGAACCCATGCCGGGTGAAGGCGGAGTAGCGAGGGATGGCGAGCTGCTCACCCCAGCCTTTCAGGAGGCCGGCGAGGGGAGAGCCATCGAGAGCCTGGGCAAGGGAATCGATCCCACGTTCGGAAAGAGGACTCCAGCTCCGGTCCTCAGCGACGGGAAGCAGCAGGCCGCTGTGCAACATGAAGTCGATCGGCAGCGGTTCTGGCCACGCCTCGACCTTCTGTAGCCCCGGTAGGCCGCGTTGGCCGATGACGCTGCCAGTCAGCTTCGAGGCCACCGGGCCTTCAGCAAACAGCTGGGCCAACCGCAACCGATCGGCTGGAGCGTTCCGGCCCGGAAGGCGAACAGGAACTCGGTGCCGGAAGAGGAGTGGGCGGGGTGCCCTGTTCGTCTCCACCCGCAAGACGAGGACGACCGAATCACCCGCTTCGGAGAGTGGAACCGAGATGATCTCTGGCACCCAGGGCGGCTCGAGAGAATCATGGCAGGCGTCGGCAACCTGGATGGCCACCTTCCCCGGCACCCCTACCAATCGGTCCGGAAGGAGGGCGTCGGAAACGCCGATCAGAATCAGCCCGCCGTACGAGTTGGCCATGGCCGCTACGGATTCCACCCAGTCCTTGCTGAGCTGAACCTTGTACTCGACGGTGAGGCTCTCTATAGGAGTGGTGTCCACCAACTCCCGGATTCGCTCGATCGAGATCTCGGCTGCGGGTGTACCGAACAAGCTGGAGGGGGTGGTCACGACGGAGCGCCTAACTTACAGAGGCAGCGGGTTGGGTGGCGGTCCCGGAGCCGGATACGGTCCGGAAATCGGCCGATACCAGAGACAGGTGACAGAGGCCGCCAGAGGTGACCGGCCCCAGGGTCGGGCAGCACCTACTCCCATCGGGTTGATCATCTGCTGAGCTCTGGCTTGTGCGGGTAAGAACATTTGTGCGTATTCTACTGCGGTCGGAGCCGGGCCGGAGGCTGGGCTTTCGCTGCCCTCAGGGCCGGATTTGCGCGGTCTTCTAACCACAAAGGGTGGTTAGCAGTATTTGAGAATAGAGAAGATTTTGAGAGTTTCTCAAGCGACGGCGACGTCGGTTTAGGCACTCGCAATTTATCACGCCCCGCCCTGGATATTAACATGCCGTCCTTTCATCCATCCGATCAACCGCTATGTTAATATACAAGAGCCACTTATGATAAATTCCGACCCTCGCCGAACCGCCCTCAGCCACCTCCTGACCTCTCTCGAATCGGGGGCCCCGGTGGACCCGTTAGAGGGCCGTCTGTTGGACTGCAAGGCGGATGTGGCTTCCGAAGGGAGCTCCGACAAGGAAGCGGGGCTGGTGCAAGATCGCGCCCTAGCCAAGCTGATTGCTGATGCTGCCGCGTGTTTCGCCAACGCCGAAGGCGGCGTTGTGGTACTAGGTGTAAAGGAAAACGGAGTGGGCCCGGGAACGATTACAGGTACGGCAGTGGATGACGCGTGGCTCACCAATAGGATCTTCCAACTCATCCATCGCCCTGTGATCGTCGAAACCTTTCACACCCAAGGTGAGAGATGTCTTGCTGTGTTTGTGGAGCCTGCCCCATTTCCGATCAAAGATACTCAAGGCGGTTACCGGAGACGCCAAGGTAGGGACTGTCAGGAAATGAGCGGCGCCGAGCTCGGGTCGTTCTCTGTGGCGCGGCAAACTACCGATTGGTCCGCAGCTGTGAGTGCTTCTACCGAAGGCGAAACCGACCTCGCTGCGATGACCGACTTGCGCCGGCTACTTCAGGCAACCCAGGAGGTGTCTCGAGTGAGCCTAGCCAACGCACCCGATGGAGATCTACTCAGGGCGCTTGGTCTGGTTCACCAAGATGGCCTGCATCTAAATCGCGCTGGTGAGTTGCTTTGTATTCGGACCCCCGGGCGCTTGGCCTTGGTGGATCTCATCTGTAAAGACGCGGTCGGTGGAGACAGCACCTTCCACTCAGACTTCTCCGGTCAGCCCGTGCTACTCGCCCTCCAAGAGGCGTTCCACATACTTGACGCTCGAATTGCGATCTACGACTTCTCGAGAGGCGGAGTAACGCTTCGACAAGAGCCCGCGTTACCGGTACTTGCCCGGCGAGAGGCAATAGTCAATGCGGTTACGCACCGCGATTGGGCTCAGTCACATCCCATCACGATACTCTTGGAAGGAGCGCGCCTAACGGTGTCCTCTCCCGGGGGCTTCCTCTTTGGAATCTCAGCCTCTACGATCCTGACAGCACCAGCTCAGTCCCGAAACCGCGCCCTAGCCAGTGCATTTCGAAGCCTCCGACTCGCAGAAAGCGAGGGAACAGGTGTTGACCGAATGTTCCGAGAAATGGTAAGGCTGGGCTTGGAAGTTCCTCGTATCCAAGAGGCTGCACAAGGCTCAAGAGTGGTTTGTGTTCTCGAAGGGGGCAAGCCCGATGAGAATGTTATCCAAGCTATCACCCAGCTCCCCACGAACGCGCAATCAGATGTTGATCTCAACCTGATCTTGTATCTTCTCCAAGGCAAGCCCACCCTCAACGCCTCCGAACTTGCGCCAATCATTCAAAAGGACAAAGCCGCTGCCTTAGCAGCATTCAGGCGAGCCAAGGAACTGGGCATTCTTGACGACACTCCTCACGAAGGAAGGTGCCGGCTGTCAGCGAACTTCAGGAGAATCCTCGCTCCGCGCCTAAAGTACCTTCGACGAACAGATTCGGATTATAAAGGCGTTATCTCTCACTTCCTCAGCGTTGCCGGGCAGGTTCGGGCCAGGGATCTTATCGAGACCTTTGGTATTACTAGCGTAACGGCTTCTCGCATTCTCAATCAGCAAACCGAGGAGGGGTTCTTGAGGCGGGTTGGTAGCCGCGGTCCTGGGGTGCGTTACATCAAACCATCACTGGATGCACGCGATGACAATGAGCGCCAATCGAGCACCGAGAACCTAATGCAATGACCAATTCCAACAGCGAAAGACCCAACCAGCAACCGGACCGCGACCACTCGTAGGGTCGAACGGACCACCCAAATGCCTCGTAACCCTCCACCCGGGGAACGGGCTGGAGGAGTGTTCTGATCTCAGGCCGAGAAACCTTGCAACAGCCCCTATCGCGAGCGTGCCGATCGGCTGCATACAGGGTCGTTTAGAGTCAGCATAGAAGGTGTGGGGGCCGCGCCGAGGCCGCAGCCCCCAGGGCTACCGCCACCAGGATGGCCGCCAGGCCCACCGCTTTCACCGGGAT
>Ga0181533_1004882_pt1 | contig 13284 bp, 15 predicted proteins | sample PEATcosm2014_Bin_45_FD_119772 | JGI IMG/M metagenome (GOLD analysis project Ga0181533, IMG submission 119772) | Peatland microbial communities from MTU Mesocosm Facility, Houghton, MI, USA - PEATcosm2014_Bin11_60_metaG | ecosystem: Environmental > Terrestrial > Soil > Wetlands > Peat | place... | reverse complement strand
GTATCCGGCTGACGGAGTACGTCTGGTTTCCGTATGCTTCGAGGGTTTCAAGGATTGGACAGGCGGAAGAACAAATTGCCCGTCGGCGGCGTGATGGTGATGCTGTTCGTGCCGTTGCTGGTCGTGATGGTATAACCACTCGTCGTCCAACCCGCCGACGCGGCGAGATTGTTATTTTGTTGCAACGTGTAACTGCCGGTGTTCGGCCACGAGACAATGGCGCTGTTGCTGGAATGAGTGATGATCAGGTTGGGCAGGCCGCCAGTCTGCACTACAGCAATCAAACTCCAGAACCCGCCGGTGAGCGAATAATTGCCACCACTCATCGGCCCACCAGCGTCATGCTGGCCGATGGTGCCGCTGACTTGATAAGTGCCGCCGGTGCTGGTGCCGCCGCCACCGGAGATTTTATACCAGTCTATCGAGTATTGTTGGGCAAAGCTGATTGCAGGAATTAGCAATCCAAAAAGAAGGGATATTTTTTTCATAAATGTTTTCGTGTTAGTAAGCGGAAATCAAGCCTTGCGAACTCAAGGGCAGGAAATAATTGTTGCCGAGGTATTGCAATTCAACGGTCGCGCCTTGTGTGCCGACCAGATAGCCCGTGCTGGCGGTCGTGGCGAGCTGGGCGATGTAAATTTGACTTCCGGTAGTCGCAACCCATCGGCTGCCATCCGCCGATGAGGCTACGTATGACCAACTGGAACCCGGCGCAGACGTGGTCGTCCAAGTCACGCCAAAATCTTTGGACATATAAATGCCCGCGCCACCGGCGGCCACGATCCGGCTGCCGTCGCTGGACAACGCGATGGCATTCGCACTGCCCCCCGTAATAAGGTGTTCGGTGTATGTGCTCACGCCATTTTGAAAAAAATAGAGCGTGCCGCCGCTAAAATTGATAATTCTGGATCCGTCCGGGAAAATCACGAGTCCCGCAAAGGCAGAAAGACTAGAGTTGTTAGTGCAAGTGTTGCCTTGGTAGGTCGAATAATAAAGATGGCCATCGCCGATGGCGACCACATGGGTGCCGTCGGCGGAGCAACAGATGTGGCTCCAGTTATGGAAGCCCATGTTGTTTGTCATCCAGGTTGCACCGCCATTGACGGAATAATAAAGCGGGTAAGGTCCGCCATTCCGCGTGACATACAACGTGTTTCCGTCCGCGGATGACGCCACGGACGTGCAGCCGCTTAAGTTTGTGCTCAGCGTCCATGTTTTCCCGCCGTCTGGCGAAGTATAAATCCCGTTGCCGACCGACACCAATTTTGTGCCGTCCGATGACGCGGCCATCGCGATATTACCTCCGCTGGCGCTGTTGGCGGTCCAAGTGATGCCCGAATCGCCGGAAAAAATTGTCCGATAACCGTTCAACGCCGCGATGTTTCTGCCGTCCGAAGAAATGGTCACCGCCGTAAAACCTCCGCTCCCGCTGTAAGTTGGCGTCCAAAGTGTGCCGGAGGATTGCGAGAATTGAAAATTGCCGGCGAGGATCGTCTGGCCGGCATTGGGCAAAATTTCCCAGCCGCCCGCGCCGATGCCCGAAACGCGGATCACGTCGCCAACATTGGGCGCGGTCGGCAGCGTGATCACAGTGGGTTGAGTGTTGTTGGTGGCCAAATATCCGATGTCAGACACGGCCTGTTGCGAAGTGCCGGCGGCCTGCCACGCGACCGCGCCGGGCACGTTCATCAATCTGCTGCCGTCCCCGTTGAACGCGCCGCTGAAACTGTTTCCACCGTTCGTGAACGCCACCGGACTGGAATAGGTTCCGCTCAATTGTCCGGCGGGCAATGTGCCCAGCAAATTGCTCGCGTTCTCGGCCATGATGGCATAGGGCGCGGGCGTGATTTGCTGGCGCGGCGCCAGTGTGGTGAACGTACTGGCCCCGTTGGTCGCCACCCCAATCTGAAGCCAGTTGCTGCTGCCGGTGAACACGCCGGCGCCAAAATCAATCAGCACCGTGAACAGGCCGTTGGTGACGCTGACAGCGTTGTTGGTCACCGGCCCGGCGATGGGCACACCGCTGGTGTTGGTATTGAACAGCGAAAACGTCAGATTGTAGGTGCCGCTGGCCGGACTGCCGTTGTTTTGGAGCTGGCCTTGGTAGGTGAAGGCCGTGCCCTGGGCGAAGACGGTTGCGGGTTGAAGATTGAAGCTAAACAGCGCGGCGAGCGTGAGCCACCGTGTGATGCTGAGGTATGTTTTCATGGAATTTCCTTTTGGCTTTTGGGACGCGACGAAAAACATCCCTGCTTCTCCAAGGATGTTGCGCTGTTTTGTCTGGTTGGCTTTGAACCATTCACAGCACTTTCTATTGGCTCACAATATTAGAAATTTGTCAATCCACCGATTCTGCTTTTTGGTTGGCTAAAATGGTTGTTCCTGAAAAATATACGGCTGGCGGAACGCATACCGGTCTGGACCAGAAGTTGAAAACGAAAAGCCGAGTATGACCGGCTGCCAACTTGCTCAAGCTGCCTGAGCGATTACTTTCTCCTTCGCGCTGGCCCTGGTCCATGCTGCGGGCGTGAACTCTTTAATCTGGGTGATCTTGGCTGCCGGCAACCGTGTGAACAAATCTTTCAGATAATCGAAGGGGTTAATTCCGTGCCGCCGGCAACTGCCCAGCAGGGTGTAAATCACTGCGCTGCGTTCGCCAGCATCGGGATGCCCAAAGAACAAAAAATTCTTTTTTCCAAGTGCGCTGGGCCGAATCGCATTTTCGATCAGGTTGTTGTCGATCTCCAAATTTCCATCCGCGATGAACTGCGTCAGTGCTTCCCAGCGTTTCAGGGCGTAATCAATCGCCTGACCAAGCAATCCTTGCGGTAGCGTCCGTCGCCGGACCAACTCCATCGCCCGGCGCAACCGTTCCAGAACCGGATGGCTTTGCCAAACGCGCATGGAGGCTCGTAATTGCGGCCCGGCCTTCTTCTCGCGCAGTTTCTTTTCCACCGCATACAGCAGCCCGATCTGCCGCACAAACCACGCCGCCAGTTTGGTCTCGGCCAAGGCTTCGTGAAAGCCGCGACGCGCATGTGCCCAGCAACCGACCAACGTCAAATCACCACGTGCTTTGGCCAGCGATTCGTACGCGGAGAACCCATCCGTCTGTAATTTACCCCGGAAGTTTTTCAGAAATTGCTCCGGCCCCTCCCGCGACCGGCTCACCCGCCATTCAAATAGCACGTCCCCACCGGGCCGACTGTATGTCCAAAGATAACCTTGTTGGCTTTTGCCTTTCACATCAGGGTCCAAATATCGAATCGGTGTCTCATCGGCTTGCAGGTAATTGCCCCGCAGCAAATCATCACGAATCGACCGATACACCGGTTTCAACAACTCGGCGGCCTGTTCCACCCAACAGCCCATTGTTTTGCGGCTCAGGTCCACCTCAAATTGTTGCCGGAACATTTTCTCCTGCCGATAAAGCGGCTGATGATATTCGTATTTACTGACCAAAATCTGCGCCAGCAAGCCCGGCCCCACCATGCCTTGCTCAATTGGTTGTGGCGGCAGTGGTGCCAAGGCAAAGCGTTCCTGCTTTACGTAACGCGGGCGAATGAAAACGCGTTTGATGATTTTGGGGGCGACCCAGTCCAGTTGGCTAGTGCGTTCCTCGCTGATCTTTTTCCAGCCATCGGGCTGGGCCTGAACTTCCGCCGGTTCAATCACGACCTCCTGCGTCTCCAACTTATCTTCGGCCAGCATCCGCCGCACTGGATGCGCAGTGCCGTTGCGCGTTGCGGCGGTGGTCTTGGGTTCTGGTGCTGGCAGCGTGATGACGTTGGGCAAGCCTTGCAGTAACAGTTCCAGTTGGTGTTTGTCCAAGCCTTCATTGCGCTGACCGCCGAAGTAGTGACGAATATACTGGTCGAGTTTTTGACGGAGCAGCCGGTTCTCCAGTTCCAACGCGACGACACGGGCACTCATCTCTTCAAACTTTTGGAGTAGCGTGGCGTCGGTGTTCATCAGTTCGCATTGATAGACACACGCCACGTAAAAAAGTTTCACTGGAGCGAAAGATTTTTGGAAAAACTTTTCAGTTCGCAGTTCAACGCCGATACCAGTTCTTTTTCGAGCGCACTTCCAACCCATGAATCAGTGCGCTGAACTCCTCGCCACGCAAATCTATCTGGCCACTTTCACTCACCGGCCAAGTGAAACGGCCTTGTTCCAATCGCTTCGCACAAACCCACAAACCATCCCCGTCCCAATAAAGCACCTTGATCCGGTTCCGCCGCCTATTGGTGAATACGAACAAGTGCCCGGATAATGGATCGGCTTTTAGTTGCTCCACGACCAGACTGTAAAGCCGGTTGAAGCTGCCGCGCAAATCCACCGGCGTGGTGGCGACCAGCACTCGCGTCGCACTGGTAACACTCAGCATGGCAGCGCCCGTAACAGTTCGGGCAACTGCTGCACATCTGAGCTGTTTTGCAGACGCACCATCCAGCCTTGCGGGCTGACGACTTCAACCGGCCAGCGTGTGGCTGGACTGGGCAGCCGCACTTCTTGAAACTTTACCTTCGCGGGAACAGCGTCACGTTCCAAGCGCAACCATTTGCTCAAGGTGGACATCCCGATGCCGTGCTGGGTCGCAAACTCGCGCTGCGTTAATTGGCTTTCGTGGAATCGTGCCAGCAATCGTTGCCGCTGTTTTGAGGTCCAACGCCGCCGTCCCGATACGTTTTTTGATGAATCCATGCCGCCATGATTTCATAACCCGGCACGAAAAACTAGACGTGGCTGCTCAGACGGATACGTTACAGTTGTCCCGATTGCTTTTGCGAAGAGGCGAAATGATTCTTTCACCGCATCTGGAGGCGAAAGAAATTTAGGTCTCTGAACGCCATTTCTCATTTGCTTCTCCGACAAAATTTCTAGTTCTTCTGGGTCAAATTGTATTGGCGGCTTTGAGACGCCAGCCGCCTGTTCTGCCATCGTTCGGAAAGAAAACAATGTGGCTTCGATAGCGGCGCAAACACATCGAATCGCAGTGCGCGACCAAAATTGCGATGTCCGGTCTTGCGTATCCGTCTGACGGAATACGTCTGGTCTGCGGTGTCAGATGACTTGTTTCAGCGTTTTAGGGATTGCTCAATCGGAAAAACAAATTCCCCGTGGGCGACGTGAGGTTCAAATAATTCGTGCCGTTGGAGGTTGTCACGCCGCCGCTGGCCATCCAGTTGGCGGGCATGGTCAGGTTATTGTTCTGCTGCAAACTCCAGCCGGAGACAGCCTGCCAATAGACCGTCACAGCGTTGCCGGAACGGCTGATATAAAGCGTCGGCGCGCCGGGCGTTTGCACCACGGAAATCAGCGCCCAAAATCCGCCGGTGAGCGAATAACTGCCACCGGTCATCGGCCCGCCGGCGTCATGCTGGCCGATGGTGCCGCTGACTTGGTAAGTGCCGCCGGTGCTGGTGCCGCCGCCACCAGAGACTTTATACCAGTCAATCGTGTAGGACTGCGCGAAGCTGATGGTTGGAATCAGCAAACCGAAAAGGAGAAATAATCTTTTCATAAGCGCCTCATTTATTTGCGGCAAGCCGTTTCACGGCAGTTTCCAGTTCGTTCAATCGTTGGGCGAGTGAATCATTCTGCGTTTTCAAAGTCTGAATCTCGGCATCCTTTTCATTCAGTTTCTGATTCAACCCCTGAATCGCCGCGAGCGCCACGCCGCTTTCGTCCACGGTGGCGATGTGCCTGTCATCCGCGCCGTTCAAGCCGAAGGCCGCATGGAAATCCTGCGCCATCGGCCCAAGATGTTCGGTTCCGTCCGACTCCACCTTGTATTTCCATTCCGTGATGGGCAGGGCCGAGACTTTCGCCAGCACCTCGCGCGGGTTGACGGCGGCGAAGTCTTCCTTGGAGTTGCGGTCCGACCCATTCACCCAGGTTGTGCCATTGCAATACGCACCGCCCGTGCCCACCACCAGCAAATATCCCGGACTGGTGTTGCCGATGCCGACATGTCCGGAGTTGTTCCAGTATAGCACCAGGTTAGTCCCATAGTTGTTGTTATGATATCCTAAGCCGCCCCCGGAGTATCCGTAGAGCACCGGGCCGTCCACGTTCACGCCGCTGAAAAGTTTGCCGGTGCCATACCAGCCGACGCCTTGGTTAAGATCGTTGCGCAACTGGATGTCGTGATCGTTCATGAATAAATTGCTGGAAACCTGGATCATGCCGGCGAGATAGGTCGTGTTGTGCGTTCCCGGAGTGCCGATGCGAATCACACCGTTGTCGAACGCCATGCCCAGGTTGCCGATACAAATGTTGTTGCTTTCGGTGGTGAGGTTGAAACCGGCCTGATAGCCCAAGGCAATATTGCCGTTACCGCTCCTGTTGCCAATAAGCGCACTGGTGCCGACGGCGGTGTTATTGTTGCCGCTCGTGTTGTCTTGCAGTGCACTCGCGCCGCTGGCGGTGTTGTAACCGCCGCTGGTGTTGTCGTAAAGCGCGTAATAACCGCTGGCCGTGTTCCCGAACCCATTGTTGTTGGAGTAAAGCGCTTGAGCACCGCAGGCGGTGTTGTCGGCGCCGCTGGTGTTGTCGTAAAGCGCTTCAGCCCCGATGGCGGTGTTGTAATAGGAGCCGACAATCTGGCCTGCGGGTAGCGCCATAAAGCCTACTCCCACGTTGAAATAGTTACCACCGTATTCGAATGAGTCCCCGTTAAAGTTCCCTGCCCCGTAGCCGGCATAGAAGTTTTGGTTGTTGTAGTCGTCAATCAGAAGGGTGGAACTGCCAGAATAGATGGTGTCAACCGCCGCATTAGAAAAAACCAAACTCCCGTTAAGCGTGAGGTTGGTGGTCGTGAAACTCCCGCTGGCATCGCGCTTCACTATCGTATTTCCCGTGGCGGCGCTCGTCGCGGCGTTGGCCGCGCTGACGCCGCTGGCCACATTCGCCGCGGTCTGCCCGCCTACGCTGGCAACCACCGTGGCACTTTGCGTGCCAGTCACATCGCCCGCCAGCGAACCGGAGAAACCATTGGCCGTCGTCGCGTTGCCTGTCAGATTGGCCGTGATTGTCGAAGCGGTAAAATTCCCCGACGCGTCACGCTTGACGATGGTGCTGGCGGTGTTGGCGCTGGTCGCCGCGTTGGCCGCGCTCGCGCCGGAAGCCACATTCGCCGCCGTCTGCCCCCCCACGGTCGAAACCACCGTGGCGCTTTGCGTTCCGGTCACATTGCCGCTCAAACTGCCGGAAAAATTGTTCGCTGTGGTGGCATTGCCATTGAACGTGCCGCCCAGCGTGACGCCGGTTTCTCCATTCGTCAGCACGGAGTTGGCAAATTGCGCCGTGTTGAGATTGGTCAACCCGCTGCCATTGCCAAGGATGGTGCCGGCGATGACATTGTTGACATTCGTGGCGATGGTCACGCCCGCGAAAGTATTCGTGCCGGTGAAATTGTTTGTCCCATTCAGCCGCGCGATATTGGCCGAAAGCTGCGCGTCGGAAACGTTTCCGATCAGATTTGTAGCGGTGGTCGCCGTCGTCGCGGTGGCGGCGTTGCCGCTGATGTTGATGGCCGCCGTGCCTGCGCTCAAATCCGCCGGATTCAAACCCGTCAAGCCGCTGCCGTTGCCATAGAAGGAGCCGCCAAAGTTGCCCGTAAAATAACCAACCAATGTAACACTCGTGGCGTAGTTTGTAATCACGGCGGCGGGCAACTGCGCCAGCGGCAGCACCCCGCTGACCTGGCTCACCGGCAGCGTGCCGGACAAGCCACCGGCGGCGCCGGCAAAGATGGCATACGGCGTCGGCGTTAATTGCTGGCGCGGTGCCAGCGTGGTGAACGTATTGCCCCCGTTGGTCGCCACGGCAATTTCCAGCCAGTTGGTCGCGCCCGTGAACACACCGGGGCCAAAATCAATCAGCACCGTGAACAGGCCGTTGGTGACAACCACGGCATTGTTGGTGACCGGCCCGGCGATGGCGGCACCGCTGCTATTGGTGTTGAACAGCGAGAAGGTCAGGTTGTAGATGCCGCTGGCCGGGCTGCCGTTGTTATTCAACCGGCCTTGATAAGTGAACGCCGTGCCCTGGGCGTGGACGGTTGCGAGTTGGGAGTTGAGGGTGGCGAGCAGCAATAAAACGGCTGCGCTTTGAATCATTTTTTTCATAAGCAACGGGATTTGATTTTTTGCTTTGGACTGATCCCCACCACATTATCCGAAACTTTCCATCCCTTCAAAGCGAAAACGACCGGGCTGGGACCAGAGGTTTATGCCCCGGGGGGGGGATTTCGCGAACCGGAAGGTTTGTTCAAGCGGTCAGAGCGACTAGTTGTTCCTTCGCCTTGGCTTTGGCCCAAGCCGCAGGCGTAAACTCCTTGATTTGGGTGATCTTGGCCGCTGGCAATCGGGTGAACAAATCTTTCAAGTATTCGAACGGGTTGATTCCATGCCGCCGACAACTGCCAAGCAACGTATAAATTACCGCGCTGCGTTCCCCGGCTTCAGGATGCCCCACGAACAACCAGTTTTTCTTTCCAAGAGCACTGGGGCGAATCGCATTCTCGATCAGGTTATTGTCGATTTCCAATGTTCCGTCCTCTATGAACTGGTTTAGCGCTTCCCAGCGTTTCAGCGTGTAATCAATCGCTTGTCCCAACAATCCTTGCGGCAAGGTCTTTCTCCGTATCAACTCCATGGCACGATGCAATCGAGCCAATACCGGTTGTGATTGCCACAAAATTGAGCCGCCGGTGATGAGAGCGAATGTTGTTGAACGCAAGGTGCGTGGTGGGTGCGCCAGCCCTTCGTGACGAAAGCGGCTTTGGGTTCGGAGCCAATACAGCGGAGAATCCAAAGTTGCTTTGGTCGCGCTGATCAATTCCCCGGAGTGACGAAACTTTGTCTGCGGAATGGAGCGGCAAACTGGGCGCAGTGCAGCGGTGGCGGAGTTCGGTCGCAAGGGTGTCCTGGGGCAAGCCAGTCTTTTAGTTTACGGCGTCAAGCCAGTTGGCTGAAAGTCTGGCGCGGGGGCTGGGTGGATTTTGACGCGACGGAACGAGCACACAGCGGAACGGAGGCCGGGTTGACGCGGAATGCAGGCTGGCAAGTTTGGTCACGACAATGGGATTTGTTTATCCAGCACGAAACGGATTAAGGAGAAATTTGTAAGTGGTCGCAATGCGCTTCTTGATGTCGGAATAGACAACGCCACCTATGGCCAGCCAAAACATTCCGTTTTTCTCAGGGTGATGGTTGAGAAACTCCAGCAAATCACGGCTTCCAAAATACCTCGCCAAATAAACGAACGCACACATTGCCCAAAGATCAGCCTCCCACTCCTTGCCACTTTCTTTGTTGAAAACATAGCGCCAGTATCGCCTCATGAAGGACGACAATTTGGCCCAAAAATCAAACTCCCAGCGGATGTCAAAAATTCTCGGATGGCGTTTCCTGTCGGGATTTTTGAAATGATTCAAAAAATGTCCGATTTCATGGAGCAGGGTAAATTCATGCTCGTAACGGGGTTTGTGCGCATTGAGCAAAATCCGTTTCTCACGCGGCAAAAGTTTTCCGTGAACATCATCGGGGAAATAATCGACAAATTTGACCTTCAAGCCAAGGTGCTTGGCCATGCCTCGAAGGATGTTTTTTGCACGGTGTTTCATTTGCCTTTGGTGCGACCCTGTTTTTGCACGAAGCGTTCAATCATTTTGCGGACGGCGCCAAGCTTGCTGTTTGGCAGCGGTGCCAGTGTGCGCATGATTGAGCCTGCCTCGTCTTTTCGGAAAAATTCCAGGGCTTGATCGTCGGGACGCTCGGCGGCTTTGAAAAGATCGCCCTTGGGGATATTTAACACCCGTTCCAATTGGGCGATGGCATCATTGGACGGCACGCCGCGTTCGCCATTAAGCAAATAGGAGAGATACGCGGCTGAAATGTCGGCGCGCTTGGCGACCTGGCGCAAAGACAGTGTTTCCGAGTGCTCATCCATCGCTTTTTTGAGCAGCCGGATGAACCGTTCAGGTGCTTTCATGGTCTTGTTTTCGGCCATTTCGCAGCCAGCCTAGCCCAATGTTAACCCGCTGTCAACACAAAATGCGAATTTGTTCACACTTTGTTAATTTTGTGGTGTTCACAATATGTGAACGATGCCATATTTGCGTCTGGAATATGAACCGCAAGCTGACAAATCAACTGGCCGAGTGCCTCGCCGCCAAAGGGGTTAAAAAATCCCAACTGGCGTTTTGGCTCAAAATGAGTCGCGCCTATGTGACGCGCTTGGAGCATGGGGACATCCGGCCCAGCATTGAAACGGCTCTCCGTATTGCAAGCTATTTCAAAAAACCGGTTGGCGAGATCTTCCAACTCATCGAGGAGGGCGGCAAACCGCAAATCGAGAACACCCCTAAAAGCAATTTCCCGTCTGTCGTCGGCAACGAACGGGGACAGATAACCACGCCGATTAAAAGTAAAAAAGCCTATGCAAATAAAAGTTCTAGTCATTGACAAGGTGTCGGAAACTTTCGACACGAAAAAGGGGTCGAAAACGATCCACCTGCTCGTGTGCCAAGATCAATCCCGTCCACCGCTGCGGAATTCATTCGATTACGAAATGACGGCGGACGAATTGGGCAAATACGGCGCGTCGCTAGTGGATAAAACCGTCGAGCTGAACATCCGCGACATGGCACAGAATTTCGCCGGTCGCATTCGGATGTCCGGCGCGATAACGAAAGCCGTATGACCCTGTTTCGTGTCTGGTTCAGCGATGGCTCAATGATGCTCATTGACGCCACCGACAAAGAAGACGCCGCCGCAAAGGGTCAAGCTTGGTCGTATTATTGGGACCGGCTTGATCCTCGGCGGGTCGTCAAGGCAACCAAGCTCTGATATGGAAACCGCATTAACATACACGCTGCAACGCGTTCACTGGCAGTTCTTCGGTTCTCTGACGTTCAAGAGCGCCCGGCTGCCAGAACGCGTTCGGGTGACGATGTTCTTTGCCCTCGTCCGCTGCCTGTGCCGCTGGCACAAGGTTCCTTTTCGCAAGTGCGTCTGGGTCTTGCGCCAGGAGCCGGGGGAAATCAGCGGACGACTTCACTTTCACTTTCTGATCGCGGGACTGCCGCCGTATGCCGTCCAGGTCGCCACATGCATGAGTATCAAGGCGCAATGGGAAAGACTCGGTGGCGGCATGGCTCGCGTGAGGAAATACGATTCGAGGCGGCAAGGTCTCGAATACACATTGAAATGCCTCAACGTGACGAACGGGGGAGCGAATCTTTACGAGGTCGGAAAGTTTTCGCACTCGGCGGATGAGGTGATGTTGTCGAATTCAATCTGGGACCCGGCGAATCTCAACCGGGTGTCCGATACGCTTGTCACTGCCTAGTCGAACGCTCGGCGGCGGTGGATTCGACAGCCAATTCGGGGGCGTGCCCGCGCGGAGCGCGGGCACCCCCCGATGGCTTGAAGATAAATTGTGCCCTGATGAAAACGACTGAAATACAAGCGCTCTGGAAACTGGTGAAGGCCGGCGAGAAGCGGCCGCTCTCGGCGGCGGACTTGGCATTGCTGTTGCGCGTTCGGTTCGCGCTTCAGGAATACGAAGCAAATTCAGGGCAGGGGCATTTGGCGTTAAAGAATTTCAAAGTTCAATGAGTGAGCAGCAACAACAATTTATGCGGCTGCTGGGGCAGTTGCCGGCGCGCCTGACGGCGGAACAGGCGGCGTGGGTGTTGAACTGCCAGCCGCATGATGTGCCGGTGCTGGTGGCCGCGCGGTTGCTCAAGCCGCTGGGCAATCCGTCGCCATACAACGTGAAGTTCTTTGCCGCGTCCGAACTGTTGGGACAGGTTCAAGACCGGACGTGGCTGGCGAAGGTCACGAATGCGCTGAATCAGCATTGGCAAAAAAGAAATGCCAATAAGAAGAATCGTCTGGATTTGGGTCCGGTTGCAGGTTATCCTCCTTTGGATAAGATTTCTACGTTAGACCGCAAGACACACGCCCTATGATTAAAGAGCAAATTAACATTTTGAAAGAGGTCTTCGAGGAGTGGTTACAGATTCACGACCTCGACTACGACTTCTGGATTTATACCAGGGACGAGTGGCGAGCGCGAGGCGAGGAGCTTTTGCAGAAGGCAGAGCTAGTGATTGCATTCGAGAACCAGCTTGTGAGCATTCTTAACTACACAGGCCCTTGGGATATTGAGGATGAGCTGCAAGATTTGGCGCATGGTTTTGGCTATTATTTTGAGATTGGTCACACCTGGAACATCGGTTTCTACCCGCTCGACAAGGTCGAGGCGTTGCCACCTCGCTCCACGCCATATCTTCAGCTTTTGCAGGATTCACGTTGGCAGGCGAAGAGGCAGCGGATACTTTCGCGAAGCGATGGGCGTTGCGAAGAGTGTGGCACCGAGGGACAGTCATTCGACGTTCACCATTGTTATTACCGCTTCGGCAGGATGCCGTGGCAGTATCCAGATGGAGCACTTCTCGCACTTTGCCGCGATTGTCACGCCAAGCGTGGCAAGACAGAGTTGCGGTTTCGGATGTTTATGACGCACCTGAAGATAGGCACGCTGGAGCAGATTCGTAAGGACTATCGTGATCACAAAACTGCGGTCTAATATGTTGATAGGCTACAGAGCTGGTGTTCACGTTGCCGGTGCGGCCTTCGCCGCTGCTTGTTGTTCGTATTGCTCCAGCGATGGCAGCTTCATCAACGCCCGTTTGGCATAGGCGCGATGCACCGCCTTGCTGTTGTGACCCAAAGCCTCCTGTGCGAACCGTTCCGGGTAGCCAACCGTCTTCGCCCGTTCCGCCCAGGCGTAGCGGTAGCTGTGGAGCGTTACGCCGCTGATGCCAAGCTGGCGACAGCGTGATCTAAACTCCGTGGCGCGGTCGTTCGCCCGCACGCGCGACAGATACGGAAACAACACGCCTTCGCTGGGCAGGTCTTTGAACAGGTTCAACGCCTCTGCTCCCAAGTGGACGATGACTGGAACGCCGGTTTTTTTTCTCATAAAACTCACCGCGCCGTTCTGCCAGTCCACGTCTTCGCCTTTCAAGTTCGCAATGTCACCCTGGCCGCCGCCCAGGTGCCAGCACAACTGGTAAAGTGCTTTCCGTTCCGGGTTCACTTCGGCGGCGATGATCTGCTGGTGTTCCTCCAGCGTAATGGCGCGTTTGTCTTTGAACCGCACGGCGGGCCATTGGCGTTTGGGAATCAACGGCCACGGCAGCCAGTTCATGTCCACGCAAAAATTATGCAACCGACGCAGAAAAACATTCGTGGACACCGTGCC
>Ga0181533_1004877_pt1 | contig 13299 bp, 12 predicted proteins | sample PEATcosm2014_Bin_45_FD_119772 | JGI IMG/M metagenome (GOLD analysis project Ga0181533, IMG submission 119772) | Peatland microbial communities from MTU Mesocosm Facility, Houghton, MI, USA - PEATcosm2014_Bin11_60_metaG | ecosystem: Environmental > Terrestrial > Soil > Wetlands > Peat | place... | reverse complement strand
GCTGAGAGGGACGAGGACCCTTCGGGCCGGCGTCCGAAGCTCTTCGGCTGACGCACTGCACCAGCGGCCTACCTCACTGCCCCCTGTCGGATCAGGCGATTAGGCAGTGGATCCAGGCTTAGTTGATAGTCGTGTTGCCTACGGTTACACCGCCACCGCATCGTCAACTTCTCGGACACTCTGGAAGGCGGACCTCAGCGTGCGCGGTACCGCCCGACTGCCTCCAAACAGGCTCGGAGCGCCTCGGCTTCGCTGCAAGGCTTGAACTGAACCGGAACGCCAGCGCTGAAGAACTCTCCATAATTGAGTCCTGCGATGGTGACCTGCTCATCCCCTGAAGGCTCGGAAATCACCTCACCGAGCTGCCGGCGCCACACCAAGGTCTGCACGTTCCCACTCCCTACGATGGTCCGGAAATCGAGCTGCGGGAGATACCTTTCGATGTAGACCACGAGCTTCCACACGTCGCCCATCCAGTCAATTATGTTCGACCCGGTTGCCCGTCGCCGGGCGAGCGACTCCTCCTGGTCCGGCAACGCAGCGATCTCGTCGAGCGGGACAGTGTCGTCGATGAGAATCACACCGCTCGGAACATGACGGAGCGCGTTGAAGAGGTCGGTCTTGGTTTGCTCGAACGTGTGCAGGCCATCGAGGAAGACGAGGTCAAAGGCTACGTCAGGAGCTAGGGAGGCGAAATAGGTGTTTGACTCCACTGCGAAGAATGAGAAACCCCTCGGCGGGCTCTCCACATTGAACAACGGTGCAGGGTCAACTCCGACCCGATCGCGGACATGGACGTTCTCGGCCGTGTGACCACTTGCGATCCCTATTTCCAAGTAGCGGCTAGCACACAGCCCCTTGGCAAGGGTGTTGATTCTGCGCTGCGACCAATGCGACCACGGCTTCGGCAGCGGTCGGCGAAACATCAACCGGGCGGAACCCTCACGCCCACGGCGCCAGTTTTGAACGGCAGTGACGAGGTTGCCAGAGACGAGGAGCCGCACAGCCAGCACACCACGACCGGCAAATCTGCTTGCGATAGTGCTACTCTAATACACCGCTCTTTCAGCGACAGGTCGGCGTGCACGTACATGCTCGTGGTTTCCCTGCTTTCGTGACCGAGCCAGAGCGCTATCACCGACAGGCCTGAGTTCATCGCCTACGCCGTCGCGGACTGCTGCCACTTCAACGGCACCGACACCGTCTTCATCGACCCGGGATCACCTTGGCAGAACGCCTGGATCAAGTCATTCAACGGCCGGCTGCGCGACGAGTTCTTGAACGGCCAGCAGTTCGAGACCCTGTTCGAGGCACAGGTCCTCATCGAGGACTGGCGGATCGACTACAACATGAACCGACCCCACAGCGCGCATGGCTGGCTGACCCCGGTCGAGTTCATCGAGGCTTGGCTCAACCAACAACAGCTACTGCTCGCATAGCGAGTGGCTCAGCGAACAGGTTCCCCTCAAGGGTGTTCATGCACGGCAAAGGTCGACCCAGGCCAGAACGTCGCCGAAGCGGCTGAGGGATTCGATGGCGCACCCCATTTACCGCCGGACTTTCTACTGCCACGTGTCTGGGTTTGCTCCGCCGGGGCCGCGAGCGAGGACTCACCTCCGTGGTCGCAGGCCGACGGTGAGATCCCGAGCGAGCGAGAGCGATCCCAGGCCGGAGGAGGAGCGTCTCTTGTAGTCACCGCGGGCGGCGTTGCGCCCAAAGCACCAGGCGCGCGTGACAACGCCTTCTCGATAGGCGGCCGCGCGCCGCGCGTAGGACTGAGCAAGCCGTTGATGGGCAGCCACGCTTCGCTCTAGACCTGCGCGCGACTCATCACCAAGCTCCTCCGCGCTAGGGCGTAGTCCTTCCAGATAAGCGGCCCGGCGCACCAACTCCTCAGCCCACGCCCCGAAGAATTCCGACTTGCTTATGTCGCTGAAGGGCCTGGAGATGCGCGCGGAGAGCCGAACGGGCCCCGCCGTTACGGTCGAGTCGTGGCGCCGGTGGAGGACTAGCCGGTCGGGCAACAACTCGACTCGCCCGAGAGCAGATGTCACCGTGCCTGCCCAGTTATCGGTTGCAAATGGAATCGGGCCGACCCCCGGTCCCGGCCAACTGGCTGGCGGCACGACCCGCAGAACCCGACCAGATATCACCATGCGGTGACCTATGAGAGCCAGCCGGCCGGAACGTCCCGCACCAAACCGCCGGTAGTGGCGCGGTCCCTCATATCGAAGATGACGAAGGCTCCCATCGACCTGCTGCTCGGCATGCACGACTAGTGCCACTCGCGAGTCGGCCGTGAAGATGGGCACGCACCGGGCGAGTTTGTTCGGGTGCCAAATGTCGTCCTGGTCGCACCACGCAACGACCTCGCCTTGGCAGCCGCCCAATGCCATGACGAAATTCTCCATCCATCCCAGATGGTGCTCTTTGCGGGTAACGCTCACCGCGAAGCGTGCACGTCTGGCAAATCTCTCCAGGATCTCCAGTGTGGCATCTGTCGAGCCGTCATCGCAGACCACGAGCTCATCGGGCACCCGACGCTGAGAGGCGAGACTTTCCAGCTGAGCCTCAAGGAAGCGGGCGCCATTGAAGGTGGCCATCGCCACCGAGACTGTGGTCATGGGGTCATCCGAGCGATGGAGCCGGAAAGCCGACCGTTCGGAATACCGGAGAGACTCCGTAGAGATCGGGGTAGACGGCGGTCCATGTCCGGTGCCAAAAGGCGCCACCGGACTCCGGGAGCGGTCGTGTGCGCTTGCGTCGGTCCCGTTGTGCTTGACGCAGAATCGGGTGAAGCCCGCGCGCCGGTCGTGCGGCATCGCTCCTCGGATTCCAGGGGGTCCCTGACTTCGGGGACCTCACCCTGGCAGCGGTCACTACCTACACCGCCACGTTGATCGCCCGACGAGCGCCTGAATGCAGACATCGTCGGCGCAAGCTTGGACGACAGAGCAGCAGTGACGTGTGTGGTGGTCGTACACGCTCTCGGCCTCACCGCGCCTCACCCTCGGACGTCGCTCAACGCCCATGGTCCAACGCACGGGTGAGAATTTTGTTCACCATCTCCGTTGACGCATCGAGGGTCATGTGCTCCACGGCCCATTGCCGCGACCTCCCGCCGAGCTCAGGCTCACTGGTTCGCCAGCGGAGGTAGCGCTCGATCAACTTTGCGAGCTGCATCGGATCGCCGGGAGCAACGAGTTGCTCGGGGAAACCCTTCATCGAATCGGAAATACCCCCAACGTTAGAGGCTATGACTGGCGTTCCGCAGGCGAGTGCCTCGCTGATCACGAGCGGTTGTGCATCGGGCGAATCACTGGGAACAACCACCAGGTCTGCAGCACCCATCAGAGAAGGTACGTCCGACCGGAGGCCGAGAAAAGCGGCGTTGCTCGCGATCGCCTCTTCCTTCAAGCGGTCGAGGTAGGCCCTGTCGCTGGCCAGGCCGCACAGAACGACGTGCACGGCAAAGGGAATCTGACGTACCGCTTCTATGAGGTAGTGAGCACCCTTTTCTGGAGAGAGCCGACCAGCGTAAAGGACCATCCAGTCGTCAATGCCGACGTCTAGTCCGACACGCACGGCCGCGCGCTCATCGGTTCCGAGGGGAGCGAAGCGGTCGATATCGACGCCGGTGGGAATAACGGAGATCCTGTCAGGAGCAAGTCTGGCAGCAGTCACCCATCGCTCAGCTGTATCTGACGAGGGAGCGATCACGGCTGCGGTTCTCCGGATTAAAGCATTGAGCCAGTTCGGCTGGCGGCTGCCAGGGGGAAGATGAAGGTGCGCCACCACTGAGGCACCCGCCACCTTCGCCACTCCGAGCCCGATCGGGACGTCCCCGGCGTTATGGACGTAAATGACTGAGGGCCAACACCTCATACCAGCGATCCCAGCACGAAAGACCCCGAAGGTCGAAGCGACCGGGGATGAGCGGGCCGGGAGTGAAGCTCGGATCCGCGTGGTGGTTGCCGCCAACGCCTGCCACTCCGACCAAAACTCACCGGAACTGACATAGAGAAGGTGAATCTCCCAGCCACGGGCAGCGAGGCCGCGGAGGATGTTCAACTGGGCAATCTCAGATCCTCCGACCGGTCCGAGGTGGTTGGCGAAAGTGAGAATCCGTTTCTGACGCATCAGTCGGCCGAGTCCCCAGTCTGGTCGTCCACCACCGAGGGTCGCACGAGCCCGACCCTCCGATCAGCCGCCGCGAGGCAGAGAGACGCACCACGTCGTGTCGACTTCTTGGTCTGCTGTCGTCGTTGAGCCCCTGCCAACCTTTTCCTCTTCTACCTTGGCCGCTCTCAGGTGGAGAGTCGCAGCCGATATTGGCGCACCGAGATGTTAATCCGTCGCCCCATCGCGCTGGCTGCCGACTGGCAGGGGTGAACGGACGTCTCGGTCCCTGCAGAGGACGCAGCCGGGCCGCGCTGGACCTGGGTCAGGTCCGAGGGGGCGGAGGTGTACCACCGAGGGTCTCGGTTGACGCTGCCGAGAAGCGGCGAAAGTGGACGAAGTATCCGGCCCGCCCGAGAGGGACCACGTCGACCACTTCCATGCCGGAATCGGAGGCCAAGCGGCCGAAACCAGGGGCGGCGTAGCCATGGACCCCCACCCCATGGGCACCGTAACGGAGCTTGCGGAGGCTCAACCTTAAGCCGGGAGACGGAAACGAGGCGACGACATGGCCAGCGGCCCGCCCCATGCGTCCCAAGAGCTCGGCAGGCTCACCGATGTAGTCGAAGACGCCCAGGGCGACGGCGACGTCGTAAGTGTCGACCTCGGTGAGCTGCTCCCATCCCCGCGGCTCGACCTCGACAAGCCCCGGGAAGGCGGCTGCCTGCTGCCTGGCGAGCGCCACCATTGCCTCCGCCGGATCGATGCCGGTGACGTGGATCCCCGCTGCGGCCAGGGGGGCGAACAGGGGACCGCTTCCGCATCCGACATCGAGGACCCGCTTTGCCCCCAGCGCGACCGTGGTGTCGACGGCCAGCCGCAGCCGATCGAAGAGGGGGCCCCGGCCGAGCACCCTGGCCACCGGCTCGCTCGAGTAGAAGGCGGCGAAGCGGTTCGCCCGAGTATGGAAGTAGGTCTCGAAGTCACCACTCGACATGACTACACGCCTTGCTGCCGTACCGGCTGAGAATCTGGGAGAACACTCCGGCGATCCTCCCCCGTCCCACGAGCTGCTTGGCCATGGCCATCGAGCGGATGGATGCCGTGCTCGGAAGCGTTGCGCCGAAATCGTAGGAATGGTAATAGAGCACCGCCGGTCCGCTGATCGAACCGAGGGCCGCGGAGATGGCGGCGCTGGGGAGCAGGCGCTGATAGCTGCCTCCTCCCATCGGAAAGCGGTGCAGGGTCAGCACGGGCAGCTCTTGGACCGGTGACCCCTCGCCGAGACGGCTGGTGTCGGAGACGTATTGAAAGCCCGCCTCGGCCAAGAGGTCCCGATAGCGGGCCAGGCCCAGCGTCTGGGGGACGTCGAAGCGAGGAGACCGGAAGCCCCGAACCGGCACTTGCACCAGGTCCTCCACCATGGCACGTCCCTGTCGCAACCACTGGAGAAGCGCCGCCGGGTTCTCGGGCAGTCGGCCGTGGTCGGGCCCGTGGCTGGCGATCTCGTGACCGCTGGCGACAAGATCGGCAAGTTCGGGGCGCACAGTGGCGGCGTAGTTGCCCACGACGAACAGGGTCACCGTGGACTTGTCCCGGGCCGATCCGAGCAGCGACGCTAGACCCGACAGCCCGCTGCGTGCATCCTTAGGACGAGCAATCGGCTCGCCCAGGACGGCCATCCCGTCGTACCAGTCCTCGACATCGACGGTGAGGCAGACCTCCGTCGTCACGCGGCGTGCCTGGCCAGATCGGCGTAGGTGGCGCGAAGTCGAGCAACCACCTGGTCCTCGGAGAAGCGGGGGACCACCCACTGGCGGCAACGGTCTCCGAGCTCCGAGCACCGGTTGGGGTCCTTCAACAGCTCCTCGATGATGCCGGTGAGGGCCAGCTGGTCGCCACGGGGAGCCAGGAGGCCCAGTTGCGGATCGATGACCTCGCGCACCCCACGGATGTCGTAGGCGGCGACCGGTCGGCCCATAGCCGCGGCCTCCATGGCCACACGGGGAATGCCCTCTCGATACGAAGGGAGGACGACCACGGTCGCCGAGGCCAGGTAGGGGCGGACGTCCTCGACGGCGCCGACGAAGGTGACGATGCCGGCGTCGGTGGCCGCCGCCACCTCCTCTTTGGACAGGGCGTCGCTCTGGTCGTGCTCGAACGGGCCCACATGCACGAAGTCGGCCCGACCGGCCAACGACGCGGCGATGCCCAGGAAGTCGGCGCACCCCTTTTCGAACACCAATCGGCTGACCATCATGACGATGAGGCGGTCCGAATGCAGCACCGGCGGCACCGGGGCGAGGAATCGATCCATCACGATCCCGTTGCCTATGTAGCTCAGCTTGCGACGTGGGCAGATCCGCGTCGCCGGTAGCACGTGCTCGTCCTCTCGGCTCTGGACCAGTACCCGGTCCGCCCAGGTGCAGCACCAGCGCTCGAAGCACCAGCCCAGGACATTCGCCATTCGGCTGTTGCCCTCGAAATAGAGCGCTCCGTGAATCGTATAGATGGCAGGGCTGCCCGCCAGTCGGGCGGCGGGCAGGCCGAGAAACGATGCCTTGGGCGTGTGGGTCTGCACGAAGTCGAATCGCTGGCGACGCAGGTACCGCCATAAACGGACGAAGAAACGGAAATCGGAGAAGGCGAACTCCCGGCGGACAGGGACGACCTCCACCGCTACGCCGTCGGGAGGATCGTCGTAGGGGTCGCCGCTCACGACGGTCCAGTCCACGTCGTTCAAGGATCGCAGTTGGTTCGCCAACAGCACTCGCGCCGTCAGCGCGGTCGTGACCACCCGGCAGCCTCGTCTTCGATGGGAAGGTGCGTGACTTACGGCATTGGAACTCGAAGCCATCAGTGCCCGCGGTCCCTTCCCGTGGGCCCGTGTCGACGCCGGCCCCGTTTGATGACGGGCTCCATCGTCACGGACGCTCCAAGAGGTCCAAACTATGAGACGTGCTCTCGGCGCCGCGAAGCGATTGACGACCAGCGCCGTCTTCGAGGGTGCTCTGTGAGGTCTCCCGCGCCCTGATCGTGGCCGGCCAGCTCACGAGGACCAACAGCAGCGGCAGTAGTGACGTCCGTTCTCTCACCAGGATCCCGAGGTTCCCGATGCTCGCGAACAGGATGATCCACACCAGCGAATAGAGCGCAGCGAGAAGAAGGTACGGATGGCGTCGCATTGCCTTGAACGCGGAGGCGAGCCGCCGCCAAGAAGCGATGAACAGGACCACGAGAAACGCGTTCTCGAGCGAGCTCGCTAGCTGCGTCAGGCCATGGGCCTGGAAGGGCAAAGGCCGGATGAGGACGTAATAGATGTCCTTGGGGATGCTGGCCGGAGACAGCGAGACCGACGCGGCGACCCTAGAGCCCTGCGTTCCAGCCACGGCGCCTGTGTTGATCGCGTTCGCGTTGAGCACCTGCTGAATCGAGGCCACGCTGAGGCTTTGGAGCCCGAAGAAGTGCGCAGTCAACTTGGCCAGGACGAGGCCGCCCACGACGAGGACCACCGCGCCGAGCAGCTTCGCCAGCGGGGTGAGCGGAGATGCTGTCTTGGACTTGCTGACTAGGTAAGCGACAGCAAGTGCTGCGAAGAGCATCAGGGCGACGTGAGGTCGGATCAGGGCCGTCAGGCAAAGGCCAATCCCTAGGAGCACGAAGCCGCCCCGTGCTCGGGCGAGGATCCTCGCAGCGCCGAGCGCGGCCAGACCGAGCCCAAGGGAGATCAGCGCGTCTTTTCCTATGGCGGAGGTCCAGAAGAGGAGCGACGGGAAGAAGAAGACCAGCTTGGCGTAGCGCCGGTGATCTCCGTCCGGCAACGCGACGCGGAAGGCCCGGTAGAACAACACGAGGCTCACGAACCCCAAGAACGCGAAGACGAAGAAGCCGCCAAGGATGTTGGAGCCGACGACGGTGTAGATGATCCCCGTGATGATCGAGGTCGCTCCATCACCGATGAGCCGCCCCACGTGGAAGGAGAAGTCGCCGTTCCGGATCTGGGCGGCCACCTGGGCGCCGACTCTGCTGTACCCGTACGCGTCGGCAACGCCGCTGTAGTAGTGGTCGTTCACGTAGATCCACAGGGGCGCCGCGGCGAGCTTTAACGCGCCTGAGGCCATGACGAGGGGGAAGGTTCTCGCGTCCTGATCCAGGCGGGCGACCGATCGCGCGACGGCCGGGACGACGAACACCAGGAGGAACAGCCCCACGATGAGGCCGATCCAGGTGGCGGCCGGGATGTTCACCGTCGCTGTGGGAGGCCGGCACCGCTCGCGAAGCTCGGCCACCGGTCCAGGTCGAGCTCGGGCCGCGCGGCGGCAACCCGCCGGCGGTCATCCAGGTGGACCTCGGAGAGGTGATCTAGAGCCTGCTCGCCAACTCGGAGTGGCGGCAGGTTCGTCTCGGCGAGTTTGCCGAGCGCGTGCAGCGCTGTGCGCTGCAGCGAGGGCGGCGTCGCGAGAAACGCAGCGCTGGCGCGCCCACGGACCGAAACGATGGCTCGAGTATCACGAAACGCGGTCATGTGTTCACCCGAGCAGTCGGTCCTCGATGCTCCTCATCAGCTCTTGTTGCGAGCTCGACCGCAGGGCGACGGTCCGAGTCTTCTCGAGGATTCGTGCAACGGCGGCGATCAGCTCTCCGAGCAGCTCGGGGGAGCCGCTCACGGCAGGGAGGATCCCTGCGACCGCGTTCGCCCGGGTCGGCGTGGCCGAATGCCTGGACGGCTCTTCTTCGAAGGTCCACACGCCGAGCGGGTAGCGCCCAGGCTCCAGCGGTGGCAGCTCAGTGCGCGACGGTGAGGGCATGCCGAGCTTGGCCAGCACCTCCGGAGCGATCTCGATCCGCGGCTCAGGAATGACGAGCTCGCACTTGTCAGGATCGACGAGGGCGTGAGGCTCGTCGCTCAGTCGCACACCGAGCCGAGCGAGCCTTGCCTGGAGGTAGTCCATCCAGTACAAGGCGATCGGCGGGAGTAGCACTGCCTGATCGCCGACGAGGACGGCCACGTTCGTGGTGCGGAGCAGACCCTCGGAATCTCCCTCGAGCAGGGCCGAGAGGCGTGCGCTGAGAGCTCGAAGTATCCGACGTGGCGACCGGCTCCGCAACACGGTGGTGTCCGCCGCGAGGAGGAGGCTGAGGGCCTTGGTCCCGGTTCCGGAGTTCTCTCCAAGCACGACGGAAAAGTTGTCGGGAGCGGGCGTGGAATCCGCGAGCCTGTAGGAGCCGAAGGCCCGGGCGAGGAGATCGTCCGTTCCAAGTGAGTCGGCACGGATGCCGACATGGAACTCGCCGATCGCATAGGCAGACGTGAAGGCCCACTGCCGTGGCTTCTTCCCTGCCTGTCCGGCCGCCGGTCCGCACACACCGCCGGCAGCAGGGAGGCTCTTTCGGGGAGAGCCGCTTGACTCGTCCCCATCACCGCGTCCCGCCGAACCGACCGCTTCGTCGACTGTTACCGGAGGCAGCCCCGCCGTCTCGCGGGCGAGCGCCAGGACTTCCACCGAGCCGTATGCGAGTGGCTCTTTGACGCGACCTTCCGAGTCGAGGAGGTACGCCACGGGGGTCCCGAGCGAGCCGAAGGGGTCGCGAGGCGCCCCTGCATCGGAGTCATCAGGCTCGCGGCGGTAGAACGCCGCGTCGCTCAACCCATGCGGCGCGAGCGTGAGATCGTTGTCGTCGGCCGTGCCCACAGTGAGCAGCACCAAGGCGATACCCCGTTCGTCGAGAGCAGGTCGGCACCGCGCGAGATCAGCCCCGATCTTGGCGCAGTAACCGCAGAACGGACTCCAGTTCACGAGCAGCGCCTCCTGTCTGCCCGGGGGCGGGAGTAGCACGTCGCTGCCGTCGGAGGCGATCACCTGAAACGAGTCCACCTCGTCGCCCACCTCTAACAGGCCGGCCATCGGCGACGCCTCCGCCATGGGTGGAGAGACCCCGGCGAGAAGTCCGAGTCGACCAAGCTCGCGCGTCATCTCGACGGTGTCGGCTCTCACCGCCTCGAGTGGGGCGTGGAAGGCTTCGGCCAGATCGGCGGCGAGTTCGTCAAGAGTGACGTCGCCGTCGAAGCACTCCCACACGAGCGCGGCGGTCGAGTTCAGCACGTGGATCCGTCCAGTGCTGCCGTCGACGATCAACAAGTCGTCGTCCAACCGTGTGGAGACGACTGAATCGCGGGGAGATGGTGCGAAGCCGGCCTCGATCTCGTCGGGTGCGACGTTGGGCGGAGATTGCGTTCCTTCTTCGGGAAATGTCGCCGAGTGGCTAGCGGTCACGGTCATCGTCACGTTCCTCGTCGAGCTGGATTGAGGTTAATCGGAGGCGAATCCGGTTGTGGCAGTGGCGGCAGTGAATATCGAAGACCCGGTCACCGGCGGGGCGGCGGGTGAGCACGCGGGGCAGGAGTCGACCGCGTTACGGTCGCTACCGCGGCGATGCTGGCCGCGATGTCGGGCATGGTAGCTGTCGCCAGTGCTCGTGGCGGTTCGAAGCGGACCGGTGCCCGGCAGTCGTTGAGCGAGGCGCGCGGCGACGTCTTCGAACGCTAGTCGGGCGACGTCGAGCACATCTGGCCAGTCGCCAGTGCGGAGACCGCTCGAACGGCAGAGCTGTCGAATCTGTGGCACGAGGACATCCGGGGGCGCGAACGGATCGAGCGAACCGATGCGTCCGGGATGAAGCGGTGGCACCACGACGTGCGAGATCAGCGCGTGGTAAGGCCGCCAGTCATGCTCTTCTTCGCTGAACAACACCTCGTTCAGTTTCTCCCCTTGCCGAAGCCCCGTATAGACGATGTCAATCGGGTGGTCAGCCTCGGCGATCATGCGCCGAGCCATTTCGGCGACGAGCACCGGTTCGCCCATGTCGAGCACAAGGGCTTCGCCCGAAGCGCCCAACGCCCCGGCGTGGATCACGAGTTGAATCGCTTCCTCGATGGTCATGAAGTATCGGCGCACGTCGGGGTCCGTGACGGTGACCGGCCCTTTGCAGGCGATCTGGGCCGTGAACGTGTGAAAGACGGAGCCACGGCTCCCGAGCACGTTACCGAAACGCACGCTGAGGTAGGTACCATCGGCAGAGGAGGCTCCAGCTGCCGCCGTGAGGCGCTCGCAGATCCGCTTCGAGTAGCCCAGCACGGAGCAGGGATCGACCGCCTTGTCCGTCGAGATGTTGACGAAGCGCTCGACGCCGTGACGCAGCGACGCCTCGAGCATATTGAGCGTTCCCAAGACGTTTGTCTTGACCGCTTCGCCCGGGTGGTGCTCGAGCATCGAGAGATGCTTCAACGCGGCGGCGTGGAAGACGACCTCAGGCCGTCGTTCGACGAACAACGACTCAATCCCGGTGCGGTCGCGGATGTCGAGGAGGACGAGACTTGGAGAATCGAGGAGAGCTCGACCCTCGATGGACAGCTGCAACGCGTGCAACGCGGTCTCGTCGCGGTCGAGCATGATCAACTCGGCGGGCTGGGAGCGGTGAATCTGCCGACAGAGCTCGGAGCCGATGGAGCCACCGGCGCCGGTGACGAGCACTCGCCGGCCGGTGACATAGCTCGCCGCGGCCGAGACATCAGTACGGATTTCTCTCCTTCCAAGAAGGTCCTGCAAAGTGAGCTGGCGTATGTCCGACGGCTTCGCCGATCCCTCGATTACCTCGCGGAGTGACGGCAGCACCTTCACTGTCAGCCCCGCCTCGGTCGCGAGATCGGACAACTCACGGTGGAGGGTGTTCGATCCCGAGCGGATCGCAATGAGCAAGGTGTCGACTTCGAAGCGCTTGCTTGCCGATGCCATGTCCCTGCGGTCGCCCACTACGGGAACGCCCATGATCGACAGATGACGCTTCGCAGGGTCATCGTCCAGCAGCGCCACGGGCAAGTACGGGCTCTCCGGATTGCGGAGCATGGTCGCGACGACCTCTTCGGCGGCCTGACCCGCTCCGAAGACCAACAGCCGCGTGCAAGCCTCGCCGCGGGGCCGGCGGTGCAGCTCGAGAACAAGGCGCGCGGCGTAGCGACCAGAGAGCATGAGGATGAGCGTCGCGGTGCCACCGATGATAGGCACACTCTCCGGCACGAGGTGGCCGTCAAACAGGTTCAGCAGCGACAGGCCGGCGGCGATGAAAAAACAGCAGCTGGCAAGTACGCCGACGCCCTCGAAGCTGGCGATCCGCCAGCGTCCCCGGTAGAGGCCGCGCGCCGTACCGATGAGTAGCTGAGCGACGGCGGCGATGCCGGCGGTGGCGGCTAGACCGAGCGGTCGTGGGATGTGGAACGACAGGTCGTAGCGAAGAATGGTTCCGGCCGTCAGCCCGACCGGCCACGCCAGCGCGTCGGCTGCCGCGAGCAAGCACCGGCGTTGCCGCACGCTCAGCCCCAGCCTTGCGATGAAGCGCGGGCCTAGGTCTGCCGGCCTGCGGTGCTGGAATCTCTTTCCGGACAACTCGGCAGCCCCTCGCACCAGAGTCAAGTTCGTCCCCAACGGACCGGTCTGACGTCCCCGCAACGGCGTCACCCACTATGGAGCGAATGCTCCAGCTAGTCAATGGGGATTGTGTAAATGTGCGACCTACAGGGACTCTGCAACGGAGCACAGCACTCCGTTACGAATCGGTGAAACTGACTACTCTTCGCGCGCGAACTGTGTCCCTTGGTTGCCACGACCACCATTGAACTGAGAGTGCCGGACCTCGAGATGACCCGGCTCGGAGGCAGCGGAGATCTCGGGCCCTTCCCGAACCACCAGCAGCTTCGCCCGGTCGTGCAGCTGAAGTCCACCGTCGAGGAGGTCCCGGTGTTGCCGAAGTTGCCGGTGTTGCCAAGGTTGTCTGTCGCCTCGGCGACGACGGCGTGGGAGTGAGCCGAGGTGAGGCTCGCCGTCGGTGTCCTTCCCTCCTTGGGACGCTCCCGAGGACCTACTGCAGCGGGCATGCCCCGGTCCGGCCGGGGGGCCGTTGCGCGTCAGGACCGTGGCATTGCAGCAGAACGGCGCTGCCACCGCCGTACCTCCCTCATCATCCGCACGGATGGCGATGCTGGAACCTGACTGGGCTAGCCTCCGCGTAACTGTTCAGGTCTTCATCTGACCGTGAGGGAACTCGGCCAGATGGTGTGCTCCTGGCCGCTCAGGTCCGGGCAACGCCGCTCGGCAGCCAGACATCGCCTTCGAACAAAAGGCGCAG
>Ga0181533_1004876_pt1 | contig 13301 bp, 15 predicted proteins | sample PEATcosm2014_Bin_45_FD_119772 | JGI IMG/M metagenome (GOLD analysis project Ga0181533, IMG submission 119772) | Peatland microbial communities from MTU Mesocosm Facility, Houghton, MI, USA - PEATcosm2014_Bin11_60_metaG | ecosystem: Environmental > Terrestrial > Soil > Wetlands > Peat | place... | reverse complement strand
AGAACCTCAGGCTGGTAGCTCGGCTTGGGTTCGTAGCGCGACAGTCCTCCCCCACCAGCAGCCTCGCCCCCCGAGAGGTTCGCGCACGAGACGCTCTCGTCGTCCTGACAGGAGTTCCACGTCACTTCGTTCCCGGGACCCAAGAGCGAGGTTCCCCCGACCGCGGTGACCCAGGCGTCTGATGCAGGGTAGTCCACCTGCTCGGCCGTCGACCCGCTGGTGGTGTAACAGTCCTCCGAGCCGGAGTCGCCTGCCGCCGCGAGAACGGTCTGTCCCTGAGTGGCGGCTTGCTCGAAGAGTGTGGTGAACGACGGGATCTGTCCGGCAAGGCGCGCAAACGGTTCGCACACCCCCCAACTTGTCGACACGACCTGTGCGGCATCGGCGGTGACGATGGCGCTCCAGGTGTCGTAGGGCCCCGTACCCGAATTCGGCCCCTCGTAGGAGATGATCGAGGCCCCCGGTGACTGGGTGGCAACCTGCTCGATATCGGCGTCGGCTTCGGCGGTGCCTGTCAAGCTCGGACTGCCGCCGCCGTCTACGGCCACGGTGCCGACCGGGTCGGGGAGCCCGAAGCACGACTCGTAGGTCGTCACGTCGCTCGCCGAGTGCGGCGACAACTCGTAGAGGCCGATCGTCTGACCTTGTCCTTCCTGGCCGTCGGCAAGAAGAGATCCGATGCCATACGCGGCTCCGAGAGCGTCAAGGGTGTAGCTGCCCTCTTGCGCCAGCGACTCAGCCGCCGCACAAGGAGTGGGTTCGTCGGCATTGGGCCTCGGCGTGCTGCCGGCAGTTGCAGTGCTCCGACTGCCGACGACGCTGCTCTGTGGTTGGAGCCGAACGAGTGTGTTGAGTCCCAGGATCGCCTTTATCTCGCCGTTCGCCAAGGCTGTTGGCACGAGGGGCGCTCGTTGTGCCAGGTAGCCGACATTGCCAGTCGGTGCCCTGTACTCCTCCATCGACGTGCCCAACGCTTTGGAGACCTCGCTCGCACGAGCGGAGACGTCGACAGCAAAGCCCGAAAGCTTGATGTCGGTGAGACCACTTCCTTCGAGCCAACCTTCGACGGCCGCGACTTCTGAAGACGAGGGCCCGAAACGAGAGAGGAACTCCCCCTGAGCGAGCCAATGGTGGTACTCGGGCGAGCTCGGGTCGTAGAGGTTGCTCAACAGCGATTGCAGCTGGCCCCCGTCAGATGGCGGGAGCACGACTTTGAAGGCGATCCGCCGATCGGCACCAACCCTCCCGAGTGCGACCGAACCTGACGGAGGGTTGCCTGGAGAGAGCTGGCTCGGTCGCACAAGGCGTTCGCCGACGGCCTGAACACCCTGGGTCAGAGCAACTTGTGCGGTGACGACCGTGATCGCGCAGACGACCAGACCGACGAGCGATCGGCCGGGAGCGAACCTCCTGCCTCGCATGTACCGCCTCTTTTCGCCCTGGCCGAAACGAACGCCAAAAAGCATTTAGACGCGTGTAACGCTAATTGAGATCCGAGGGGTATTCGTGCCACGCGGCGCGCTCGGGCGATGTCAATCCTGATCACTGCCCCCACTGGCGGACAGCGCGACCCGGGTGGTCGTTTCCCCGGCGGGCTGCGGTTGCATCCCTCGGAGTTGTCGCGCCGGCTGGGCCACAGCGACGCCGCTCGCCACGAAGTCTCGCTGTCGCACCAACCCGTAGGTGAGCACGGCACCAACCAGAGACACCACCCCGCCGATCACCATCAGCTCGTTCAGGGTGGCGGAGAAGCCGACTCGGTACGCGTACAGCAATGCAGCCCGGGTGACCGGTGGGAGCTGCGTGGACTGAACGACGGAGCGCACCTGCCCCGCCGTGAGCGCCAGGTCCAGACGGCTCACGCCGTGGCTGGTGAGCAGGCGACCCCCGGGTGTCGCAGAGAGCGTGGCGATGGTGCGATGGACGATCTGGCTCTGGAAGACCGCTCCCAGACCGGCGATGCCGGTGGCGATGCCGACCTGACGGAACGTCGAGTTCGCCCCCGATGCCATGCCACTGCGCTGAGGCGACACGACCGCCACCGCCGACGATGCCAGGACCGGGTTGACCATCCCGATCCCCGCCCCGCCCACGATGAAGCCGGGAAGCAGCTGCGTCCAGCTCGAGTCGGGATGGGTGGTGGCCATTAGCAGCTGGCTGGCCCCGACGAGCACAAGTCCCGACCCGAGCAGGTATCTCGCCTGCATCCTCCCGGTGAGCTTTCCGGCGAACGGAGCCACCACGAACGCAAGCAGCGTGATGGGCAAGAAGCGCAGACCTGCACCGAGTGGGCTGTAGCCGAGGCCGTCCTGGATGTAGAGCGTCAGGTACAAGAAGAGGGCGAAGAGCGAGGCCGAGAGCGCGAAGGCGCAGACCGAGACGCCGATCATGGCGGGGCGCCGGAACAACGAGAGGTCGAGCATCGGCTCGGTCTGGCGCATCTCGGCCACAACGAAGACGAACATGAGCAGCCCGGCGCCGGCGAGCAGCCCCGCGATCTGCGCGCTCCCCCAACCCACCGTGTTCCCGCGAACCAGCGCGAACACCAACATGAACAGCGAGGCGGAAAACGAGACGAAGCCGGCCCAGTCGATCCGCCGCCGGTTGGGGTCTTTCGACTCCGCCACCTGTGCCAGTGTGAGCGCGATCGCTAACACGCCGATGGGGACGTTCACGAAGAAGATCCAGCGCCAACCGATCCCGGACGTGATGGCTCCGCCGATCAACGGCCCTACGGCCAGGGCTGCACCGGTCACGGCACCGAAGACGCCAAAGGCTGTCCCTCGGTCGCGACCCTCGAAGGCGCCAGCGATCAGCGCGAGCGAGGTCGCGAACATGATCGCACCACCCACACCCTGAACTGCGCGGGCGAGATTCAACATCAGTGGGTTCACTGAGAGCCCGCACACCAACGAGGACAGCGAGAAGATCCCGAGGCCCATCGCGAACACTTCGCGCCGCCCGAACGTGTCTCCCACCACTCCGGCGGTGAGCAGGAACGCCGCCAGGGTAAGGGCGTAGGCGTCGACCACCCATTGGAGGTCGCTGAACGACGAGTGCAGCGAGCGCTGGATGTCCGGCAACGCGACGTTCACTACCGTGATGTCGAGCAGGAGCATGAAGATCGCCGTGCACACGACGATCAGCGTCCACCACTTTCGTTCGAGGGCGGGCACAGGTCGACCTCCTCTCGCCCCTCGTCTCGCCGAGACTCTCGATCCAACACGGATCGTCTTGAAATATGCCCGTACGCCACGTCAAAGAGGTCGGACATCGGATTCGACGACCGGTGGGCCATAACGAGGCGACTCCACCGGCACGACCGCCACCCGGCCGACCCGGGCTCACGACGACCATGTCCGATCCCCGCCAGACTTCTTGCGGGGGGCGTGCCACGATGGCGACCTGATGGAGGAGTTCGAACGCTGTTACCGGGCGTTACAGAGCCGGGATGCCCGCTTCGACGGGTGGTTCTTCACGGCCGTCACCTCCACAGGCGTCTATTGCCGTCCGAGCTGCCCTGCGATCACCCCGAAGCGGCAGAACGTGTGCTTCTACCCCACCGCGGCCGCAGCCCAACAGGCCGGATTCCGCGCCTGCATGCGTTGTCGTCCCGACGCCGCGCCGGGCTCCCCGGAGTGGCTCGGAAGGGCGGACATCGCATCCAGGGCGGTGAAGCTCGTATTGGACGGCGTCGTCGACCGCGAAGGCGTGTCCGGGCTGGCACACAAGCTCGGCTACGGCGAGCGCCAGCTGCACCGCGTGCTCGTCGCCGAGGTCGGCACCGGCGCGCTGTCCCTGGCTCGCGCCCAACGCGCCCAGACGGCACGGCTTCTTCTCGAGACGACCGCCCTACCCGTGTCGCAGGTGGCGTTCGGCGCAGGATTCACAAGCGTGCGCCAGTTCAACGACACCGTGAAGGAAGTCTTCGCACGCACGCCCACCGAGCTGAGGCGCGCTGTGACAAGTCGTCGGGAGCCTCACCGTCGCGCCCGAGATCCGTCGACGGGTACCCCCCAGACTCTCTCGCTGCGCCTCGCCTACCGTGAGCCTTTTGCCGCCGAGCCTCTGCTCGAGTTCCTGGGGTTGCGCGCTATCCCGGGAGTCGAAGCGTTCGACGGCACGACCTACCGAAGAAGCCTGCGACTCCCTCACGGAAACGGCACGGTCGAGCTGACGCCGGCTGAGGGGCACGTGAGAGCGGTGTTCGCCCTCGGCGACGTACGCGACCTCACTACCGCGGTCGCTCGCTGCAGGCACCTGCTCAACCTCGATGCCGACCCTGTGGCGGTCGACGAGACCCTCGGAGCCGACCCGCTGCTTCGACCGATGGTACGGGGCGTCCCCGGCCGACGGGTCCCCGGTTCTACTGACGGTTTCGAGACGGCGGTTCGTGCGGTCGTCGGACAGCAGGTGTCAGTGGCAGGGGCGCGCAGAGTGACGGCGAAGCTGGTCGCGGCTGCCGGGCGGAGACTGCCCGAACCTCGACTGCCGATCACCCACAGCTTCTTCTCACCCGAGGACCTCGAGGATCTCGCGGCGAAAAGCCCGCAAGTGTTCTCCATGCCGGAGGCACGCCGACGGACTCTGCGGACGCTGGCCGAGGCGGTGGCTGACGGCCGGCTGGCGATAGGCCCAGGGGCGGACCCGGCCGAGCTCGAGGCCAGGCTCCTCGCGCTGGCCGGCATCGGCCCGTGGACCGCTTCCTACGTGGCCATGAGAGCGCTCGGCGATCCCGACGCGTTCTTGCCCACCGATCTCGGGTTGCGCCGTGCGGCGGCCCGCCTGGGCCAACCGGACGATCCCAGATCGCTCCTCGCCCGAGCCGAGAACTGGCGACCCTGGCGTTCCTATGCCTTGCTCCACCTCTGGTCCGTGGCAGCCAGCTCGAACCCGAAACAGAACTCGAACCCGAAACAGAAAGAGAGCGCAGCGTGACCCGTCAAGCGACCCCGACGCACGAAGCGACGATGAAGAGCCCGATCGGTGTCCTGAGGATCGAAAGTAACGAGAAAGCGGTCACAGGCATAGGGCTACCCGGCGAGCACGCCGTGGCTCGCCGCAGCTCCAAGGATCGCGACGCGACCGAACTGCCTGCCCCGCTGGTCGAGGCGGTCGTCCAGCTTCAGGAGTACTTCGCCGGCGAGCGCACGAAGTTCGACCTCCTGTTGGAGCTCTCCGGCACTCCGTTTCAGCGTCAAGTCTGGCTCGCGCTCGCCGAGATCCCCTATGGCAAGACCGTCAGCTATGCCGAGCTGGCAGCGATGGTGGGTCGGCCAAGGGCCTTCAGGGCCGTCGGTCAGGCGAATGGGTCCAACCCGGTTCCGATCGTCCTACCCTGCCACCGGGTCGTGGCGAGCGGGGGCGGGATCGGTGGCTACGGCGGCGGCCTCGACATGAAGCGCCAATTGCTGGCCCTCGAAGGTGCGACCTGGACGGACTAGGACATGCCGCCGAACGAAGCACTGAACGAAGTGGGGAACGGCACCGGCGCGTCGGCTCCGGAGGGCACACCCGAGGATCAGATCCGTCGGTTCTGGGACGCGGACGCGCCCACCTATGACGACTCGTCCTCCCACCAGCCCCGCGACCCTGCGGTCCTCGCCGCCTGGACAGCTGCTCTCGCCCATCTGCTCCCGCCAGCACCGGCACGCGTGCTCGACGCCGGCGCAGGTACGGGTTTTCTTAGCCTCATCGCCGCACGCCTGGGACATACGGTCACCGCGCTCGATCTCTCACCACAGATGCTCTCACGTCTCCAACTGGTCGCTCGCGCGGAGAAGCTCGAAATCGAAGTCGTCACGGGTCCAGCGCAGCGTCCACCCGACGGGTTCGACGTGGTGATGGAACGCCACCTGCTGTGGACGCTCGCCGATCCGGCCGACGCGCTCGGCTCGTGGCGCCGAGCTGCTCCGAACGGGCGGCTGGTGTTGTTCGAGAGCGTGTGGGGAAGCGTCGACCCTCTCGAGATGCTGCGATCTAGCGCTCGCCGGGCGCTTCGAAGACTACGAAGCAAGCCCGCCTCTCATCACGGCAGCTACTCCGACTCGCTTCGCCAGTCGTTGCCGCTCGGCTCCGGGACACCACCTGCTCGGCTGGTGGAGATGGCCACTGAAGCAGGTTGGCACCGAGCACGACTCGAACGCCTACGAGACGTCGAGTGGGCCGAGCGGTGCGCGCTGGGTCCTCTCGAGCGCCTTCTCGGCGTCCAACCACGATTCTCGGTCGTGGCGGATTGACGACGAGCTCGCCAAGACCCGCCACAGCATTCGCCCGGCGTTCGTGGCGGCCCTTCAGCACCTCCTGACGCGCCAGCGGGCGGTCTCGGTCCAGTGTGAGGTGCTGCGCTGGCAGGCGGTCGAGGTGGCCGAGCTGCTGGACACCACAGTCCTGATGGTCAACAGCGCCGTCATACTGACCATGCGACCCGGCCTCTCGGGCCTCTCGGGCATGAAGCTGACCTACGGAAAACGGCGGTTCCGTCGTCATTGGTCCCGGGCAGGGGCTGGCGGCACCGGGGCCGCAGACGAACGCTTCCTCTTGCACTCCACAGAGCGACTGCCTCGCCAACCCCGTGATCCGGGAGGTGAGCGCACTTCCGTCGGGTACCTCCGCGCCCAACACGGTCATCACCGAGCACGCCGTCCACAAGCTCGGCCTCCAGACCACCACTTCGGTTGGCTGATCCAGACGGCCCAGCCGCTCACCGCCGTGCAGATCAAGAACGCCCAGGCGACCGCGGCCACGGCTGGTATGACCGTCGAGAGCGAGAACGACCAACTGACGTCCTCGGACGTCATCAACTGGGCCACGGTCTTCGGCATCGCGATGGCGCTTTGCATCCTCGCCATGAGCGTCGATATGTCCGCAGCGAGACGGCGGGTGACCTGCGCACCTTGGCCGCCACCGGGGCGAGCAGCAACACTCGCCGGACCCTCACCGCCGCCACTGCCGGCGCGCTGGGTTTGCTAGGGGCGGTGCTCGGCACGTTCGCCGGGTACGTCGGCGTCATCGGGTGGCTGCGCGACTGACCTGCCCCAACGGCGGGGATCTCGTCCCTCGGTAACGTCCCCGTGACCTAGCTGCTGATCATCGTCGTAGGTATGCCACTCCTCGCGGTGGTCGTAGGCTGGCTGCTCGCGGGCGTGAACCGCCGGCAATGGCTCATCAGCCGATCGAGTGAGAACACTGCCGCCAAAACTCGAGCCGACTAGGGGAGACTCTGTTGCGAGCAGCGACCAGTCGGCTCTTCCTAAGCCTTTGATGCGGAAAGGTGCTGTCGAGAGCATTCCCGGACGCATCGCCGCGCGGACACCGACTGCTCTGGTGCTCAGGGCCGAATGAGCCCGAACTCCTACCGCTGGTGCACCGCTCGATAGCCGGTCGGACGGTCCTCCAACGCCGGCGGCGATCAGTGGTCGACCCGACCGGCAACGCTTCGGGGCACCGCTCGGCCACCAACTTTCCAAACGAGTGCGCGGACAGAGCGATCAATCTCGCGTATCCGCTTCCACGAACCAACGCGCTGCCGCGGAAAACAGATCGACGTTCCGGTCAGGTTCGACGTGGGCGACGGTATGAGTCGCGTTCCACTTCTGGTGCACCCGACAGCCGAAGGGTTCGTACACCGTCAATTGGGATAGGAGATAGGGGCCTTTGAAACGCCGCATGGGGCCCGATCGGGTACGCTCCTTGCCCAGTTGAGGGCGCACGCGTCGGCGGCACAACTGAAGGTGCTCAACGGGTCGAGCATCGCCGCCAACCCGGCCCAGATCAATCGGCTGCCTTCGGGGGAACGTCTTGTGTTCGTCGGCGCGTTCAGCCACGCGCTGTAGACCATGTTCCTGGTGGCCGTGCCATTCACCGTCTTGGCATTCCCTCTCAGCTGGATCATGAAGGAGATTCCCTACGCACTATGGCGCGCGTGTCAGCGCCGAACGCTGATCAGACCACGCGCGAAGAGCGGGCCACCGACGCCTCAAGAGACTTTTGAAGTGGTAGGGGCCCTCGACAAGTGGACCAAGACATCAGGTTGTCCTTGGCGGAAGGAGCCCGTATACGCCACCTCCACCTGCTGGACACAGAGAGAAAGCGGGCCGTGAACGAGTGTCGAGCCTCAGCAGGCTCCCGATGAAAGGCTAATGCGCACAGTTCTCCCTGCACGAGCGCTCTTCACCTCAAGGAGCTCGCTGCCCGTCTTCGAGATCACCGTCCCCCCACTGACCCGAGCGCAATACCCGTTGGGGTAGTGGATCTGTGTCGGGACGAAGATGACGGTAGGCGCGTGGACAGCGTGGTCCGCCGCGTAGCGGAGTTGAAAGGCGCCGCTCGTCGGGTCAAAGGACATAGCGGTCGGCTTGCCCGCGACCGCCTCGGGGTAGGTGCGGGCCAGCGCCCGGGCGGTGGATCGGAGTCGTCCGTTCGACATGACCAACCCCTCGTCAGCGCTTCCAGTGGGGTCCGCATAGTGCTTCCACGACCAGTAGGTCCAACCGACGAGGAAACGGTCCTCCTCGGTCGTGAGCTGGTCGAGCAACGAGGCGTTCGAGGTGGCACCGAATTCACTCACGAACCAGGGCGGCCCCAGGAGCTGAGCGGGCGATTCGATATCGGCTCGGTCCTCTGAACGGGTCTTAAGCGCCCTCGCCTCTTGGGAGGCGCAGGCTGCGATGTTCGTCGGATTGCCGGTCTTTCCGCTGCGGTAGCCGCAGTACACGTGCACATTGAACACGAGATTAGGGAAGTTCATCGGTCCGACGAAGTTCGTGGACCCGTGGCGAGCGAAGATGTCGGGCTCGTAGAAGATCAAATGGGTGGCGTCAGCCGCGAGGATCTGCGGGATCACACCTGCGGTTGGGTCGGCCTGTGGACATGTGATCGCAGGGGCTCCGTGCGACGGTGATCCGATGAACGCACTGCCTGTATAGAAGCACTCGAGCTGGCCATCGAACTGCTCGTCGCCACTTGAAACGAGTGATCTCGAGAAGGGTTCGTTGAACGGATCGTAGCCAAGCACCCACGGATTCGTGTGGAAGTAAGTTGCGATCGCCGCCCACACTCGGTCGTACTCGCCTTGGAGATCGCCGACCACGTCATTGGCCCAGAAATGGCCATAGGCAATATCCGCCGCCGTCGTCGCGTAGTTCCTGGACCATCGCCCTGGAGGGTCGACGCTTCGGGCGCCGTCGGTGCACACCGCCCAGTTCGGTGCGCCCTCGCCGTCAAAGGCCTCGTTGTAGACGTCCTGATGCATGTCCAAGAGTGTGTAAATGTGGAAGCGTCCCAACAGGTCGATCGTCTCACTGAGCTTGGCCAAATAGCTGTCGAGTACGGCCTGGTTGAACTGGCCTGGATCGTGCGGAGCACCACGGGCACAGATCGCCGGGTCGTTGGCCGGAGCGGTTCCCGGCTCGAGACCACTCCATGTCATCCCGAGGCGTACGACGTTGAACCCGAGCCTCGCCATGAGCGACGCATCTGACGCACTGAAGTTCCACGACTTGCCGGGCGCGGGGTACAGCTCGTACGGAGGAAACTTGTAGACGGCGTTCACCCCGTGGAAGAAGACGACGCGTCCCTCCCTGTCGTACAGGTACGGACCACCCGGGGCGCTAATCGGGCCCTGGACGCTCGGCGCCCCGGCCATGCTCGGCACAGGACGAAGCGGCGACCCGAGACTGGGGAGGGTCTTGCTGCTGCCCGCGCTGCAACCGGCGGCTGCGAACACCAAGACCGCCAGCGCCGAGGAGACGGCGCCTACGCTGGTGGCGGTGCGTAGACAACGACGCATCTCGCCCATGACCTGGATAGTCGCCGTCTGCGCCTGAGGTGAGACCAATGGGCTGTTTTGCGGGATCTCGTACCTCTCGAACCTTGCCATTGTTAGTCAATGTGAGCCTCGGCCGGCGAGGGCGCTCCCACGGCTCAGCAACCCCGTCGTCGGTTCGACGAGAGTCGCAGCCCAGCGGGCGGTCCGCAGTCGTCAGTCATCGCTGACGACGATACCCTCTCGGCTGACTCTCACCAGGATCGAGAACCACTTGGTCGGACAACCACTACGAGTCGCGCAGCGGCAACAGCTTCCTGGTCACGAAGCACCATGTCTACGTCCGGGAGGCCACGTCTGTCTCCCAGATCACCCAGCCGAATGCCCCGTCGGAACATCGAGCTTCTCTGCACACCATCGACCCGATTCCGGGTCGCCAAAGTCGACGGGCACGTATGCCGCTCCGGCACGCATCACACCCAGGGCAGCTATGTACAGATCAGCGGTGCCGCTCGGTATTCGGATCCCGACGCAATCTCGGAGACCGATCTTCACGTTTGCGAGTTGCGCGGCCACTCGTTCGGCCGCGCCTTTTAGCTCTGTGTAAGTCAGACGTCGCTGGCTGTCCTCCAGTGCCAATAGCGCAGGCCAACACCTCACCGAGGCATCGAACACCTCCACGAGCGTGCGGAACGGGGCCCGTCTTGTCCGACTAGGACGGAATCTTGCAAAACGACGCTTGACGCCATCATGACGTATTAGAGGCCTATTACAGTACTAAGTGCGGGATCGCACCAATAACGACGACAACTCTCGAGAAGAGGGTCCCCGAGGTGAACGGGTAGACATTCACGGCCGACCTCGCGTCCGAAACCGTGATCGGGACCCATAGCGAACTCACAGCCGAGCTTCATCATCCCGTCAGGTGCGCTGGCGATACTGAGTCACATGGATCAACCCACAATGGTCGATCGCTCGGATGAAGAGTGCGTGGCTCGGCCCGTGAGGGAATCCGCCAAGCAACCGAGGATGCCAGATGCGGCTCGGTAGCGAACAGGTAGGCCCGAGGGGGTTCGCGCTCCTGGGTGCAGCGGGCCTTTTGGGCTTGGTCCTGGCTGTCCACGGCTACGGACATGGCACCGCCGTTTCCGGTATGGCGACCCCTCTTGCGACTCCAAGCAAAGCAACCAAGGCTCAGGCGGCCTCGACTCCCTTGTCGAGCAGCTCGACGACCACCTCGACAACTCCAGCTGGGCCTGCGCCCTCGAGCGCTTCGAACCAGAAGCTCGGGCCGCTGCTCTCGTCGACCCAGTACGCCTCTGCCGCGTACCAGGTGTACCCGGGGCAGGAAAGCAGCCAGGCACGACTGGCCACCGCGGGGTTCGACATCCACGTCACCCCAGCTTCGGCGGGCACCATCACGGTGAGCGTCTCTGCCGCCGGCAGCACGCAGGGGGCGCAGACCTCCACCTATCCGGTCACCGACCACGTGTACTTCATCGAGGCGAGCTTCGGCGACGACTCAGGAAACTCCGAGTACAACTACGGTGACGACGGCGTTGTTGTCACCGACGCGAGTGGGCGAATCGTCCAATGACACCGACCAGCACAAGGTCACGCCAACGACGTGCACCGATCACCGCCCGCCAGGAACCCAGGGCAATCCCGACGCGCGCCCTGCCGCCAACTCCCGTGCGTAGCACGGTTGGTCACGACATGGCAGCTCCTCCTGGTCGAACCGCCTTCTCACGGCTCGTAGAACGCAGTACCGCCCTGGCAGAGGCATGGGCACCGACCACCGCGCGCGTTCTCCTGGGCCTGGTCCTCGCGTGGTTTGGATATCACGAGCTTGTCGCGCCGGGGCTTTGGACCGGGTACGTGCCCGTACTATCAGCGACGGCACAAGCCTCGAAGCTGCTCGTTCTGGCACACGGCTGGGTTCTCTTGGTACTCGCTGTCGCCCTCGTCGCCGGTGTCGCTCCCCGCGTGGCGGCAATGATCGCGTCGCTGTTGCTGGTGGAGATCGTCATCTCGTTGTCTGCCTCGGGCGGGTTGTCGGATCTAGTCCTGCGCGACGTGGGTGTTCTCGGACTTTCGGTGTCGGTCATCGGTGCGAAGAGACCGCGCCTCCTGCTACGGCGCTGATGCAATGAGCCAGCGTGATCGGCACATCAAGGAGCACCGCCGGTGAAACACCTCGTTGCCAATGAGGGTGAGCGAATCGGCCTACATACGGATCCCGAGGGAGGACGTGATGCTGTTCGGAGGCGCGCTCGCCGGTGGGCTCATCGCCGCCGGGGTCCACTGGAGCTGAACGTGGTCGGCGTGACGCTCGCCGGAGCGGCAGGCAACTTGATCGGCTCGCTCGGTGTCTACACGTGAGCGCCCTGATGGCCACAGGCCAAACAAAGCGACGGTCCGACCTGAGGGAGTTGGTCTGCAACACCTGCGGCTATCGAATTTTCCCGTACGCCAACTTCTGCTCCTCTTGTGGCGCCGTCATTGCCATCTCAGGTGCGGGCATGACGGTCACCCTGCACGCCAACTGGACCCAGGGCAACGTCGGCGAGCAGGATTTCGCCTTCACCATCCCCGAGCGGAGCGGTGGAGCGGGAGTGTTGCTCGCCAAAGGTCCTCCGAACGTCGGTGGTTGCTACGTCTTGGAGTCTGAGTTGACGAGGGCCGGTCGGCACCCCGACAACGACATCTTCCTCGACGACGTTACGGTCTCGAAGCATCACGCTGAGTTCGTCCGTCAGGGTGCTCGGTACCTATTGCGTGACGTCTGCTCGCTCAACGGAACCTACGCAAACAGGGTGCGCGTCGAAAAGGCGATCCTGTCTTCCGGTGACGAAGTCCAAATAGGTAGGTTCAAGCTGGTATTCGTGGCTTTTGCAGGTCAAGAACAGAGACGATTTTCCGCAGCGGTCCGTCAGCCCACGGCTCGCTGATCACAGGAGATGAATCAGGCTGTCGACTTGCGCAGGGTAGGAATTCGGCGGGAGCAGCTTTTGCCTGAGCACTTGTCGAACGGAGGCGACCTGCCCTGTTCATCCTCACGTGGCCAGCCAATCTCACAGCCTGCCCAAAGATTGCCTGCATGGTCCCGCAAGGCTCGTGGGCACACGATTGTAGGGCCATGCGTCCCATGATCTTCTCTTGGTGCATTACACCCATCAGGAGAATACCGACGCTCGCGCTCGAGCAACTCCTCCGGAGATTACGGCGGACCGGAACCGAAAGGCCATGATGGGCGCCTCGATCAGTCATCTTGTCGTCAACTACGGCTACCTGGCCGTCTTCGCTGCGGTCGCGCTTGAGAGCCTCGGCGTACCTGTGCCGGGAGAGACCACTCTCATCGCGGCCGCCACCTACGCGGGCACCACCCACAAGCTTTCAGATATCCCGATCGTCGTCATGGTGGCGTCTCAGCGCTGGTGTAAACGGCTCGGGGCGAAGACTCCATATTGATACTACGCAGCGGCTGTGACGCTGTCCTCTGTCACCTCCTCGACTTGTTGATCGTGCAGTAGTT
>Ga0181533_1004875_pt1 | contig 13305 bp, 14 predicted proteins | sample PEATcosm2014_Bin_45_FD_119772 | JGI IMG/M metagenome (GOLD analysis project Ga0181533, IMG submission 119772) | Peatland microbial communities from MTU Mesocosm Facility, Houghton, MI, USA - PEATcosm2014_Bin11_60_metaG | ecosystem: Environmental > Terrestrial > Soil > Wetlands > Peat | place... | reverse complement strand
CATCATCGACTACCTCGATCACCGCAACCAAGATCCAAAGCCCTTCGTGTGGACGGCCTCAGTCGAGAGCATCCTCGCCAAGCTCCGCAGTTGTATGCCCATTACTGAGACGTTCCACTAGGTCCTGGACGCGATGTCATCGCTGGTCGACAAGTCGCTGGCGATCAAGGAGGAGGTCAACGGCCTCGGCTGCTTTCGACTTCACGAGACGATGCGCGAGTACACCAACCTCAAGCTGCAGGAGGCGAACGAGGGCGACCTGCTCCAGGAGCGCTACGTCGGGCACTACCGGACCAGGTGCCGGCAATCAGCAGACCAGGCTTGGTCCCGGACGCTGGAATGGCTCGCCTGGACCGAGCTGGAGATCGACAACATCCGGTCGATCCTGCAGAGGTGCATCGTACGAGCAGATGCGCAGCTCGGGCTCGAGATCGCCGGCTCGATGTCCTACTACTGGATCATGCGCGCGACCACGGAGAGTGTACGCTGGCTCGACGAGCTGTTCGCGTCTAGCCCAGGTTCGACGCACACCCAGGCGCGGGCATGCCGGCTTCGCGGATGGTTGAGTCTGCTGCAGGTCGACCCGATCACCGCCAGGTCGTGGCTTGCTCGGGCCGTGGCGGCCGCCCGAGAGACAGGACCGCTCTCGCTGCTGTCGGAATCACTGACGACGGCTGCGAACGCGGAGACCGTAGCGGGCGAGACTGTGGCCGCCAGAAGATTCCTGGACGAGGCTGAGGTGTTGAGCCAGCAGCTCAACGATTATCCAGCGACGGTGGGCGTGATCCAGGCTCGAGTCGTCGAAGCGATGTTCCAGGGGGACCGCGATGCGGCCCGGAAAGCGTCCTTGGAGGGTATGCGGCTGAGTCGAGAGGTGGGTGACCTCTACATGCTTGGGCAGATGCTGCTCAACGTGGGCCTCGTCGCGATGATGGGCGATGAGTTGGAGGTGTCGAAGCTGCAATTCCTCGAGGCGTTGCGGGTCGCTCAGCAGGTCGATGATCGAACCGCCCAGTTCTTCCTGCTAACCGCCCTGGGCTGGCACGCAGCGAACTCGAGCCAGGCGCGCCTGGCGGCACGGCTCCTCGGGGCGGCCGAGACCGTCGGAGCCGGAGCGGGCTCCAGTACCGCTGGGCCTTTTGTTCCCATGGTCGCCGCAGCCAAGGGGTTGGCGAGTGAGGTGCTGGGGACGGCGAAGTTCGACACGGAGTTTGAGGCAGGCAAGCGCCTGAGCCGCGACGAGGCAGTGCGCCTGGCACTTGGGGCATCGGAACACGTCGAGCTCCCTGGCGCCGCGGGCGCGGGCGCCGGGCCCCTCGCCAAGCGAGAGCTGGAGGTCGCGCGGTTGATCGCCGAAGGAATGACCAACAAACAGATCGCTGCCCGGCTGTTCATCTCCGACCGCACCGTCGCCACTCACGTCGGCCACATCCTCAACAAGCTCGGGTTCAACTCTCGCGCCGAGGTGGCCGGTTGGATCGGGCCACCACGTCCATGACCTTCCCCGACCCAGGTCGACCTGGTCAACAACGCGGTCGCGGCCGAGATACCAGGGCTCAGGAGCACGCACGACCTCGGGAGTCGAAGACCGCTCGCGATGTCGTCCCCGGTGAGTGGCCCTACTCCAGTCTGGTGAGCCTCTCTTGAAACGATCGTCTGGCCTGAGCCAGTGACGGTGGTTGGGGGCGCGAGCTGCGACCCTCCCGCCAGCCGCTCGACTCCGTAGAGCCCAGACGCGCCGGCTGACCCGCCGGAGACGAGCACCTCGTGGTCGTCGCTGCTACCCCCAACCGTACCCCGATGGCGGCGGCACGAGGCGGTACCCGGCGGCAATCAACCGCCACAGAACTGTCGTGATTCGTATTCGGGACGGCGCCCAGCGACACTCCGCAACACGCCAAACGGGGCCCTGGAAACCCTCGAGGGCCGCCAGCCTCCCGGGGTTCGCATCCCTCTCTCTCCGCCAAATCGCCTGAAGGCGCTTCCGCAGAAAGAGGTCCATTGAGCGATCGGTCGCGGGGGCGCAGCCAGAGCTGACCGTCAGACGGGCCGGCCACGAGCGCGACGAGCGTGGCTCCGAGGTGGTGCGCCGAGGACCAGGGTTCACGCCCATAACCGTCAGGCGACCGTGACGACGCCGTGCTGACGCTGGTACAGCCGCGGCGTACCCTCTGCATCGCAAATGGACTCGCTGGTCCGTCCGCGGATCGCCCGCCGGGTGCGCTGGGCCGGGGGAGGTGGCGGGTCGCCGGTCCGGCGGCTACTGCCGGCTGCTCTCCTCGCCCTGATCCCTGCCCTCTTCGCCGGCGCGGTCCAGGTTGGCGCCGACGCTTACCCCCACCTTGCCTGCACCGCCGACACCTTCGTCAGCTCCAACTCGTCGGCTCAGGCTCAGCAGCTCCTGCCCCAGGCGCTGGAGTACTGCGCCGAGTACAACCAGGTCATGGACCTCCTCGATCAAGCCGCCGCCAACGGGTGCCTGAGCGCCAGCGACCACTCCCAGCTCGACAGCCTGGTGGCCAAGACCTCCGCATTCGAGAGCAGCTACGGGACCATCTTCGTCACCGAGCTGGATTCCTGGTACGAGCCGGACGCGGAGGCGATCACGGTCTGCGGAGCCGCCGCGGGAAGCGCGGGCGGTCCCACCCCGTTCTCCATTGCCGTGGCCGGGCTTGCGGGCCTTATGGTTCTCGGTGCCGTGGGGCTGACCTTGCGGAGCAATCGACGCCGCTCCCGGGCGGTGGCGACGGCGGCGGTCACCACCGGCTGGACGAGCACCCCGGCCACGAGCTCTCTGCAGGGGCCGGGTATCGCCCTGCCGCCCCCGGCGACGGCGGGGCTGCAGGGCCCGGGGATCTTCCAGGCCGGCCTTCCGCCCTTCATCGGCGCGGTCCCGGTCGGTGCACCGCTTGGCGGAGCGGGCGCGTCGGTGGCGCCAGCGGAGATGCCGGCGGTGCGCGGCCTCAATCTCGCATGGGGACCCGACGGCCGGCCGACCATCTCGTGGCAGCCGCCGCAGCTGGACCCCAGCCGCTGGGGACTGAGCGGCTACAACCTCTACCAGTACCAGTTCACGGGCGGAAGCACGCTGCCCCAACCCCTGGCCATCGGCACCGTCTCACCGGCAAGCACGTCGGCCACGATCAACTGGACAGCCGCGAGCCAGACTCACATCTTCTCGACCGGAGGGGACGTCGCCGGCTGGGGGGTGCAGCCGGTCTTCCATATGATCGGCGGTCAGTTCGCCGGGGGTTCTGTGACGGGGCCGGTCGGTTGGGTACCCCTCACTGCGGGGGCCGGATGATCCGCACGTCGTCGCTGGCGTGGCTCCGAGGCCCGGTGAGCCAGGCGTGTGAATTGCGAGGATAGAGGTGACTGAGCGATGCGCATCCCGCTTCTGATCTGGGTGCAGGGCATGCCCGCCGACATGCCCAACTGCTCGCAGTATCCAGCCGCTTGCGCCAACTACAACGCGCAGCAGTCGGGGACGCTCTGGGTCATCCTGGCGGCGGTGATCATCCTTGCGGCGGTGCTGGGGGTGGCCACCGCGCTCTTGATCCGGCAGCATCGTCGGGGGCGCCAGTACCTGCCGCCTCCCCCTCCCCCTCCACCCTGGCCCGGCCAATTCTGACCGGCCAGTCCAGCGGGTGTGTGAGTGTCCGTCGGAGGGTATCTGTGGTCGCTGGGACTGACACTGCTCATCGAGGCGCCTGTCTATGCCGCTGGGCTTGCGGGCCTGCTGGGGGTTCGCGTGCTTCCAGGCCTCGTGGCCGGGGTCACCGTGAACCTGATCACCCATCCGCTCAGCTTTCTTCTGATTGTTCCCGCGCTGCAACCCCGGATTGGTTACTGGCCCGCGCTGGCCGTGGTCGAGCTCTCGGTGTGGCCAGCGGAAGCCCTCATGCTCTACGCGTGGCTCCGACGCGACCCCGGAACCCTGCTCGGGCTCAGCTTCGTGGCCAACGGCCTGTCTCTCGGCATCGGGCTCCTCAGGTAATCAGGAGGTGGTGGCGCCGAATCGGCTCAGTCGCCCACGTAGATGTCGAGACCGAGAGGTCCGTCGTAGCTGTTGCCGTCGGGGACGTGCAGGGTCACGACGACCTGGGTGGTCTCACCCGCCACCAGGGTGAAGGGATCTGACGGCGCGATGCCGCTGATCTCCAGCGGTTCCCCGCTGGAGGTGTCGTCGAGACGAACCGTCCCGCTGTAGTCGCCGCCACAGTACGCACCGTCACTCGCGATCGAGATCTGGAGGGTGACCGTGAACGTCCGGTTGGGGTCGGTGACATTGGGGCCGATCACCTGGCCGCCGGGACCGAGATCCGTGTTGGCTGGCAGACACGTCGGGCTCACGTCGGCGCTCGCGGCGTAACTGTCGACGGTGACATCGGTGATGGTCACACAGCCGAAGCAACCCCCTGGGTTGGGATTGCCGGTTGGCGTGGGCGTGTGAGCGGGAGTGGCTGGGCTGGTCTTGGTGGGGGTGGCAGAGGCGTGAGCCGTGCGGGCCGGGGAAGGGGTCGGGTTGGCAGTCCGAGCCGAGCGGTCCACGATCCGCGCCATCGCCACCAGCGGTCCGTCATCGGTGACCGTGGCCCGATATTCGACCCCGATGAGCAGGACGTCATCGTCCCCCTCTCGCCACACCAGCGAGAGCCAGTTCCCCTGGTCACTGCCGACGAAGCTGTAGACCGTCGCTCCGCTGCCGAGATCGGCGACCGGGTCCAGCTGCTGGGCCTGGGATTCGGCGGCGAGGCTGCTGATCGCACTGGCAAGCGCAGCCTGAGCGGCCGCGCTCGAGTCAAAGACCATGGCCACCGATTTGACCGCATCGGTTCCGGTCTCCTCGGGATTGCTCAGGAAGGTTGCCTGGTAACCGGCGCCACCCGGAATCCCGGTGAGAACGCGCGTGTTGGCCTGGTCGACGGTGTATCCGGTTCCCAGGTCGGCCAGGGTCAGGGTCAGACTCTGGGGGCTGATCTGCTGCGGTGTCGCCGTGGGAGAGGCCGGGGTCGGGACCGGGACGAGGCCACAGCCAGCGAGCCCCAGCGCCAGAAGCCACGTTCCGAGCAGGGAGCCACCCGGGCCATCATCACCCGACCGCATCGAGTGGCCGGCCCTGGTTGGGCAGGCGGGTCAGCCCGCCGTGCCGGTGGAAGTCCATGAGCTGAACCCACGCCACCAGGGTAGTACCCCAGGCGCAACGATCTGGTGGTGGGCCGTCACGAAGCGGCAGACAGCTCCTGCGACCACTCACGTGCGGATGGCCCACGCCGTCTCTGCTCGACGCCTACCTCTGGGTGAAGACCCCGGGCCAGTCCGACGGCCAGTGCGATCTTGCCGGCGGCGTCAGGACCTGGAGCGACAGTGCGTACACCCCGCCCATCTCCGGATGGCCGGCGAGCACGAGCAGCAGCTTCCAGGCCTCCGATCCGCTCTGGAGCCTCCAGACCGGGACGGTCTTCACCGACCCCGCGGCGGGAGCCTGGTTCCCCCAGCAGGCCCTCCGCCTCGCCGAGAACGCCAACCCCCCACTCACCTTCCCGCTGCCATAGTCGCTGGCCGGGAGGCCCACGAGGGACTCGCAGCCGCCGGGGCGCTGAACGGCAGCGCTCCGGTGGTCTGCCGGTGGCGGTTGGGCGGTGACTCGGGATCACGGCCCACCTCGCCAGGCGCCTGAATTGCCGGCAACGGCTGGGACTCGCCGCTCTGGACGGCAGCCATGCGCGGGAACCGGGTCAGCGGCATCGGCGATCTGGGACCCGGCATCGGCCAGTGGCTCCGAACGCCGCGGACGCTTCGGTCGAACGGCCCCACGGATCCGAGCCATTCGGCCGTATCCCGACCGCCGGGTGAGTGACATGGTGAGGAGTCGCCGGAGGGCTCCTCCCCCGACCATGCACGGTGGATGACGAGCGATGACGATTGTGGCTTCCGCCCCGAACCATTCGGTACCGGCCCAGCAGCCGGCGGGCTCCGATGTGCCCGGTGGGCATGACCTCCTGGCCAACCCGCGGCTCAACAAGGACGCCGCCTTCACCGAGCAGGAGCGGGCCGACCGCGGCCTGCGCGGGCTCCTCCCGTGGCGGACGTTCACCATCCGCCAGCAGGCGGCCCTCGAGCTCGAGCACCTCCGCTGCAAGGGGGACGACCTCGAGCGCTACATCGGCCTCACCGCACTCCACGATCGCAACGAGACGCTCTTCTACCGGCTGCTCATCGACCATCTCGACGAGCTGGCGCCGATCGTCTACACGCCCACTGTGGGCTACGCGTGCCGCGCCTTCAGCCATGTGATGCGACGCCCCCAGGGCTTGTGGATCACCCCGGACGACATCGACCGCATCCCCGAGCTGCTGCACAACGCCGGCCGGGCCGATGTCCGCCTGATCGTGGCCACCGACAACGAGCGCATCCTCGGCCTCGGCGACCAGGGCATGGGGGGCATGGGCATCCCCGTCGGAAAGCTGGCGCTCTACACGGCGGGAGCGGGAATCCGCCCCGAGGTCACGCTGGCCGTCTCACTGGACTGCGGTACCGACAACCCCGATCTTCTCGGCGATCCGCTCTACCTCGGCTACCCCAAGCCGCGGCTGCGCGGCGCCGCCTACGACCGTTTCATCGAAGCCTTCGTGGTGGCGGTGGAGGACGTATTCCCCCACGCCCTGCTGCAATGGGAGGACTTCAAACAGCACAACGCGATCCGGCTCCTCGACCGGTACCGGCAGCGCATCCCCTGCTTCAACGACGACATGCAGGGGACCGCCGCCGTGGTGCTGGCGGGCATCATGGCGGCGCTGGTCGAGACCGGGGGAAAGCTGTGCGACCAGCGCGCGCTGTTCGTCGGAGCCGGCGCCTCGGGCATCGGCATCGCCCGGCTGCTCCAGGCCGCGATGCGGAGCTCGGGTGCGTCCGCGCAGACGGTGCGACGTGCCGTGGTGATGATCGACTCGCGCGGGCTGATCTTCGAGGGGCGCGACCAGGTCGAGGACGACAAGCTCCCCTTCGCGCTGCCCCACCAGGAGCTGGCGCGGCTCCGGCTCGACCCCGGCCCTTCCTGCGACCTCGAGACCGTGATCCGCCAGGTGGCGCCGACCGTGCTAGTGGGCACCAGCGGCCAGGCTGGCCTCTTCACCGAGGCCGTGATCCGCGAGATGGCCGCGCATGTCCACCGCCCTGTGATCCTGGTGCTCTCGAACCCGACGGCGAGCTCGGAGGCCGTGCCCGCCGACGTGCTCGCCTGGAGCGGCGGTAGGGCCCTGGTCGCGACCGGGAGCCCATTCCCGCCGGTCGAGGTGGAGGGCGGGCAGCGCGTGATCGCCCAGGCCAACAACGTCTTCGTCTTCCCCGGGGTGGGGCTCGGCGCCGTGGTGGCCCACGCCCGCGAGGTCACCGATGGCATGTTCATGGCGGCGGCATCAGCGCTCGCCGGGATGGTGACCCCCGAGCGGCTGGCGGAGGGGGCGGTCTATCCGCCGCTCACCGACCTCCGGGTGATCTCGCGCCGGATCGCCATCGCCGTGGCCCGTGAGGCCCGCGACCAGGGGCTGGGCCGGCTGGCGGCGGACGAGGAGATCGAGGCCGCGGTGGACGCAACCATGTGGGACCCGGCGTACTGACGCACCGCGCGGGTCAGCCTCGTGGAGGCGGATGCCGTTCCCTGCCCTTCGCGTCGGAATCGTTCGACATCCTCGTGAGCAATGTCACCTAGCCACATCCCCACCGAGGCGGGCCGCGAGCAGGCGCTGTCCGAGGCCGTGAGGGTGTTGAAGGGTGGCGGCCGCATGCGCGTCGTCGATGAGGGAGCCCGGCGTCATGTGGACGTCCTCCGCCGAGCTGGATGCACCGAGGCCACGGATCGCCGGCTCGATTGGCGAACCGCGTACGGCATCCCGGGAAACCAGATGATCCTGGCGACGGCGCAGAAGGGCCCGTCACCACCCGGACGGAAGTCACCACAGCCCTGACTCAGGCCTCCGGCAGCAGGCCCCGATACCGCTCGTAGGCGGCCCGGTCGAAGCCGACCAGGAGGATGCGGTCCCACGGCGACGGGTCCGCCCTGCTCAGGGTCTCGACGGCGATCCGTGCGGCCCTCAACTCGGGGAAACCGAACGCCCCGGTGGAGATGGCCGGGAAGGCGATCGACCGGGCCCCGGCCCCGCTCGCCACCTCGAGGGACCGGCGGTAGCAGGAGGCGAGCGCCGCATCCTCGCCGCGCCCGCCCCCCGACCAGACCGGCCCCACCGTGTGCACCACCCAGCGCGCCCGCAGCCGGTGGCCCCGGGTGAGCTTCGCGTCACCGGTGTCGCAGCCGCCGAGCAGGCGGCACTCCTCCCGCAGCCCCGGACCGGCGGCCCGATGGATGGAACCGTCCACCCCGCCCCCACCCAGGAGCGAGCGGTTGGCGGCGTTCACGATCGCGTCAACGTCCAGGGTGGTGATGTCGCCGAACCAGGCCTCGATGCTCATGGCCGTCGCCGATGGTAGGGGAGCTCACCTCATTCGCAGGCCCTGGCGGGCTTCCGGTGGGCAGCGGCGTCCCACCGCGCGGACGCCCTCCCGGCGCCAGCTTGACCCGCCGAGTGTCACCGTCACCTCCGAGAGGCGGTATACCTTCATAGAGAGGATCACGGAAGTCGCGTCAAAACAGCCGATATGGCCACCCCACACCGCCTCGTCCACCCCCTGGGGATGGTGACGCTCCTGGGCGCCGCCTGTCTCGTCACCTCGTCCGCGGGCGCTCTCTCGGTCGCCGCTCCTCTGCTTCCCTCGGTGAGCGCCACAGCCGCACCACCGGGTTCCGCGGTGCCGGTGGCCGCGCCGCCGCAGCCGGCCGGTCCACAGCCGGGAGGCCTGACGGCGGTCGCTGCGGCCGCCCCGGCCGAGTTGTGCAACAACCTGTCGGTGATCTCGTCGTGGAGCCTCAGCCGGCGCGCCGCCCAGCTGGTGGCCGTCCCGGCCGCCGAGACCGACGTGGCGGCGGCGGCACCCGCGGTGGCCGCGGGCGCTGGGGGAGTCGTCCTCTACGGCAGCTCCGCACCCGCGAACCTCGGCTCCCAGCTGGGGACGCTGGAGGCAATGGACGAGGGAGGCCTGGCGCCGCTCGTGATGACCGACGAGGAGGGCGGCGGGATCCAGCGAATGGGCAACCTGGTCGGATCGCTGCCATGGCCGGCCACGATGAGCGCCACCATGACCCCCGCGGCGGTGGAGCAGGCGGCCGAGCAGGTGGCCGAGGCCATGGTGGCGAACGGGGTCACCATGGACCTGGCGCCGGTGCTCGACCTGGCCTCCGGGCCGGGCCCCGACGCAACCCACATCGACGGCCCTCGCTCCTTCGGGACCTCCCCCACAACCGCCACGACCTTCGGGCTCGCCTTCGCGGAGGGGCTCGAGGCAGGGGGTGTGATACCCGTCGTCAAGCACTTCCCCGGGGAGGGAAGCGCGGATGGCAACACCGACGACGGGCCGGCGAGCACGCCCCCACTGGCCACCCTCGAGAGCGCTGACCTCCTGCCCTTCGAGGCAGCCATCAGCGCCGGGCTGCCCGCCGTCATGGTCGGCGACGCCTCCATTCCGGGGTTGAGCCAGGGGCCGGCAAGCCTCGCGTCCGCGGTCATCACCGGCCTGCTCCGCCAGCGGCTCGGGTTCGAGGGGCTGGTGCTGACCGACTCCCTCTCCGCCGACGCCGTCAGCGACCGCGGCATCAGCGTGCCGGAGGCGTCGGTGCAGGCCGTGGCCGCGGGAGCCGACATGGTCCTCTCCAACACCACCGACCCGAACACCACATTCGACCAGACCGTCGCCGCCCTGGTCACGGCCGTCTCGGACGGGGAGGTGCCCCTGATGACCCTGAACACGGCGGTGATGCAGGTGCTGGCGGCCAAGGGGGTCGATCTCTGCGCCTGACGGGCGCGCCCGGCCGCTGTGCCCGCGGGGCGTCCACCCGTCGACGAATGGCTACGATCCTGCCGCGGAGATGCGCGGCGTGATCAGCGTGACCACCGACCCGGGGCGGATCGACCTCGCCCTCGCCCATCGCTGGATCGCCGCCACCTACTGGGCCACCGGCATCCCGTGGGAATGGTTCGAGCGCGCGTGCGCCCACAGCCTGGTGTTCGCGGCCCTCGACGGCGAGGTGCAGGTCGGTTTCGCCCGGGTGGTGACTGACCAGGCCACCTTCGCCTGGCTGACCGACGTCTTCGTCGCCGAGCCCGAGCGGGGGCGCGGGGTGGCCTCCCGGCTGCTCGGCGCAATCATCGCGGACCCGAGGCTGCGAGGCCTCCGCCGCTTCGTGCTCGCCACCGCGGACGCCCATCCCCTGTACGAGAGGTTCGGGTTCGAACGGCTCGGCGACACCGCCGGACGCTTGATGGGGATCACGCGCTCGGCGGACGACCTCTACCGGGGCTGACCGCGGCGGGACCTCCCGGGAAGCTCGGCTCAGCGGGCCGCCAGCACCGCCGCGCGCTGCTGCGGGGAGAGGGGTTTCACCGCCTCCCGCACGGTCACCCCCGACGCCCGGCGCGCCCGCGGGAGCAGCCATTCGAAGACCAGCTCGGGGCGCCTTCGGGCGGTGTCCCGCAGCACCCAGCCGATCGCCTTGCGGATGAAGAACTCGGTCTCGTCGAGCATACCGTCCGCGTACCGCGCGAACCGGGCGAAGTCCCCGCCGCCTCGACGGAGCGGGACCAGCAGGGCGAGCAGCGCCGACCGGCGGATCCAGAGGTCCGGGTCGATCGCCCAGCGATCCAGCACCGCGCCCAGCTCGGCGTGGCGCTCGACCAGCCCGCCCACGACGACCGCGGCCAGCTCGTCGACCAGCGCCCAGGTGCGCGCCTCGCGGAGCAGCCGCTCCACCAGGCCGACGTCGGCCGCCTGAAGACGATCGCCGCACATCTCCAGCAGCTCGACGGCGACCCGGCGGCGCTCGTACACCCTCCCCTCCCAGAGGGCCTCCACCAGGGCGAGCAGGTCCTCCCGGCCGAGCGCCGGCCGCCGGGCGGCGATCCCCTTCGCCACCGCCCGGACGGCGGGAACGCTCACCCCGAGGTGGTCGAGGTCACTCTTCAGGTACGCCCTCTCCTGCGCCGCCCGCTCCGGGGAAGCGCGGGCCCGGAGCTCCGCGTCGATCTCGTCGACGCCCCGGGCCGGGTCCAGTTCGCTCACCGGCGCCGGCCCGCCAGGCAGCAGTGCTTGTACTTCCGGCCGCTGCCACAGGGGCAGGGATCGTTGCGCGAGGCGGCCCGCCAGCGCTGCCGCTCGGCGCGCTCCTCGACCGCGAGCACTCCCATGATCGCGGCCACCCCCTGCCCGGACCGGCCCAGCCGGACCATCCGCTCGAGGTGGGGAAGCATGTGCTCGAAGGACACCCGGTACCCCTCGCAGAGGTGGTTGAGACCCGGCTCCCCATCGGGCGCAAGCGCGAAGCGATCCTTGGGACATCCGCCGTTGCAGAGGAACCGGACCGGGCAGGACCGGCAGACGGCGGGGAGGCTCGCCCGCTTGGCCTCACCGAAGGCGACCTGCGCCGGTGAGCTGACCAGCGCGCCGAGCCCATCGTGGGTGACGTTTCCCAGCCGGTGGCCCGGGTCGACGAAGTGGTCGCAGGCGTAGACGCCACCGTCGTGCTCGAGGGCCAGCACCCGGCCGCAGGTCTCGGACATCACGCAGAGGTTGACGGGAGTCCCGCTCACCACCAGGAGCGCCTCGGCGAAGTTCTGGACCGCGATCCGGCCCACGTCGTGGCGGACCCACTCGTCAAAGATCGTGCAGAGGAACCGGGCCATCACCCCCGGCGCGACCGACCGCTCGGTGACACCGCCACCCGCCGCCCGCTCCACGACGGGGAGGAACTGCACCCAGCGCACCCCCTCGTCGAGGAAGAAGCGATACACCTCGAGCGGCGCCGTCGCGGTGCGCGCGTTGAGGGTGCAGAGCAAGTCGGGTTCGATGCCGTGGGCGCGCAGCCGGGCCAGCCCCCGCATCGCCCGTGCATGGGTCGGGTTCCCCCGGCGGTCGGGCCGGCTGCGATCGTGGAACCGGGCCGGCCCGTCGACGCTCAGCCCGACCAGGAAGCCGTGGTCCGCGAGGAAGGAGCACCACTCGTCGTCGAGCCGGGTCCCATTGGTCTGCAGGTTGTTGATGCACCGCCATCCCGAGGGCAGGTGGCGCCGCTGCAGCTCCACCACCCGCCGGTAGAAGGCGAGGCCGGCGAGGGTAGGCTCTCCCCCATGCCAGGCGAAGCACACCAGGGGTCCCGGGCTCGCCTCGATGCACGAGCGGATGTGGGCCTCGAGCACCGCGTCGCTCATCCGGTAACGCTCACCGGCCGGGAAGAGGCCGGTCTTGCCCAGGTAGTAGCAGTAGTCGCAGGCGAGGTTGCAGAGCGGACCGATCGGCTTGGCCATGACCACGAAGGGCTCCGTCTGGCGAGACGCGAGCGGGTCTGTGGCGGCGGCGACCGCTGCGGGCGGGCTGGCGGGCATCGGGTTCATGGGCGAATGGGCGAGCGCTGATCATCCGCTCCTCGGGGTGGGCGTCGCGGCTGACGCCCGGGCCGCGCCCCTACCGTCCGGCGAGCTGCGGTACGGCCTCGTCGCCGGCCGGCGTGCCCCGCTGCTCAGCCGCCCGCTTGGCCTCGGCGACCTCGATGAGCAGGCCCCACGCGGTCTGGGCGCTCGACCCCAGGAGAACGAACACCGCCGTCATCAGCCAGAGTTGCGCGTCACCGTTGCCGACGACGAAGAGCACCCCGACGAAGATCAGGAGGGCCAGTCCCGCGAACCGGAGGCCCATCTTGCGGACCGCGCGCCGGGCGCCCAGGAGGAGGTCGGCGCCGAACATCCCCCGAGCCGCGCCAGCGGCCCCGAGCATCCCGGCGGCGCCCAGCCCCACCAGGGTCCAGCCCAGGCTCTGACCGTCGATCTGGGGCACCAGCACCACCAGCGCCACGATGAGGATCGCGATCAGGGACTGGAAGGCGCCGCGGGCGGTCGCCCGGACGTCGGGACGGCTGACCACCTCGTCGAGGTGGATGGAGACGCCCACGAAGAGGAGGCCCACCAGCGCGGCGGAGGCCCCGCCCGCGGTGGCGTAGAAATCGTGCCAGATCTCCATGGCGTCCCCCCCAGCCGCCTCGAAGAGGCGATGTCCCGTCCGCGTCCCTGCTCCCATCCTAGATGTATTTCCCAGGGACGTTGTTGACGCGAGCGATGGGAGGGAGGCCGCCCAGGGCGGTGTGAGACCGATGGTGGTTGTACAGGTGGAGCCACCCGGGGAGCAAGTCCAGGCGCGCCTGGTTAT
>Ga0181533_1004874_pt1 | contig 13305 bp, 14 predicted proteins | sample PEATcosm2014_Bin_45_FD_119772 | JGI IMG/M metagenome (GOLD analysis project Ga0181533, IMG submission 119772) | Peatland microbial communities from MTU Mesocosm Facility, Houghton, MI, USA - PEATcosm2014_Bin11_60_metaG | ecosystem: Environmental > Terrestrial > Soil > Wetlands > Peat | place... | reverse complement strand
GGGCGGACTCACCGTGGAATTCGACGGGTACGGCGTGTTTCCCCCAGTGATCGCCAGCAACGGCGTAGTCGACGCGGCCAGTTTCCAGGTGGGTCAAGGACTCGCTCCGGGCTCCTACATTTCGATCTTCGGCACATCTCTCGCGGATGCCATCGTCGGCAGCCCCACGCTCTCCCTGCCTGTCTCGCTGGGCACCGTGAGCGTCAGCTTCGACGGCGGAGGTCTCAGCTTGCCGGGCCACATCTCCTTCGTCAGCCCGGGCCAGGTGAATGTGCAAATTCCGTGGGAGTTCCAGGGACAGTCGTCGGTCAAGATGACCGTTTGGGTGGGCTATATTCCCAGCGCGGTTTACACCGTTCCTTTGAACACTTACTCGCCGGGTGTCTTCGCCGCAACCGATGCCAATGGCGTAGTCTTCACCCAGGCCAACCCGGCCAAACGCGGCCAGACCATCGTGCTCTATGTCAACGGCATGGGACCGGTGGACCACCAGCCGCCCTCCGGCGAGCCTACCCCCTTGCCGCCGCCTCTCGCCAACACCGGCACTGCTACGGTAACGATCGGGAACATCGCCGCGCACGTCGACTTCAGCGGCCTCTCGCCGGGGTGGGTTGGCTTGTACCAGGTGAACGTGGATGTGCCTCCGGACGCCCCCACGGGTCTTCAGCCGATCGTGGTATCCATCGGCGGGGTCGATTCCAAGGCCAGCATCCTGCCGGTCGAGTAAGGCTATAATGTAACCCTGGGAGCGGTTGCGGTTCGATGAGCGACATCAAGAAGAAATTACAGGACGACATTGCCGCGTTGGAGTACGAGCTGCACGTCGAGCTTCCCAAGGAAATCCTCAAGGCGCGGGCCCACGGCGACCTGAGTGAGAACGCCGAATTCCACGCCGCCAAGGAACGCCAGGGCTTCGTCAACGCCCGCATCAACCAGTTGAAACAGCGGATGGCGGAGATGTCTATGATCGACTTCTCCAGGATTCCGCATAATAAGGTGGGACTCGGTTCGACGGTGGTCGTGCTGGATGTCAAGCGCGATGAAGAGTTGACCTACAACCTGGTCACCACCGAGGAGGCCGACTTCCCCAATGGAAAGATCTCCACGACGTCTCCGATCGGCCGCGCGCTGCTAGGCAAGGAAGAGGGTGACGTGGTCCGGGTGACGAGCCCCGGAGGAGTGAAGGATCTCGAAATCCTGAAGCTGACTACTATCCATGATGCAATCGGCTGAAATATGACATATACCCGCGCTATCGGTGTGGTGTTCGGCGCCATCATCGACCGCATTGTCCGCTGGCTGGCGCTCTCCAGAATCCACCCCGACGTCCTGACCTTTATCGGGCTGGTGATCAACATCTGGGCCGCATGGCTGTTTTCGCAGGGCAGTTTCAAGTGGGCGGGCGTGGTGGTCATCGCCGCCGGGCTATTCGACATGGTGGACGGCCGCGTGGCGCGCGCCACCAGCCAGGTGACGCGCTTCGGCGGTTTCTTCGATTCGGTGGTGGACCGCTACTCCGACCTTGCCCTCTACATGGGCCTGCTGGTCTACTACGCCTCCATCAATCGCTTCTTCTATATCGTTCTCACGGCCGTCGTCATGACCGGCTCGGTGATGGTGAGCTACACCCGCGCGCGCGCCGAAAACACCATTCCGAAATGCAAAGTCGGCTTTCTGGAACGGCCCGAGCGCATCGTCCTGATCATCATCGGCGCGCTGTTCGACCGCATGGCCGCGGTGCTGTGGGTCATCGCGGTGCTCTCCAACCTCACCGTGATTCACCGCATGATCTACACCTGGCGGGAGGCCACGCGCCTGGAAGATGCGCAATTGCGCGCGGTGCCTAATCCTCCAGAATCACGTGAGCCATCCCCAACTCGGCCGTATGTGTGAGCGATAGGGAAACGTTGCGGACGCCCAGTTTTTCAGCCACGCGCGCCGCCACTCCATGCAGGCGCAGCGTGGGCTTTCCCGAAGGCAGGTTGGCTACCTCGAAATCCTGCCACCGCACGCCGTGCCTCCAGCCCGTGCCGATGGCCTTCATGCCGGCCTCTTTGGCCGCGAAGCGCGCCGCGTAGCGCTCCCAGCGGTTGGCCTTGCGCTCCACGTATGCGATTTCCGCCGGCGTGTAAATGCGTTCGATGAAGCGCGCGCCAAACCGCTCGATGGAGGCCCGGATGCGCGGCACTTCCGCCAGATCCACGCCCGTTCCGACAATCATTTCAGCTCCGCCCCCGCTGATGCGTACACATCGTATCACGGGCATGGGGGTGACGCCGGCGGGGTTCCGGAGAGCAGCGCCGGCGCTGAGCGCCCGGCCACCCTTATTTGGCGGCTTGCGCCATGCGTTTGTGATGTTCGGCCCAGCGCTTCTTCTGTGCCTTGGAGATGCGCCGGCGCGCCGCCGCGCTGAGCACGCGTTTTACTCCAGGGGCCTTCTTTGCGGGCGCCACGGCGGGCTTCCCCTTAAGTTGCGATTGAATTTCGCGGATCTTGCTTTCGATCTTCTCTTTCTCGACTTGATAACCAACCAGCGCCATTTCCAGCGTGGCCAGGTCTTCTAGGTTGCTTCGTGCCATGGGTTAACCCCCCGCACACTATAACATAAGACGGCTCTGTCTGTGTCAATATGAATGAAGAAACATGAGATTGGTCATTCAACGTGTAAGAGAAGCCAGCGTTACTGTGAATAACGGTACTACAGGGTCCATAAGGACGGGCCTGCTTGTTTTTCTGGGAGTCTCGCGGACCGACACCGTCGAGGATGCGGACTATCTCACCGGGAAACTTCTCGGACTGCGAATCTTCCCCGACGAGGATGGAAAGATGAATCGCGACGTGCGGGAGGCCGGCGGATCGCTGCTGATTGTCTCGCAGTTCACGCTCTATGGCGACTGTCGCAAAGGACGGCGCCCCAGCTTCGACCAGGCCGCGCCACCGGAGCAGGCGCAGGATCTCTATAATTACTTTGTGGAATCCGCGAAACGGGGCCCGGTTCCAGTCGAAACCGGCGTTTTTCAGGCGATGATGCAGGTGCACATTGTGAACGACGGGCCAGTCACCATCCTGATGGATTCCGCCCAGCGAGCGAAACGATGATTGAAACATACGGTTATGCCCGCGCCGGACTCCTCGGAAATCCGAGCGACGGTTACTTCGGCAAGACCATTGCCTTTGTCATGTCCAACTTCCGCGCGCGCGTTCTGCTCTACCCCAGCGGCCGGCTGGAAATCAAACCTTCCAAGGCGGATCTCCCGGTCTTCGAGAACCTCGATGATCTTTACCAAACTACGCGCTGGCGCGGTTACTACGGCGGTATCCGGATCATCCAGGCACTGATTGTCAGGCTCATCGATTACTGCCGCGGGAAAGGGATCGAGCTGCAGAACCGGAACTTCACCTTGGAGTACGAATCCAGTGTCCCCCAGCGTCTCGGCCTGGGAGGGTCGAGCGCCATCATCACCGCCTCCTTGCGCGCCCTTTGTGAATACTATGACCTCGACATACCGCTTCCCATTCAGGCGAACCTGGTTCTGGAGACCGAGACCCGCGAGCTAGGCGTCCCCGCCGGGCTTCAGGATCGCGTGGTGCAGGCCTACCAGGGGCTGGTTTACATGGATTTCGCCCGCAGCCTGATGGAGGCCCGCGCTTACGGCGAATACGAGCGCCTGGACCCGGCCCTAATGCCCAACGTCTATGTCGCTTATCGCACCTCGCTCAGCGAAGGGACCGAGGTGTTTCACGGCGACCTGGGGGAGCGCTGGCGGCGCGGCGACCCCCAAGTAGTGGAAGCCATGAAGACCTGGGCGGGCTACGCCGCCGAAGGCCGGGAATGCCTGCTGCGCCGCGACTACCAGCGGTTGGGCGAGTTGATCGACGCCAACTTCGATTTGCGCGCGCGCATTTACCAGATTGACCAGGGCAACCTGGAGATGGTTCACGCCGCCCGCAAGGCCGGCGCCAGCGCCAACTTCGCGGGCTCCGGAGGAGCCGTCGTGGGGACTTACACCGGCGACGCTATGTTCACCCGGCTCGCCGATTCCATGCGGGCTATCGGCGTGGCCGTCGTCAAGCCGAAGATAGTGGTGTGAGGCTGCTGGTCCTGCGTATACTGGGACTTGCCCAAAGATAGACAGGTCCGTTACCGCGATGCCGGCGTGAATATCGACGAAGCCGGCCGCGCCGTTTCTTCCATCCGGAAACTCGCCCGCCAGACTTTCACGCGCGGCGTGCTCACCGACATCGGCACGTTCGGCGCGTGCTACCAGCTCGCCGGTTTCCGCAAGCCCATCCTGGTCAGCTCGGCCGATGGCGTGGGCACCAAGCTGAAGATCGCGATTCTCACCGGCCGGCACGACACGGTGGGTGAAGACCTGGTGAACCACTGCGTCAACGACATTGCCGTGCAGGGCGCGACGCCGCTGTTCTTCCTGGATTACTTCGCCGTGGGCAAGCTGGACGCTCGAGTGGCCGCGGTCGTGGTCTCGGGGATCGCGCGCGGATGCCGGCAAAATGGCTGCGCGCTGATCGGCGGCGAGACCGCCGAGATGCCCGGCCTGTATGCCGAATCCGAGTACGACCTGGCCGGCTTCATCGTGGGCGCAGCCGTTCGTTCCGAACTTCTCACCGGCGCCCGCATCCGTGCGGGCGATATCCTGCTGGCGCTTCGCTCGACGGGACTGCACACCAACGGTTATTCGCTGGCGCGCAAACTGCTGTTCGACACGGCGGGTTATGGTCCCAAGACGTTGCTCCCCGAGGTCGGCGCAACCGTCGGCGATGCGCTGCTGGCCGTGCATAGGAGTTATCTGAAACCGATAAGCGCTCTGATGGCCGCTGGGCTGCTGCGCGGCGCGGCCCACATTACCGGCGGGGGGATCACCGATAACACTCCGCGCATGCTGCCTGCGGGCCTGGCGGCGGCCATCGACACGGCCCGCTGGCGCATTCCACCGCTGTTCGAGGTGCTGCGCCGCATCGGCAACATTCCCCTGGACGACTACCGCCGCACGTTCAATCTGGGCGTGGGTATGATCCTGGCTGTTCCCGCGCGCAGCGCCGCTCGCGCCGAATCGGTGCTGGCCAAGCTGGGCGAATCCCCGTTCCGCGCCGGCGAAGTAGTCGCGCACAAGCGCGGCCGCCCCCGCGTGGAGTACCGATGAGACGTCTCGGCATTCTGATCTCCGGCCGCGGCTCGAATCTCGAGGCCATCGCCGACAACATCGCCGCCGGCGCGCTGGACGCGTCGATTGCCGTGGTCCTTGGCAATCGCCCCGAGGCGCGCGGCCTTGAATTGGCCCGCCAGCGCGGCCTGAACGCCGTGTGCATTCCGTCCAAAGGCCTCGACCGCGAAGTCTACGACCGCATGCTACTGGAAGAACTCCGCAAGCACGGCGTGGAGTTGGTCTGCCTGGCCGGTTTCATGCGCCTCCTGAGCGCCACTTTCATCCGGGAATATCCCAACCGCATCCTCAACATCCATCCCTCGCTGCTCCCGGCCTTCCCGGGCCTGGACGCGCAACGCCAGGCGCTGGAGCACGGCGTCAAAATCACCGGGTGCACGGTTCATTTTGTGGACGAGTACCTGGATGCCGGCCCCATCGTCATACAGACCCCCGTTCCGGTACTGGACGGCGACACGGTGGAGACGCTCTCGGCGCGGATACTCAGGGAGGAACACCGCATCTATTCGGAAGCGATCCGCATCGTGCTTGGCGGGAACTACCGGATCGAAGGGCGGCGGGTGGTGCTGGGCTAGCCGTTCAGGCGCTGCTCTCTGGCTGCGGCGCGCATTGCCAGGAAAACGGAGAGTTTCATGGGCGGACCCGGGCCGGTGTCCAACTGGCGCTCGATGGCCTTCTGATACTGCCGCAAGATCTCCAGGCGCCGCCGCCGCTCCAGGGGGCAACTCTCGATATCCAGCAGAAGATCGATCTCCCATGGCTGAAACGCGTTGCGCGTGATGGCGCCTCGCATGATCTCCCCCATCAGCCGGTTGAACCGGTGGAGCATCAGCTCCTGCTCGACGAGGTCGTCCGCCTCTGTCATGTTTGACTAATCGGCGGCTTCCGGCAAAAGTATTAGGGTGGCTCCCCGCTGGTATCATGGATCTCGATGAACCCGTTCGGCAAGTGAACCATGGCTACCTTTCAGATGGACTTCCGTATCTCGACGCGGGGCCGGTGCGATGTGCTGGATATCACCCAGCAGGTTTCCGGCGCGGTCTCCGCCAGTAGGATTCAGGCCGGCATCGTCAACATCTCCGGGGTTGGTTCGACGCTGGGCATCACCACCCTGGAGTTCGAGCCCGGCTGCGCGTCCGATTTGAAGCGCGCCCTGGAGAAGATTGCGCCCTCCAACACCGATTACGCCCACAACGCGCGATGGGGCGACGAAAACGGCTACGCGCACCTGCGGAGCGCGCTGATGGGCACCGCCAAGAGTTTTCCCGTCGCCCAGGGCCGGGTTCTGATCGGAACCTGGCAACAGATCGTCCTATGCGATTTCGACGACCGCCCGCGCGACCGCCAGATCGTGGTGACGGTGGTGGGGGAATAGGGGCCGTCGGTTCTCTTTCAGAACCGGTCCAGCAAGCGAAGTCCGCGGACTATCGAGGATTCCTTCGTGTTGTGCGTCACGAGCGTTGCCGAATGCGCCAGGGCGGTGCCCGCGATCAGCGTGTCGATCGGCCCGAGTCCCCGGAGTTCCGCCGTTGGCGAGGGCGTGAGGACCGGGCGATTCCAACTTCGATCTCATACAGGACCACGGCGGGAATGGCAATGTCGCGGGGCGCTTCCTTCCCCAGGTTTTCGGCCACGCGGCCCATCCCCTTGAAGAAGTAGATGACCGTGTTCGTATCGAGAGCCAGCACTCAGAGGCGCTCCCGCCGATTGTCGCCCTTCCGACCCTTCCTGAGTTCCTCGGCCAAGGGAAAGTCCGGCCAGGAGCCGGCCAGATCCAGAACGTGTTGCGGCCAGGTGGTGGCGGTCTTTTCGCGGATCACCCCCGAGATCCACCTGCTCAGAGAGTCTCCGCTGGCGTCCGCCGCCGCCCGAGCGCGTCTCTCGGTATGCCGAACCGCTCCCGTAAGGAACTGTGAAAAAATCGGTTGGCAGGCGAAAGCGCCCAATGCCACTCAAATAAGCCTGGTGTGGTGCGACGCAAGAAATGCGCCTGCGCTCGATCCGTGGAGCGACCTTTCAGGTTGCCACGTCGGCGTCCGTGCCGACGTTCTTCGGGGAATACCGGCATGGCAGGCGAAATGCCTGCTCCACAGTGCGCCGCAGACCACGAGGAACCTGGTCCGCGCGGGTCCCCCGGACCCGCGCTTCGCCCGAAGAGGCCGACGAGGGCGTCGGCCTGCGGTCCAGGGGGACCGCCCCACGATTTATTCTGGACACCGCAGCGGCTCATTTAAGTGGCATTGGGCGAAAGCGCCTGCCCCACAACAACGAAAGCCCTTGCGTACCAACGTGGGACAGACGGACCCAGAGGGTACCCCGTCTGTCAAACGGGCGATTGCGGCGATTTCTTCACGCTCCCGTAAGGGAGCGGAGGTCGTCAGGCCCCTACGCAGGCTTTCTCGAGCGCGGCGGCGAGGATTGTCCGTTTCTCCGGCCCGAGCTTTTTTCCCTCGGCCGTCACGTAGAAGACATCAATGGCTTTGTGCGCCTGGGTGTCGATCAGCACCACCTCGATGTTGCCTCCGTTGGAGGAAATCGCCGAGGCCAGGTCGTAGAGCAGGCCGGGGCGGTCTTCGGCTACGATCTCCACCAGCGTCGCCGTGTGGCCGGCCTCCGAATCGAATGAGACTCTGGCGGGGATGCGCGCTTTGCGGCTGGGCAGCGAGGGCTTCGGCCGGTTGCGCAGCAACTCGCGAACATCCGTCTTGCCCGCCAGCACCCGCTCGGTGGTGACGCGCAGGCGGTCGGCCTCCGTGGGATTCAGCTCCAGCGTGCGCAAGGGATCGTCAAACGTAAACGTGTCCAGCACGAGGCCGCGGCGGTTGGCAAACGCCTCGGCTTTGAGAATGTTCATGCCGAAACTGGAAAGCGTTCCGGCCACCGAGGCGAACAGGAACGGGCGGTCCTCGGCCACCAGCGTCAATTGCCAGGCCGCTTCCAACCTGCGAACGTCCACGGCCGCCCCGTGAGGCGACTTTCGGGCCCGCCTCTTTTCTTCGAGCGCCATGTGCTCGTCGATTTCCTGCTCGGTATGCGTCCGCAGGTAGCGCGTGGGGAATCCTTCGAGGAATGCGACGCGCTCGGGCGGGCCGGAGGGGATGGCTTCGATGCGCTCCGTTTCCAACTCGCGAGTCAGCTCGTTGTAGACCGCCAGGTAGAGCTGCCACAACTGCTCGGCGCGCCACGGCGTCATGACCTCGGGATTGACGGCGCTGATGTCGGCGTAGGTCACCAGCGTCAGGGCTTTGAGGCGCTCGACGGTCTCCATCTGGTGCGCCACGTCGCGGATGGTCCGCGGGTCGAACAGGTCGCGCGACTGCATCACTTGGGAAAGCTCGAGGTGCTTGCGGATCAGAAAGAGCGCGGTTTCGCGGTCCGCCGACGGCATCCGGATGCGCGCTATGGCGTCTCGCGCCAAGCGCACGGAGGCATCCACCGGGCCTTCGCCGGGGACCCCTTTGCCCACATCGTGGAATAACAGCGCAAACATCACGACCGACGGCTGTTTCACTTCCGCCAGCAGCTCGCTATAGCCCGCCGGCAGGTTCCTGAGGTTCTGCATGGTGACGAGGGTGTGCTCGTCCACCGTGTAGCGGTGATAAAAGTCGCGGATCACCAGGCATTCGATCCGCTCCATCTCCGGGAAAATGGCGGCGAGCACGCCGGTTTCGTGCATCGCCCGGACAGCCAGCGGCGCGTGCGGGAGCGAGAGGATCGTATTCAGCGCGGGCCACAGGGGCCGCGGCTCGGCGAAGTGCGCGCGCAGGGCGGCGATTCGCGATTCGATGCGCTGCTCGGCCTCGAGGGAAAGACGAATGCCGTGACGCGCCACGAATTCGAACAGGCTCAGCGCCAGTTCCGGCTCGACGTCCAGGCCTTGCGGGGCGCGGAAATGGATGCGCTCCCGATGCACGACGAAATCGGCGTTCGAGACGCGCGAGCGCCAGTCGCGGAACTGCGCGAAGAGCGAGCTGATCTGGGCCTCGCTCGAATCCAGGGCGCGGATGGCGGCGCGGTACACGACGCGGGCGTGGCGATAGTACTCGCGCATCCATTGGGCGGCGTCGCCCGCCCGCCATAGCTCCGCGATGCCGTCCTGGGCGTCGAAGGAAAGCGCGTTATTGTCGCGCCCGGACTGGAAATGCAGATAGCAGCGGAGCCGCCCGAGAAAGCGGAAGGCGGCCTCCAATTCCGGCGCCGGTCCATCCCGCGCGCCATGCAGTTGATCGAGCCAGCAGACGAGCTGATGATCGCGCAGGCCGCCGGGAGCCTCCTTCACGTTGGGTTCGAGGTGATAGAACGTGCCGGCGTACTTGGCGTGGCGGGCGCGCGCCAGTTGCGCCAGGTTGCGGACCAGCGGCCCTCGGTTGCCGTGGATAAATCGCGGCAGCTTTTCCGCCAGGCCGGCGTAGAGCGCGCGGTCGCCGGTGAGGCAGCGCTGGTCGAGCAGGCTGATGTTCAGCTCGATGTTGCCGTCGTGAACCTCGATGCACTCGGCGGGCGTCCGGACCGAGTGGCTGACGCGCAGGCCGGAGTCCCACAGGTGCCGCAGAAACCCCGCGATGGCGTCCTTCGAGGCCAAGGCCAGCTTCTCGGAATCGAACAGCAGCAAGAGGTCCACATCCGAGTAGGGGAACAACTGGCGGCGGCCATAGCCGCCCACCGCGAGCACGGCTAAACCGGCTGGCGCGGTTGGAAGCAGCAACTCCGCCGCAGCTTCCAGCACCAGGCCGTCGACCTGCGCGGTGCGCACGGCCAGAGCGGTGGCGGCATCGCCGGTAGCGAGGAAGTCCCGTCGGATCGAGGCTAGTCGGTCGCTAAAGGGCCGATTCTCCACGATCGTCGTTCCGGATGCGTATGGCTTCCGCCACGTCGTAGACGAAGATCTTGCCATCGCCGATCTTGCCCGTGCGCGCCGCGGCCGAGAGGGTCTTGAGCACTTCTTCGAAGCGGCTCGAGGGCACCACCATTTCCAGCTTGACCTTGGGCAGCAGGTCCACGTTGTACTCCTGCCCGCGGTAGACCTCTTTATGCCCCTTCTGACGCCCGTGACCGCGCACCTCGCTGATGGTCATGCCGTCGATGCCGATGCCTTTCATCGCTTCCTTCACTTCGTCCAGTTTGAACGGCTGGATGATCGCCTCGATTTTCTTCATGTAGTAATCCTAACTGGCCTCCGGTTACGACTCGAATATATACCCTTCTTCGCCGTGCATGCTGACATCCAGGCCCTCGATCTCTTGCGCCTTGGTGACGCGCAGCCCCACGGTCAAGTCGCAGATCTTCAGAATGACGAGCGTGCCCACAATGGCCAGAACCCAGGCGATGCAGCAGGCGATGAACTGGTTCAGCACCTGGGCGCCATTGCCGTCCACCAAGCCCAGGGGCAGTGTGTGGCCGGCGGCGTCCTTCAGACCTTCATTTACGGCGCTGGTGGCGAACACGCCGGTGAGCAAGGCTCCCAGCGTTCCACCCGCGCCATGCACGCCGAAAGCGTCCAGGGAGTCGTCGTATCCGAACCTCTGCTTGACGCGAGTGACCATCAGGTAGCACACCACGCCCGCGCACAGCCCGATGAGGAGCGCCGGAAACGGCTTGACGAAGCCGGACGCCGGTGTGATGGCCACCAGGCCCGCCACGCATCCCGAGATGCCGCCCAAAACGCTGGGCTTGCCGCTGAGCAGCCATTCCGCGGCCACCCAGCCGAGCGTGGCGGCGGCGGCGCCGAAATGCGTCGCCACGAACGCGCTGGTGGCCAGGCCCGAGGCCGCCAGAGCGCTGCCGGCGTTGAATCCGAACCATCCCACCCACAACAGGCAGGCGCCGATAAAACTGATCACCAGGTTGTGCGGCTTCGACGGAAACTCGGGATAGCCCACCCGTTTCCCCAGGTACAGCGCGCAAATCAGGGCCGAAACTCCAGAAGTAATATGCACCACGGTTCCGCCGGCGAAATCGAAACAGGGAATCCGGCCGCCCAGGAATGCGTTCAGGAACCCGCCCTTGCCCCACACCATGTGCGCCATCGGAAAATACACCAGGAAGCACCACAGCACCATGAACAGCAGCATGGCGCTGAATTTCATGCGCTCGGCAAACGCGCCGCAGATCAAGGCCGGCGTGATGATGGCGAACATCAACTGGTAAATCATCAAGGTCTGCTGCGGGATGGTGGGCGCGTAATCGGGATTGGGCGCGCTGCCCACATTGTTCAGCAGCGCGAAATGCAGATTTCCCACGAACGGCGAAGGCCCGCCGAAGACCAGGCTGTAGCCCACTACCGCCCAGAGAACGGTTACCACCGCCATTAGAATAAAGCTCTGCATCATGGTGCCGAGAACGTTCTTTCGCCGCACCAGCCCGCCGTAAAAGAGGGCCAGGCCGGGGCCTGTCATCATGAGAACCAGCGCGGCGCTGATCAGCATCCACGCGTTGTCTCCCGCGCTTTGCGCGGACTTGGTGGCGGTTTCGAGGGCCGCCATTCTGGTTTGTAGATCCGGGTTCGTCTGCGCCAACAAGGCCGCGGGCGTGGTAAGGAGTGCAAGCGCACAGAGCTTGGCTAGGTGTCTCATCGTGGGACCGGCTGCGAACTAGGCTGTCTAACCGATTGTCCCTCAGGGCTTTGGCCGCCCAAAGACGGAACTTTCTATGGGCCGGATTGGATTTTTTTATGGCCGCCCGGCGATCACAACGGTTTTGGCGATTCGTCTATAATCCCAATATGGCTTGGCGCATAGGCTGCCTCGACGTGCTCATCCCGGCCGGTTCGGGCGGCGCTGCCGTGCTGATCGGTCTCATCCTCGCTTTGGCAGTGATCGCCGGCGGCATCTGGTGGGTTCGCCGGCGCCGGAAGCGCGCTTGAGTATTTGGCTGCAACTGCCCATCGGCTATTTGCTCTCCGTCATGGTGGAGGCGCCGGTGCTTCTGTTTGCGCTCTCGCCAGTGCACCCTCGTTGGCGTAAGTGGTTCGCGGCGTTTTGGCTGACCGGCTGTTCCTATCCCATCGTCGTGCTGGTGCTTCCCGCCTGGACAGGCAACTGGTACGTGCCGGTAGCCGAGACGTTTGCGCCGTTGTTTGAGTGCCTGCTGTTCGCCGCGCTGTTCCCCCAAGGCCGCAACCGCCGCGACATGGCGGCTATCGTCGCCGCCAATCTCGCATCCTTCGCCTGGGGCGAGTTGCTATTCGGCGTGCTGCGGATTGGGGCCGTGAGATAGGTGAGCCAGCCGCAGTCCAAACCAGAGCGCCAACGCGCATACCAGCACGGCCGCCACCATCGGCTCGCGCCTGCCGGCCAGCGGCCGTAGGTGGCTGAACCCGGGCAAGACTCCCACCAGCAAGGCGCTGCCGGTCAGGCCGAAGGCAAAGGCAGGCTCTCCTGGAAGAGACTCCGAAACCGCCGCCAGCGCCACTGGCATAGTCGTGGCCACCAGAAACATAGCGAGCATCTTCTCCACGTGAGAGGCAGTGCCGAACATTAGCAGCGGTATCGACATTGTGAGGGTGCAAACCGCGGTCCGCATCCAGCCGAACCGATCCGCCAGCACTCCCCCCGGTCCCTTGCCCAAGGCGCCAGCCAGGACCAGGAGCGCGGCCAGCGCGGGCGACGATGTCCACGGGAAGCTGAACGCCAGGCCGAGCAGCGACCGCATCGCGACCGAGATCAACAGCAACAGCAGAATCAGTCTTCCACGCCCCAAGGGACGTTGCGGCCTGTCCCGAGGCTGCGGCACGGGCGCCTCGTGTACCAGCAGCAACACCGAAAACATGCCCAGCAGGAGCGCACCCGTCCAGAGTGCGGAGAATCCGCTCTCGCCCAGTAAAGTCCCCAGGAACAGCCCGGCGGCGCCCGGCGCGACGAAGATTCCCGCGGGCGCCGCGAATCCGGGCTTCAACCGAAGCCCGACGCTTCCGCCTCCGAGGTGGAACAGCGCGTTGCCGGCACCCGCGACGCATACAGCCGGGATCGGCAGGGAACCTGGGACCAGCATCGCCACCGCCGTCAGCGCACATCCAGTTGCCGCCGCCTGCCGGTACCATTGCCGGCTGTCTACTGCCAGTGCCAGCAACGGCTGCAAGCCGAACGCCAAGAGGCCGTATGCCGCGACCAGGGCAGCGAAGGCG
>Ga0181533_1004873_pt1 | contig 13307 bp, 14 predicted proteins | sample PEATcosm2014_Bin_45_FD_119772 | JGI IMG/M metagenome (GOLD analysis project Ga0181533, IMG submission 119772) | Peatland microbial communities from MTU Mesocosm Facility, Houghton, MI, USA - PEATcosm2014_Bin11_60_metaG | ecosystem: Environmental > Terrestrial > Soil > Wetlands > Peat | place... | reverse complement strand
TCATCATCGCGAGTGGTGCAGTGACACGGAGGAGCCTCCTGTCCTCTTTCGTCGAGATCGGTCTGGAGACGGCTAGAATCTGATGGTCGGCGGTACAAATCAGAGGGTCGGGTTTTCCGTAGATGTAGATCTTGTACATCGGTCCGGTGTATCGCATATCCCAAACCCTTGTGATGGGCTCATAGTCACCCCTGTGGGTCAGCACCCTGTCTCCGACGGAAAGCTCAGAGATTGCAACTAGTCCAGGGTTTGTAACGACCGATGTTGAAGAATCGACGCATAACCCGCAAAAGACGCACCTGCCGTAGTCTACCGCCGGCCAGATGTCCTTCTTGTTCTGCGGCTTGCCTTTCTGGACCTTTTGCATGTCGATCGCGACCGCCACCCCGTCGCACGCTATCGCACAAAGCTGACACCCTGTGCACTTGTCAAGAAACAGGATGTGGCGCCCCTTGAATCCGGGGAGGCCGACGCCCTGCCGTGCGTCATACTTGTAGCCAGTCCCCTCCAGGTCCAGCTTCTGCTCGGGATATCGCAGGGTCATCCTTGGGTGGAAGAGGTGACGGATGCCACTCCAGGTGGCTATGAAGACGCCTTTGATGTCAGAGAGCGTTCCCAACTAGACCACTCCAAGAGAGACTATGACCATTGTGAGAAAGATGTTCAGGAAGGCGAGAGCCAGGAGCCGGACCCATCCTGACCTTAGAAGAAGGTCAATCCTGAACCTGGGCAGTATGCTGCGAGGCAGCATCAGAGCGAGCATCACTACGGTGGTCTTGAGTATGAACCAGACCTCCGGTGGGACTGGGGCGGGTCCGAGCCAGCCGCCGAGGAAGAAGGTGGTGAAGAGGCCCGCGAAAACGTACATCCTTGAGAAGTTGACCAGCTGGAAGGTGCCGAAGAACATGCTCGTGTACTCGGTCTGCCAGCCAGCCACGATTTCACTGTCGGCCTCAGGGAGGTCGAATGGAATCCTCTCGAGCTCAGCGAGGGCGCCTACGTAGAAGACGATCGCGCCGAGGGGTTGTAGGACTATGAACCAGACCTTACTCTGGGCGGTGACGATGCTGGGGCCTCCGGGGAACAGCGGCGCAAGGTTCAGTGCGCCGGCGAGGAGCACCGTCCCGACCAGCGAGAGGACCAGCGGGATTTCATATGCCACCATCTGGTGAAGCGCTCTCAATCCTCCCAGGAACGAGTACTTGCTGTTGCTCGCCCATCCTGCGACGAGGACTATGAGAGGCGTGAAGCCGAGTATCGCAAATGCGAGTATCGCCCCCACAGACGGGTTGGCGATGTACGTCGTTGGCGAAAGCGGAAGGAGGGCGACGAGGGCCCCAGCGACGGCCATCAGGGCGAAGGGAATCGCTACAAAGGCCGCCTTGTCGACGCCGTTGGGGATTATCATCTCCTTGAAGAAGAGCTTGAAGAAGTCTGCAATGTTCTGGAGTATGCCCTCCACCTTGCCCGCGTACATGGGGCCCGTCCTGAGCTGGATCTTCGCAGTGAACTTCCTTTCGACCCAGCCCATGAAGATCGTGCCATAGATGGCGACAAAGCTGAATCCAGGGAAGACGATGAGGGCGAAGAGTGTCTTGTAGGGCTCGGTAGAGAGGAGGTTTTGCAGGGAAGCCAAGGAGTCGAGGGAGTTCAACGGTGCCAGAGAGAACAGGTCGAAGTGGAAGACCACATCCAGCACGTAGAATATAGGGCCACCGATCAGAACGGCCAGCAGACCTACCCATAGGACGACCTTCAGGATTCGCTTGATGAAGTCCTCGAAGGTGACTATGGGCTTCGACATTGCGACTCTTTAGTCCCTGGAGCGAGCGCCTCCCGATATCGGTTATAAACGTGAACAGGAAAACGAATTGAGACGGGCCGGAGCGCCCTCTCACAAGACCTCTATCGAGCTCTCGGAGAACCCGTGCTGCACGAGCATCTTGGCAGCTGACTCCCTGTGGTCGCCCTGAAGTATCATGATTCCGTCCTTGACGGTCCCGCCCGTGGCGAGGGAGCGCTTCATCTTCGAGCTGAGCTCGTGCATGTCCTTGTCGCTCATCCTGAGGCCCTCAATAACGGTGGTGGGCTTCCCGAAGCGGCGCATTTCCATCCGTATCTTTACGCGAGCCTCTTCACGATCTAGTTCGGCGAGAATATCCTGGAATCCTTCGTCTAGGTCCTTGCTCACTGCTTACGGGTGGCATTGGTTTCGGGGTCTAATTAGGCTTTGGTCGCTACTGCTTAAAGCCAGCAGGTTTCGAACCGATGAAACGTGGGCCCGTAGCTCAGAGCCTAAAGGCGGGGAGTTCGGTCAGAGCGACCGGCTCATACGGGAACCCGAAGACACCGGTCGGTCGAGCGTCCAAATCGCTCCGGGCCCACATCGATCAATGCGACTCGCGGGCCGACTTTGAGATTTGAACCCTCTAACAACGTTTTTGAGCCCATCCCGGAACCGACCGCGTGCGGCGCTGTAGCTCAGCGTGGTAGAGCAGCAGGCTGTTAGCCCGCTGGCAGATACCTGTAGGTGGGAAACCACTGGGGAATGGTCGTCGGTTCGAGTCCGACCAGCGCCGCCAGAAAAGCTCAGAATGTCCTCTGTTTGTCTAGAAAAGCTAGATTCCTGCTGTTTGCGCGGCTGGAAGAGTATGGAGACCTCACTCGCGGAAGGGGTGAGGATTCACTACAACTTCGTAAAGCCCCATCAGGCGTTAGGGGGCAGACTCCCACAGAGAGGGCGGGGATTACGGTTATGAGCGAGAACAAGTGGCTCTCGCTTCTGAAGGCGAGCCTCGCCACCATGAATGGAGCGGCAAATTGAGGCGTTGGCGTAAAGCCCTGATAGGGGTCATGTCCGCCATCGTGCTCTATCCCGTTGTCTTCTACGCCATAGTGATTCCAGCCTCCATCTACAATGACAATGCCTTGGTCTCCGCGTCGAACTTTCCGCCAGTTGCCATCCTCGGCGGGATTGCCGCCACATTGTTCCTCTTGTTGTTCTACACCCCTCTCTTTCTCGCCCCGCTACTAATCGGTGGCGCTATGCTTCTGTTCTGGTTCCCTTCGAGGAGGATTGGGGCTCTGGTCACACTTCTATTCGCCCTTTATTTCTCGGCCCTCATCATGATTGTCGTCTCCTCATAAGGTGGAACATAGAATTGAATCCCCCCATACGGAAGCGGCCATCGTCATCCCCCCGCAGAGGAAGCAGAACCCGCGCGTTATCGCAGAAGCCGTAAGTAGGCTGGGGGTGGCGTAGATGCGTCAAAGGGAGTTGACCAGGCCACAGCGTTCCCGTCTCCTCTTGGGCATTGGGTTGCTACTGGTTCTCACATTCTCACAGATGTCACCCATCACCGGCGTCCTAAGTGCTTCTGAGCCTCCGCCGCTTCAGCACTCCACAGCCGCTGGTAGTAGTGGCCCCATCGTAGTCAAAGGAAATTTCTCTTACTTGAAGCTGGACCCGCTGCGCCCAAGGTTGTACCTGTCCGATGTCTCCTCGAAGTCGATTGTTGTCCTGAACACCACCGACGACGAGCAGATTGCAAGCATCAATCTTGGCTACGGTCCCTTGAGCATGGACATTTCCGCCGATGGGCAAGAACTCTACGTTGCCTTGCTTGATGCCGAAGCCCTCGCCGTCGTAAACCTTACCACCCTCAAACTGTCGGAGGAGATACTTCTCTCAATCTGGCCGGGGGAGGTGTGCGCAGGTAGGCTTGGCAGGGCCTACGTGGTGGAGACAGACGAGATTGGTGAGGGCTGGAATTACCCAGTCGTCGTTGACACTAACGCGAGCCGACAGATAGGGAAGATTACTTCCGGTGGGCTCATCTTTAACGGAGACCTGTGCCTGGTTAGCCCGGACCGGCAGACCCTCTATATCGGAGACCGTGATCAGGGACCTTCGACAATCTACAAATTCTCGGTGAAGGCAGACAACGTCTCCTTGGTCAGCAAGTCGCCTTTCGACAACGACTTGGATTTCATCAAGGACATGGCCTTGAGCCCAGATGGGTCGCGCCTCTATGTCGCCGCCGCGTCGATGCTGCCGGACGGTATCACGATCTTCAATTCGACCGATTGGACTTTGATTGGTCGCCTCGAGACCTCGTCGCCTCCGACTTCCGTTGCGCTGGTAGCGAACGGCAGTCTGGCTTTCGCGGCGCATTGGCCCTACCCGAGTGAAGTCAGCATGTTCAACACGTCGACACTGGCGGACATTGCGAACTTCGCGACGCTGAGAGACAACGGTGCCCCGTTCTTCGTCAGGGTGAACCCCGACGGGTCAAGAGTGTATGTCTTGGACGCCTCCATGTGGGGGAGCGAGAACGGCCAACTCGAAGTGTTCGATATCCATGCGACCAATGCGACCGTCTCGTGCACTTCTTCGGAAGTCAGCCTGGGCAACACGATTCACTGCACCGCGACCGTCATGGGTCATCTAACAAACCCCACCGGAGTTGTAAACTGGTCTGAAACCGGGACTGGCGGCCTCGCACTCTCTTCGAAATCCTGCGCTCTTCCTTCTACGCAGTGCGAAGTCAATGCGACTGGGATCGCTGATGGCATGGTAACCCTGAATGTCACATACTCGGGGGACACGACCCACTATCCGAGCAGCGCCGAGCTCAGTGTCTGGGTGTACACCCCGACAAACACAACCGTCACTTGTGCTCCAAGCCGCATCGTCGGGAATCGCTCCACCTCGTGCACGGCCGCGGTGAATGGGAACTCCCCGACCGGTGCCGTCACTTGGTGGTCCAGCAGCTACTCAGGCACTTTCTACCCGAGTTCGTGTACATTGGCATCTGGACTTTGCTCCGTCTCTTACAGTCCTTCATCGACGGGTCGGATGGCCATAAACGCCGTCTACGGAGGCGACTCGGACAACGGCGGGAGTTATGGAATGTTCTTGCTGGCGGTCGGGCCCGCCCTGACCACCGCCGTATCCTGCACTCCGAGCTCGTTCGGCATAGGCCACACCTCGTCATGCACGGCGACCGTTTCAGGCGGACTGTCGCCCTCGGGCACGGTGACCTTCTCCCAATCGGGCAACGGGAGCGTTACCCTTCCAGACCCGCCCACGTGCGCCCTTTCTTCCGGTTCCTGCTCAGTAACCGTTACGGGTGCCACGCTTGGCAGCGTCTCGATTACTGCGACCTACGGCGGCGATGGCGTCAACCCCTCGAGCGTAGGGTCTCTACCTCTCGCCGTCGTCTACGTGCTGGCGACGTGCACACGCTCCTCGGTTGTTGTGGGGGCGTCCGTCACGTGCAGGTCCACTGTCTTCGGCACTTCGCCGTCGGGAGTTGTTGCATGGTCAAGCAGCAGCTCGGGTGTGTTCTCAAAGACGTCCTGCCTGCTCTCGCGGCACAGGACCTACGGTACCTGCTCGGTGAAGTACAAACCGACCGCCGCTGGCTCAGTCATGATCACGGCGAACTACGGGGGTGACTCCAAGAATAGCGCGTCAGCTGGAGAGTTCAACTTGGTCGTAACTCCGAAAGCCACGACAACCATGGTCTCCTGTAGTCCTACATCTGCTGTCGCTGGCTCGTCGAAGGTTATCATCTGCAAGGCCAAGGTGACTGGCTACCTCCCGACGGGAACAGTGAGCTGGTCCCAGACCGGCACAGGCTCGGTCTCACTTACCTCGACAACATGCACCCTCGCCAGCCTAACGAACCCTGACCGAGCGACTTGTTCAGTGACAATGACCGGAACAACGGCTGGCAAGGTCACAGTGCTGGCAACGTACGTTGGAGGCCCGAACAACGAGGGCAGTTACAAGACGGCTAAACTGAAGATCAAACCGTGACCGGACCTACCCTTTGACTCGTGCAGGGAGCATCAAGACTAAAGCAGCCTAGCGGAGATTGCGACGACCTCAGGAATACAGAAACGACCGTCATGACGACAACCTAGGGCATTCAAGAGAAAACCGAAGGTAGGGATGTGACAAGGTCCGGCTAGGGCGCCACGTTGGGAAAGTAGTTTGGGCCTGGACTTGACAGTAAACCGTGCGGGTCCCACCAGGCACGAACCCTTGGCCTCTAGAATCGAGTCCTGATTTGGGTACAGATTTGATACGGGTCCGACCAGCGCCGCCTGAACAGACTTGGTCGAAGCCCGTTTTATCGGAGTAGGCTCGGGCCGTTCCACTGCGCCACGACCCAGCAATCACTTTGTGCGGGCCGGCTTATAGACGAATGCTTCCACAAGCTGTCGGACGTCTTTGCCTTCCTTTCTTGATTGCTTCCAGAGTTCCTCTCTTCTCCCAGGAGCCATCTTGTTCCAGTACCTCGCCACCTCGTCTGCGACCTCGAACACGTAGTATTCGCCCTGCTTGAATGGTGATTCTCGGCCCTTCTCCACGATTGGCGCCGAACCATCGTCCTTTACCCTAATTGAAGCCATGCGACCGCTCCTGAAACCATCCCGTTAAAAGAGATAGGTTCTGCTTCATAGTTTGCACGAGCCCCATCTTCAACTCCCTCAGTGGAACCCTGGGTAGATGATTCCGCATCGATTTGCTATTGATTTGGGACGGTTTTGGGAAATCAAGTAAATACTTCCGCCGAGATGGTACCAACAAAGATGGAAACCCAAGGACAACCGCGGGTGGGCAGGACAGCCGCAGCATTCGCAGTCTTCGCAGTCATGTGTCTCGCTCTGGGCGCGACGGTGGTCTACTACAATTCAGCCCTCAGCCAGCACGTCAAGAACTCGGACTCCGTGACAACGACAACAACATCAACGGCAATCACAACATCAACAGCGACAACAACCGCAGCATTAACAACACCCATTGACGGTACTGCCCTGTCCATATACAGCAACACCTCGAAGAGCGTCGTCACAATAGTGGGGGTTAACGTGACGACTGTCAACAGTTTCTTTGGATCTTACGTGACCTACTCTGAGGTCGAAGGGTCCGGTTTTGTCACAGACTATGGTGACACCCCCTGCATTGTCACCAACTTCCACGTCGTCGACGGAATCATCAACATAACGGTCACATTCTCCAACGGAGACGCTTATCCCGGGAAGGTCATCGGCAGTGATGTCTACGCAGACCTGGCTGTCGTTTCCGTTAATGCCCCTGCCTCCGAGTTCTTTCCTCTGAAGATCTTCCAATCGTCTGGTCTGCAAGTGGGGGAGTCGGTCTACGCCATAGGGGCACCCTTCGGACTTTCGGGCACCTTCACCTCAGGTCTGATCAGCCAGCTCGGAAGGACGATCCAGGAGGCGACGGCCGGTGACTACTCAATTTCCGACATCATCCAGTTCACGGCCCCAATCAACCCGGGGAACTCGGGAGGCCCGCTCCTCGACTCGGATGGCGAGGTCATCGGTATAACCACGGCTACCATAAGCGGCTCAGTGGGTCTAGGGTTTGCGATTCCCTCCGAAACGATACTCCGCGAGTTACCGTCCCTCGTAACTAAAGGCAGCTACACAGACCATTCGTATCTGGGAATCAGCGGCGTAGATATGACCTACCAGCTGGCACAGGCATCGAATACAAACGTCACATATGGGGTCCTTGTCGAAAAAGTCACTGGCGGAAGCCCGGCGAGTAAGGCCGATATCAAGGGTGGGACCACGCTAGCCAACATCATCGATACCGAGTGTACATATGGCCCAAGTAGCAGTCAGTGTCTGACCGGAGGAGACATCATAGTCTCGGCAAACGGGACGAAGCTGATCAGTATGGACGCACTCTCCAGCTACCTCGAGGAGAACACGGTCGCTGGACAGACCGTGAAGTTGGGAATTGTGAGGGACGGGGCCATGATGAATGTGACGGTGACGCTCGGGGCAAGGCCCCAGCCGTAGGGTTGGGCGGGCTGGAACAGTTCGTTGAAGCCAGGAGGCCCGACAGGACGTCTCAACGCGAAGGGAGAACTCGGTCTGTCGCGTTCAATACAATTATTGGAGGGGATTCAGAGACCACTTGACATGGACGCCTTCGACCGCCTCTTGTGGTGGCTCTTCGCAGGGAGCGTCGGAGCTCAGTCGAGGATTCTCATACTCTTCGCGCTGAAGGCGCAACCGTTGAACGCGCAGCAGCTCGCTGAACAGCTCAAGCTGGACTATACCACAGTGAGGCACCATCTTTCCGTGCTCGAGAAGAATCGTATACTAATCACGGAGGGCGAGAAGTATGGAAAGGTTTACTTCATCACTGATATCATGGAATCGCATTGGGCCGATCTGGAGGCCATCATAGAGAAGACGCGCCTCTCGAAGAGGAGGATTGACCGATGAGTGCGGCCACGGCTGAGCCAGGTCAGGCAGCCGAACAGCCTTCGGAGAAGGGAACGCAAATCAGCAAGGTTTGGGTTCCGGTCATTCTGATCCTTGCCGTCCTGCTCGGACTAGCCCTGGCAGAAACGATTCCATCGCCCGTATGTCCCCCCTGGATCTCCGGTCCCTGTCCCTGGCCATACTTCTACTTGCTATCAGTCCATGGGGCGCTCATGCTGCATGTGATACTTTCGACCATAGAGATTGTGTTGCTCGTATCGCTCGTCGCAGTCTACATCAAGGTGTACGCAGATACGAGGGCGAACTTCTCCCTCGGGTTGATCATAGTACTCGGCGCCTTGGCAGTTCATTCATTCTTATCGTACCCGCTAGTGGTGAACGATGTCGAATCCATACTCTATGGTTCGCTCTTCTTCCCCTACACTGACCTCCTCACGATAATCGCGTATTCTGTGTTCCTCTATCTAAGCCTCGAATAGGACTTGAGGGCGCGAGAATCCCTTTGTCAGGCGGAATCACGATAGAAGCCACTGACCGAATCAGCTGACGATCCTTATCGTCCAAAAGTCGTCTGAAAGGTCCTCGTTCAGCAAATACTCGTAGGGCATCGTGAAGTATCCCCTCCTCCCGAACCTCGGGCCCCAAGAGTTTCTCACTATGAGTCTCCGCTCGGGATCTTCATAGCCCACTGCCATCACAGCGTGTTGACCCAGGAGTCTTTCGCCAGGCAATGGCATCTCCAGTCGTCCGGTCTTTCTGACCACCTCGTGGAAATTCCTGTGGGCCAGGAATCCGAAGACGAATGGTGACCCACCGGCGAGACACGAGCGGAAGTCATCCAGACTCCTGTGGATCCTCTGGTATTCGACGGCTCTGTACCGGAGAGCCCTGTTGTAGCACCTCTGTGGGGGTCTAGTCCGAAACTTATGCTCGATGTAGGGCCAGAGACTCTCGGGGCAGTCACCCTGGCGAGCTACCGACTTGATTGCGTCCCGTATCGAGACACCCACGTTTGACCTCACGGTCCCCTCGATCTGCCTAGCGTTGTAGTAGAGGAAGAGCCGGGAGGGGAATATGACCCGCTCTCCCCTTTCCCTCATTAGGTCGAATTCAACTGCTGCCGCGATGGCGTTCGCTGAACAGCTGTTCAATCCCTTCTGGTCGTACGCAGGAGGACATCGGCTCCTCAGGTCCTTTCGTTTCGGGAGCCTTCCGAACACTGCACGAGAAGCGACGTAGGTGTGGTCCCTGCTGTCGGGAGAGTCTGAAACCCATCCGAACCCGCGCATGGACGGAGGGCGAGCCTCAGGGGTCAGGGACTCTCACTTGAGGTAAAGAGCAGAGAACTTCGCGGCGGCTTCGTCGAAGTGCATCGGTTTTGGAGGGGATTTGAAACCGTAGGCGCAAATCTCGTTTACGGTGCCCAGCTTCCCAGTCTTCATCGCGCGATACGTCGCTCTGAGAACATCGAGAAGGATGTTACCTGCGTTGGCCCCGTCGGAGGAGCGCAGGTATACATCGACCGAAAAGCCCGAATTCATGAAGCCGCTGCCTTCGAACCAGAAGTAGCTGGTCCTGTCGTTGCCCATATAGTCCACGAAGTCGGTCGTGCCTGTGACCGTTTCGAATGGGTATGGGACCTCGCTCGCGACCGACGAGGTCTTCAGATTGCGCTTTGCCATCCTTATCGTTTCATCAATCGTATTGAAAGTCTCGGACCCTCCTCCGACGTCGAGCTGATAACTCTTGGAGACCCTGATTCCCCGTCTCACCAACAGACCCAGCAACCCTTTGTGGAAGACGGTTCCTCCAAACTGGCTCATCAAGTCATCGCCAATCAAGGGGAGTCTGTCCTTCAGGAAACCAGCGACTAGCCTATTGCTCTTCGTGACTAGGGATGGAGTGCAGTTCACAAATGCACAACCCGCGCGGAGGGCGGCGCCTGCGTACTCCTCGGACGACGCGTCCGAACCCGACGAAATCAGGTTGACGAAGACATCAGCACCGGAGTCCTCGAGCACCCTCGAAACCTGGTCCGGACTGGACTTCTCGATCCTCGTGCCTCTGAGATGTGGAGCCAAGTCGCCCTTGCTGACTCCAGGGCTGACTCGTACTGAGGTCCGAAGCGGGGTCTTGTACCTTTTTGCGACGTTGGGAGGGGCAAGGGCGGCCTTTGAGAGATTCAGACCCACCTTCCGTGGGTCGATGTCGAAGGCGGCGACGACTGATAGGTCCTTGGGCTTCAGGCCTGCGACGGTTGGATGCCAAAGCCCCTTCGTACCATGATCGGAGTAGAAGGCGAGACCCTGCAAGAAGACGGAGGCGCAATTCCCTGTGCCGGCTACGGCGAGCTTCACGGCCATGTCGGTCACTTGAACTTCGCGAAGGCCGCGAAGAGCCCGACTACCAAGAGCAGGAGCCCCAGAGCGTAGTTGATTGTCACTATCTCGGAAGCCACGGCGGAGGGGGCAGAATAGGTGTAGTAGAGCCACAGTGCCCCAAAGATTACGACGATTATCCCTACCAGTCTGATGAGGGCGTCAACCCTCGACTGCTGAGCGGTGAAGGTCAATGCCATCTGTTCTGGGCAGAGCCCCATGGGTATTTAGAAGTTCTTGGATTCAGAGCTACTTGAGGAAGCCCATGAGAGTATCGTGGAGCTGCGTTCGGTCGCCGCTGTCTCAGCAGCCAACTAGCTGCTCTTCATCAGCTCGAGCTTCTCTGGGAGGTACTTGTCAACGATGTAGCTCAGTCCGTACCTGGCGAAAGCCTCCTGTTCGCTCTTCTTCTTAATCTTCAGGAAGGTGTCCAGCTCGTTGTGCCACATCCTGTCGGTGTAGCGCGGGTCGGCCTTCAACTCGTAGAGCCTCTTTACATCGATCTCTGTTAGCTTGTCCGACGGGAGCTTATACTTCACGATATCGGATGCCCAGACCCCAAGCCATACAGCGTCAGGAGTCGTCAGTTCCCTGAGATGGGCGGCATTAGCCGAACCGCTCTTGCAGACCATCGCGATGTGGGCTCCCCACGGGTCTGCGTCGCAGAGTATGCCCACCGGCAGCCCCAGCTCTTGGTTTAGCCGCCTAAGGAGAAAACGCGTCGAACGGGGAGGCTGCCCTGCGGTGTTGATCAGGAGCGCCTTGTACTTCTTGTGGACTCTCTCTTCGACGAACCTCGTGAAGAGGCCGCCCTTCTCGATCGCGAGGACCATCTCGGCGTCCGTGTCGACGAACTCGGCGGTGGTGAGGGCGGGACCTATCATGACGCCGTCAGGGTTGGCCGACATGTCTGCCTTCTTTCCCTCGTAGCCAGGGACCGTGTACTCGATCGTGAGGTCCCCAAAGATGGCGCTCCTCTCTTCAGGGTAGATGTTCATCCCCTCCCTCGCCATCTGCATTACCACCTCTAGGTCCGTGATCAGCTCGTCCGACTCGGCTTGGTCGACGAACTCTACGTCGAACGCCTGAGCTGAATAGAAAACGTCCCTGAGGGTGGACGTCCGCTTTTCGTCGACCAGCTTCTTTGCGAAGTAGGCGAGCCAGAGCAGCTGCGTGAACGGCCTGATGTGCTTGATGTTACTCGAAGACCTCTTCACGGTCGTAGGGCCCAGCACGAACTGTTGCAACTTCTTGTCGTAGACGATGTTGCGGACAGACCTGCTGGCGAAGGTAAGACTGGGGAACCTCCCTTCGTCTAGGTCAGAGTAGACGCTTCCGCCCAGGTCCTTCAGGAGCGCCTGGGCGCTGCTCTTCCTAGCTTCCGCCGTACTCGTCGATTTTCTTTTGCTCAATCTCCATCTCCGTAGAATTCGGGGCGCCCGTGACCACTTGCTCGTTTGTCGAATCCCTCTCCTCCTCGGGCCCTCCGTCCTGGACCTGACCGGGCGAGGTGCCCTCGGCTTCGTCGATGAGCTTGCGGTACTTCGGCAGCCTCTTCTTGCCTGCGAGTTCCGTCGAGAACTTCGCGATCAATGGAAGGTACTTGCCATAGATGTTGATCTTCCTCTGGACCGCATCTTTGCTCCCCTTCCTCGACAGGAAGATCCCGAGTCTCCGCAGGGCTTCCCTCGCCGCGTTCTTAATCTCCCTTTCTATCTCGGGTCTGTCCGCGATGTATTCCTTGCCGACGGTCTTGTAGGGTATGCGGGTGCTGCAGATGTGGGTGATCACTCCTACCGGCGCGTCCTGCGGGACATGGTACCTCCTCCAGTCCACTTGCTCGTTCAAGACCTCGAAGCTGACGTCGCTGCCCTCGTCATAGAGCAGCGGGATCCGATTTGCGAACCTGAAGAGCCTCATACCAGGCTGGAGGATCTTGCCACCATAGGCTACGGCGACTTCCACGAGGAAGGGGAAGCCGGAATATGATGAGGGAGGTCTTGTGACGACCGTCGCGAACTCTGGCTGGAGCTCCTTGTTGACACCGGCGAGCAGGATCTCTTCCCCGACGGGGGAAAGGACTGTCGCGTCAGGCTGGAGGAAGTCCGGAAAGCGCTGAAGTGCATCGACAATCGAAACTACCTGGTTGTTGTTCAATCGCTTCGGCGGAAGTCGGGCGCTGACGCCAGCGAACTCCAGGAACTTCGTGGCAATCTTCTCGCCCACCCTGTGAAAGTGAGCGACCATGAAGGACTTCATGTCGTGCTCTTCCGAGAGCTTGACGATGCGCTTGAACGCCTCGACATCGATGCCGTAGGGATGAGGAAGTGTCTCCTTCGGCGCGGGGGGCATGGAGGTGGTCGCACGCTCGTAGAAGGTAACCTGACCCGTCGGGTCGACGAAGGTCAGGTTTGCGTAGCTGGCGACGAGTGCGGTCTGTTTGAAGTAGTCGGAGATCTTCTGAGACGCACGGAGGTAGTCCCCTTCGAGCGTCAGGTCGACCCTGGTGCCGGTCGTCCCGTTCGCGTCGCTCGCGAAGCGCTTGAGGACAATTGGCCTGTTCTCGCCGATGTCAATCATCATCTGGAATGCGTACTTGCGACGGCCGTCGGGAGAGGTGGTCACGACCACAGGCCTGTTGGTGGTGATCTG
>Ga0181533_1004870_pt1 | contig 13316 bp, 12 predicted proteins | sample PEATcosm2014_Bin_45_FD_119772 | JGI IMG/M metagenome (GOLD analysis project Ga0181533, IMG submission 119772) | Peatland microbial communities from MTU Mesocosm Facility, Houghton, MI, USA - PEATcosm2014_Bin11_60_metaG | ecosystem: Environmental > Terrestrial > Soil > Wetlands > Peat | place... | reverse complement strand
TTATCAGTGCCTCGCAAGTGAATAGCGATTGTTTTTTTTCCGGCGAGATGAGTGTTATAAAAACGATCTACCTTTGCTTGCACGATTGGATTTAGGTGAACGTATTGATTGATTAACGAAAGGGCAAGATCTCTTTTTTCCTGGGAAATTTTCCAGTACATAAAGCCACCGCAGTTCTTTTGATTGCAAGCATAGTTAATTGCGTCGCCTTGTTGGTATTGCAGATGTGAGGTTTGATTGAAATAATATTCCCATTCATTATTTTTACCGTTAAAGCCATTAGGATGTCGATATGCTCCTCCATGCCAATATACAACGGGAATCAGATTTTGAGATTGGCAATAGGCAAGATGGCTCAATACGGCATTTAAGCATGCGCCCATTCCACCCTTGTTCCAATGCCCAATAACATATTTTTGAGTACGTGATCGCGTGATATTGTTGCTAGGCCAAGTGGAGAAACACGATTCTAAAAAGACAAACATATCATTTTCTTCTGCGAGTGCATTATAAGAGTGCGTTGCAATGAGCGTAATGAGCATGATTTTTTTTACTACATTTCTCATTATGGGTTTCCTTTCATTGAAATAGTTATTACTTATCTTGCGCCAACAATTCAACGAGCTCAACAAGAAGGCGAATACCAAATGATGAATGGCCTTGCGGATTATATTCGCGTGCTTGTTTTACGCCAGCGGTATCGATATGGAGCCATGGCGTGGATCCCACGAATTCTTGTAAGAAACAGCCGGCATTTTGTGCTCCTGCAGTGCGATCAAATTTCGAGGTATTACATAGATCAGCAATATCCGATTTTAAGCGTGCGGCATATTCTTTATTAAGCGGAAGATGCCAGACAGCCTCACCCGTATGCGCCGCAGCTTTTTGTGCGCGTGCGATAAGATTGGCATCATTTCCCATGATTGCCGCATATGAGCCCCCGAAGGTGTGTAGACATGATTTGGTGAGTGATCCAATATCGATAATGTAATCAGGTTTATAATGATCGATTGCATAGGCGAGTGCATCGGCGATAATGATTCTGCCATCTGCATCGGTATTTACAATTTCAACGGTTTTGCCATTCAACATTGTGATAACATCACCCGGTTTTGCAGCCGATCCATTAATAACATTTTCCGTCAGCGGAGCAACGACTACGATATTGGCCGGTATGTTGCGATAGGCAATAACATTCAGTGCGGTAAACACTGCTGCAGCGCCAGACATATCGGTTTTCATGGTGGCCATTTCAGCGTGCGTTTTTATGCTTAAGCCGCCCGCATTAAAGGTAATGCCTTTGCCGATAAGCGCGATGGTAGGAGCCTGAGGACGTTTGGATTTAAGATAGTGGACTACTAATGCACATGGCTGGTCTGATCCTTGCGCAACGCTCAGCAAGCCTCTCAAGCCCATGCGTGCGATATCCTCTTTTTCAAAGATGATGGTTTCAATTTTTGCAATGTACGGTAGAACAAATTGCGCAGCATTGGCAGCGAGTGTCATGGGCGTCAATAGATTGGCAGGAGCATTAATCCAATCGCGTGCCTGACACAGTGCCATGGCCATATTAGTGCCGATGCGCAGACCGATATTAACCTCTTTAAAAGCTTGCGGCGTTTCCATGTGCGCATGAACACACACGCGTTTCACCGCGTAGGGTTTTTTGACAGTTTTCAGTGCATTATATTCATAGAGAGCAAGATGAGTGATGATTGCAATTTCTTGCGCAATCTGCTGCTTAGTATCAGCGATGCAGGGTGGAATGGCAACATGCACCGTTTGTATATTATTTTTTTCAGCTTCTTGTAGCGCGCGGCCAAAAGAGCGACGGAAAGCCTCCAGGGGGAGTGGCTGTGCAACATTTGAACCAAGGCTTGACGCAATAACGGTAGTAAGCGTATCGGTATCATGAAGATCAGTAAAGAGTGCAATATCGTTGCCGCTTGGTTTGAATGAGCGTGCTTTTAAGAGTGGTATGAGGTTGGTCAGCAAAGGAGGTATTTCACCGGCGAAATCATTACAGAGCATACAATCGGCGGTTGCGGTTTGATACACGGGCACAATGAGCGCTTCGTTGCAATATGATTCAGTGGCGGAAGTGGCATCATGAATATCGAATATAAATTCGCGATCAGAGCCTGCGATAAGGGGCAATGATACGGTGATAGAGACGATCAAGATATAGAGAGATTTTTTCATACGATTCCTCTTTTGGTTGGATGCTGAAACAGGTATTAGACCATATTAGAGAATTAACATAGTGGCAGGCCGATAGCAATAGACGGTGAAAAAGTGGCTAAAACAGGGCTATTTCTTGACTAAATTGTTCAGCAAGCCATCCTTAATATGAACTATTATTTGAAGGATATAGCTATGAAAATCGGTATTGTAATCCCTGCATATAACGAAGAAAAGCGCATTGGATCAACCTTGCGAACCTATTGTGAATTTTTTAGCGCGCGTGCTCGTCAGGACAATTTCTCGTATGAATTTATTGTCGTACTCAATGGCTGCAAAGATAATACTCTGGAGGTGGTTAAAGATGCGGCACAAAAGCATGAATTCATTCATATAGTTAATCTTGCACAGGCAGGAAAAGGCATTGCGATTAAGGCAGGCTTTAATGAAGCACTCGCACGAGGACATACGGAGATTGGATTTGTTGATGCAGACATGTCAACCGAACCACGATATTTTTATGAATTGGTTGGCTATAATAAGCAGTATGATGGAGTTATTGCGAGTCGCTATTTACCAGGATCTAAGGTTTCTCCCGTACGCCCAATGATGAAAACATGGGGCCGCAAAATTTTTTATAACGGTTTAACGCGCCTTCTCTTTGGGCTCCATTATGCAGATTTGCAGTGTGGTGCAAAACTCTTTAAACGTCCTGTAATTGCTGCGATAACGCCTGAGCTGATGGTTGAGCAATGGGCATTCGACGTTGAAGTGCTGTATCTTGCCAAAAAACACGGATTTATTATTCATGAAGAGCCAACAGTATGGTGCGATAAAGAGGGCAGTAAACTCCAGCCATTTCGCGCAGGCATGTATATGCTTTGGTGTTTAATCGTTCTTCGCTTTAAACATTCTCCTTTTGGCAGATAAACATACGATATCGCGATCTAGAGGGAGTTATGATGGGGCGTTTTTTTAAATTGCTTTATATGATATACTGTATAATAGAATATATTAATCCTGTAATAAGATGAGGTTTATCTTATGAAAAAGATGCTTTTAGCCCTATTAGTAATGCCTGGCATGGCGCTTGCAATGGAGCAAAATAATAATAACAACAATAACAATGATGACATTCAGATTGTTGTTGAACCATTAAACATTCAAATCGTACGTCACTACATAGCTACGCGTAACGCATACAGACAATTTAATGCGCCTTTAGAGCGACAAGCATCTACTTATTGTTGTCTTGCAACTATATGCTTTGTATTGATGGATAGCTATAATAGCTCTATCAATAATAACCGACTTCTAGCGGGTACTGCACTTGCAGGAATGTATGGATGTCAAGCTGCTGCTGGAATAGGACGCAATCCACACACAGAAACACTTAATATAGACCGATCGCTAGTGCATGCTGTCATTAACAATCCAGCAACTAATTTTCAAGAAACAGTGAACGGAACATCGCTTTATGATCTATTGAAGAACGATTTAGCTGATGACAAGGACATTCAAGCTACCTTGACGGCACGTGAAAGGCAAGCGGGTCAGTTGGCATTATCTGGCTTAAATCAAATGCAATAATATTTGATTCAAAAAGTAAAAAAAGAACCCGGTTGGTCAATCAACCGGGTTCTTTTTTTACTTTTTACTTTGATGTGCTTTGCTATAGTGGAATCAATATTATTGAAAAAGGGAGAAGTGAGATGAGGCATTCTGTATTGATATCATTAATGTTACCAACGTTGATGTGTGGCATGAATGAGCAAGGGGCATATCAGCTAAAAGAGGCTGATTTTGATTTATGGCGCGCGATTGATGATGGAGATGATAATGGAGTGCTTGCGGCATTAAAAGCAGGAGCAAATCCAAATTATGTATGGCCTGAGAATGAATCAGAGATTGCGCGATATGCAGATCTCTCGCCGGTCATGTACGCGATTAAATGTTTGCGTGCGCAGAATCGTAAAAATTATGTCTCAGCTTTAGCCACTTCGTTGGCATGGGATATTGGCAAGGCAGGGCTCAGTTATGCGCTGCCGCAGATTACCGCGCAATATTCTGCAGTTAAATATATTGAGCCGTTATGGAATACGCGGACTGCTGCATTTTTAGTAGGTTCGCAATCTGGATCACAACAACTCGCCGATAACGCAACGCCTGCAAAACGTTTAGTGCTCGATCTCCTTACGCATAAAGATACGAATCTGAAGGTTAAGCGGATGAAGCAATGGAAAGATAAAGATGGAAAATTATATGATGTGACGGCGCTTTCCTATCTCACCTCAATGCGGCAAAGTTGGAATTATTTTACGCGTAAGGATGGAGAAGATTTAGCTCTTAAGCTCAGGTATACGCAACTTGGTATCTCGTCGCCAAATCGCATGCTCGATGAAAGAGGTATATTGCTTGGTATGCAACGCCCTATTGCTTCGAATGCATTGATAACTACCAGTTCATCATCCAGGGGAGAATCAATTTTCCGCGGCGTATCGTTGCATGAGGATGAGGTATTTCCAAAAGATTTAGAACAGGCTAGTCGTGAACGACAGCTGCATGCTGTTACCTTCCATTATGTGATGCCTGAATTATTTAGTAACACTGGTTGCATAGAGAGCGCCGCATGGTAACCACGTGATATATGGTTCTAAAAATCGTAAATACCCCATAAAGTTGGGGAAAAAATCATAAAAACGTGTAGTTACCACTCCATGGGGCTCGAGTAAGTGTTGTAAGTACCACGGAGATAAAAGTTCTGCATCATCTTCATAGGGATTTGTTTTAAATCGAAATACTGTTGCCGGATTGAGAGGATTGAGTTCAAAGATTATCAATGTTCCGCCCGGCTTTAATATGCGCAGCAATGCAGTGCAATAGGCAGCATGTTCTTCCGGAGGGATATGATGAAATACCTCAGATGTGTAAATCAGATCGAAGGTGTTATCAGGGAAATGAAGGGTGTCACCGAGCGTTGAAAAATGTATGCCTTCATAGATTTCTTGTGCAAGGTCAATAGATTCATCAGACGGATCGATGCCATAAAGCGTGGCATTAACAAAAAGATGCTGCACGATCGAAGTCATGAGTCCATGACCACATCCAAAATCAAGAATTGAGATTGAGCTATCTTTTTTATTGGAAAGCCATTCTGCTAATTTCAGCGCTTGATATTCGGCAAAAAAAGTATGCGCGTCGCCCGAAATAGCGCGGGAGAGCTCTATATTTTTGCGATATTTTTCCGCATGGATATCGTTATTCTTCAAGGATTACATCCCCATCGAAAAATCATGACACAATGCTGACACTGCCTGTGCGCGATTCTTGAGTGCAGCATCATCGGTATGGTGCATAAGGATATCATCAATCAAATGCGCAATTTCCTGTGCCTGCTGGATCATCATGCCGCGCGTAGTGATCGCAGGAGTTCCGATGCGAATGCCGCTTGTAATCCATGGTTTTTCAGTATCGAAAGGAACACAACTTCTGCTGATCGTGATACCTGCTTTACCAAGAGCTACTTCCGCCTGGCGGCCATTCAGACCTTTAGAGCGCAGATCAAGTACAAAAAGATGATTATCCGTACCATCTGTAACGATGCGATATCCCAATTGTTTGAATGTATGTGCCATGGCTTGCGCATTTGCGAGTACTTGGCGTTGGTAGATAACAAAATCTGGCTGCTGTGCCAAATGAAATGCAACAGCTTTTGCCGCGATAGTGTGCATAAAGGGGCCGCCTTGCAATCCGGGCATGATTGCCTTATCAAGACGTTCTGCATGCTCCTGTTTGCACATCACGAGCCCGCCACGTGGTCCACGGAGCGTTTTATGCGTAGTTGAGCTAACAAAATCAGCGTGAGGAAATGGATTGGGATGCAATTCTGCGGCAATGAGACCGGCAATATGTGCAATATCTGCGAGTAAATAAGCTCCAACGTTGTGTGCGATTTCTGCCATACGTTTGAAATCGATAGAGCGGGAATAGGCAGATGCGCCGACGATAATCAGTTTTGGTTTGTGTTGCGCAGCGAGCATTTCAATATTTTCATAATCAAGACGTTCGGTATCTTTATGCACCGTATATTGGATTGCATTATAGAATGTCCCTGAAAAATTAACTTTGTGCCCGTGTGTCAGATGGCCACCTTCTGCCAAACTCATGCCTAAGATAGTGTCACCGGGCTGCAATGCAGCATAATAGACCGCCATATTTGCTTGAGATCCGGCATGGGGTTGGACGTTGACGTGCTCTGCGCCAAATAATTGTTTGCATCGTGCGATAGCTAACAGTTCTGCTTCATCTACAAATTGGCATCCCGCATAGTATCGTTTGCCAGGATAGCCTTCTGCGTATTTATTGGTGAGTTTCGATCCTGTTGCTTCCAATACGGCACGCGGGGCATAATTTTCAGAGGCAATAAGATTGATTTCGCGTATTTGGCGTAGATCTTCTTGCTCAATAATGTGTGCGATAGTGGGGTCAACTGACATTAGTTCTTTCATCGGATCCTTACGTGAAAATTTAAGGGCTGATTGATTGTATCAATGAGTGAATTGTGAAATTATAAAAATCAATAAATATAATATTTGTGCGTTAAATTCTTGCAGGACAGGCAGGATGAAAAAATCTCTCGATCGTCTTTGCGAGGACGAAATGCAACATCCGCTGTAAGCGGTGTTGTATGAGGACGTGGCAATCCAGGAATAAGTCATTAAAAAGTCCTATTAATAGCATGCAATATTTTGATACAAATCAAGCCAATCAACATTGTCTTTCTCAATTAATCGTATTTTCTGCAGACGAGATCCTGCCTTAATCTGTTTTTCTCTTGTTATTGCAGATTCCATATTGTCGTGGATTTCATAGTACATGAGATTGATACAATCATATTTTTTAGTGAAGCCATCGACAAGATGATTTTTGTGTTCGTAGATTCTACGTATCAAATCGGAGGTAACTCCAACGTAGAGTGCCCCATTCTTTCTATTACTAACGATATATACTGCTGGTATTTTCATAATAACTTTTTTACTGACTTCTTGATTTAATTATCCTGGATTGCCACGTCCTCATACAACACCGCTTACAGCGGATGTCGTATTTCGTCCTCGCAAAGACGATCGGGAGGTTCATTCAATACTAAAATTTTTTTTGCTATACGATCACATCAAAATTAATTCCACAATTCGCTCATCAATGATCATGGTATCGAATTCCATAGTCTGCCGCAAGGCGGCGAGAGTAGGCGCGTTATCGCGCAAGCAAGGCTTCTTTATTCCATTGATTAATGAGCGCTACGCCATTATTAGAAACAAAACGATCGACATTATCAAGCATAATAAAGTTAGGATTTTTGCCTCGGGCAAATAATTTCTTTTTGCCATGATCGATGATCGCAATGATGCGTTCAACTTTATTATCAAGAGCGTGATAGCCACGGGGATTATTCTTAAGCCCGCCGGTGATGGTGCAGCCAATAGCGTATAACCAGGCAATGCGATTATCTGCAAATCCTGCAAAGTGATTGAGTTGATAGAGTTGTGCATTGGGTAGATTGTGAGCGAGCGATTCTGGGCGTAAAGAGGTGGATTTCTCATGATCTGCCGTATGTGGCGGGGTGCACATGATATAACTCCAATGATGGAAGGTATATTTACATGAATCATTGAGACGATCATTGAAAATAATGAGGCGTTTATTATAGGTCCGCATCCATTTCAGGGTTGGCCAATGACCATTATGACTTTCAGGATTCCACATCATCTGCGTCAAAATATGTTTGCGTACCTCAGGCATCTGAGCAAGCTCAATATCGATCATATGGGGTTTATGCGCGGGATCCCTGCTATCAATTAAAAGAACGATAATTTCAAGGGGATGCTCCTCGAGCCAGGTTGCAAAAAGATGCATGATCTCATTAAAGGATTCATAAGGACCAACTTTTTGAAAGTCATAGAGTCCGCCGCATTGCTGATGGCAAAGGACTAATTTATTGCGATAAAAGCCCAAATCGATCTCGAATACGCGGACACCATGGGCCAGCTGTTCTTGGAGATTCCAGGTTTGTTGGGCATATAAAAAGGTGCCCCATTGGGTATTTGATCGTCGTGAAATGAGTGCATTATGAGCGCCGACAAAATGGACTTGGTCGAGACGTAGATCTTCATGGGGAAGATACCATCGACTGATAGACTCAGGCATTACTGGTGCCTGGGTACTCGTATAAAAAAGCCCGACAGCGATATTGGCTATACAGAAAAGCGTTATGGTTGGTATACGCATTATTATCCTTATTCCTATTGAGTATTAGTATAACCGAGGAATGAGGTAATGGGTAGTCTTTTGCCTTCTTTTTAGGGCTTATAGGCTATTGAGCGCTTCATTTAAAGGTGGATATATCTCTCTCTACCCAGTCTTCCTGAGGGCCAGTGTCAATCCATACCTTTGTGCCGAGTGAGCGGGTTTGGGGATTGAATGAAAGCTTGATTCCGCCAAGATCGTAGTTATGTAACGATTCAAGATATTGCTTGATTTCCTGCTGAGTAGGATTTTTTACATGTTGCAATGCATCAATAAGAATGCTTACGCCGATATATGCTTCAAGAGCGAAGGAGGTGATAGGATATTTCTGCTGCTCCATTTTTTTGCGATATTCACGAACAATCTTTAAATCGCTTTTTTCTGGATTGGGGACGACAGATCCAAAGAGTAGGGTTATTCCTTCTTGATTGAGAAAGTAACGGATGGTTTCATCTGCCAAAAATGAGAGGCCGAAGAGTGTTCTGCTTATTAAATTTTCAGTCCCTAATTGTCGCATAAAGGCTCGCGTCGGAAATGCAGTCGAGAAGAACCCGATGGCATCAGGGGATTCCTTATGTATGATATCCACTTGCTGTTTAAATTCAGTTGCACCGCGCGCATAAGGAATTTCGACGAGACTTTCTATGCCCTTTTTTTTGATAACGTTGCGTGCTACTTTAAGTGCACCACGTCCATATGCATCATCTTGATAAAAGAATGCGATTTTTTTGATGCCTTGTTTGCTTAATATGTAATCAATCAAAGCAGATATTTCATAGTTATAGCTAACGCGATAATTAATGAGCCCCTGTAGATCGGGTTGGAAGAATTCTGGGCTGCCGGCTACTGGAAAGAGTGTAAGGCATTTTTTTTCTCTAATAAGATCAATATAAGAATCGAGTGTTTGATGACCTGTGGGCAATAAGATTACTTCAACTTTATCTTTTTCGATGAGTTGATTAATATTTTGGCGTGCTAAGATAGGAGAATAATCATCGTTATAGGTTATCAATGATATATATATTTTTTTCAATTCTTGATGAATGATTGCCTCTTCAATGCGTGAGGCCATGCCACGCATAATTTGCTTACTGACTGCAGGTATGCCGCCGATAAGGCCAAGAGAACTGCCAATTTTAAATGCCTGTGAAATTGCGGTTGCACGGTATGCTGGTACGCCAGTCATAAGATTGCTAGGATCACATTCTTTAAAACCTACGATATTTGAAATCTTCTGATTGTATAATGCAATTGTGCTATCTTGCAGTGTGGGCTGTATGGTGATTATGCCAAAAGCATCATAATAAAAGTTGCAACACACTTGTCGACTTGTATTTGGTCCCGATAGAACTGCCCACGCAGTAGATCCAAGATCTTGATTGAGCAAGCCGAGTCCGTCTTGGTTATCGGGATATCCATTGACTGTACGCGTCTCAATGAGCCAGTCTTGAGATTTAATAATCACTTTGATTTCAACCTTTTGAGTGGATTCTTTTTTTTGAGTGACATCATAATAGGTTAAAGCGTCTCTTGGGGGATTGTACCAAAATGACCCGCATAGATCTTCATTAATTTCTGAATTATCTCGTCCTGATGTTGATATGCGCACCAACGAGTATGGTTCTTTTTGCGTGCTGATATAGAACGCCAGTGGGAGTGTGTTAAAAAAATCATTAACGGGCGATTCAAACGGAATTGAGCCGGTTAATTGGCTATGAGTACGCACCAGAAGTTCACGTTGAAGCCCATAATCATGCCATGCTTGATTATCTTCAGCATTTCCGCGCATAACGATAATTTTATCGGGATTGCGATACAAAAGAATCATGATGACGGTAAGTGTTTCCAGTATGTAGGCTGATCGAAGAGCAACGCCTCCATAAAAGACGAGAAAATAATCGTCTTTTATAATTTGTAGATTTTCATTGATAATTCCTTGTTGATAGAGCCAGGTAAGATCTCGTACAAGAGAATGAAATGCCCCCTCAAGATTGCCCCAGATAACGAAATTTGCAGGGTAAGAGAGCTGAATATGCGCAATCAAGCGGCCACTTAATTTTGCTTTTTTGCGTTGCTCTACAACATCATTCAGCGCTGTTTCAAAATTTTTTATGGACCAAAGGGGCTGTGGAGCTAATCCTATAAAGCGAAGTATCCTTCGGGGCCAGGAAGGCAGGATGCTTTTATGGTAGGTCGTAAAATCGGGATCATCCCATGCATTGTCATCACTTTTTGGATTCTCTATGTATTGGGCAGCATATTCTTGAAGATCACTGAGCGTTTGAAATCCGACAATGTGCAGAGAGTAACAAAGTGCTGTGGTGGCAAAAATGCAATAAAATTTTTTCATTAAATGTTCCTCTTGTTACATAAAGAAAAAGTAAGTGCTGAGGCCATTGAGTAGGAGATGGATTGTGATTATGATGAGCTGCTTGAGGCGCAAGGTCATTTTTATTTTATACAAAGCAATGATGTGTATTATCAAGGTTGCGCCGGCAAGGGCAGCGATAAGGAAGAAAACACGATCAGAGATTATAAAGTAGCTGACATTTGGAGACATGTGATCAATGACAAAGCGATAGCTCAAGATGCCAGTGAGACTTCCAATCGAATTGCGTACCGCACTATCTGCATCCAATGAAAAACCAAAGATTGAAATATATAGCAGGATCAAAATAGGAAGAATTACAATGAGAAATAGTCGCATGCCAAAGCGTACATAGTCAATCTCGAAAGTGACGGCGGGGTGATATTGCGTATTGCGTTTATCGTTAGTATCCATGTTTGAGGCCATGTATCCAGCATCTACATTGAGGTTAACCTCATGCCAACCAAGCTCTCCTTGAGTGGTTTTTATAACCAAATCTTGCTCACCTGATTGGAATAGGACTTCATCGGGTGAAAATCCATTGTGGAACATGGTTATGCGCAATTTATGACCATCAAACGGAAAGTCTTTATAATTCAAAAGACTTGAAAGTTTTACTCGTATACGGAAGGTAGTGAGCAATTGCTTATCAATCATTTGAGTTACGGGGGGTGACTTATCAATTATCTCTCCTTGTATGAAAGAAAATTTTGAGAGATTTTCAAGGGAGAGCATCCCCGGAAGATATTTAAACCATATGTATCCGACAAAGGTAAAGACATTATTGACCATATCAAAGGTGATAAATCGTTCGATATAAAGGCCGGTGGTGACAAAGCTGGAATTGCCGCCGAATTGCGCGCAGACGAGGGGGGTAATCGTTACGATTTCGGCTCCTTCCTCCAAAGGATTGAAAATGGTGAGCCGTTCTTGAACAATGATTGCAAACCATATAAGTCCAAAAAGGATCCAGGCGACCTGAAAGGGCACGGATACTTTTTGATATGCGAGATTCTCGGGGTTGGGGGTTGTTGGGTTGCTCATGCTTTACCTCTTTTTCCAGAATAACTATAGGACTACCCTAAATATATTGGCCAAAAGGTGTCAATATTATGTTGTTCAAGAGGCATAGTAATACGATTGTTATCGTTGATTGCGTGTAAAAATTGCTTTTTTTGTAAAGTTTTTTACACTGAAAATAATCCTTATCCTCTATTCCTACTATACGAAAGGTATGCTTGTGATAGCAACGTCCGATTTTCGCAAAGGCGGAAAAATCCTTTTTCGCGGCGAACCATATATGATTGTCGATTTTCAGCATGTAAAACCTGGTAAGGGTGGCGCATATGTGAGAACCAAAATGAGAAACATGATGACGGGACTCATTTTGGAAGAGACCTTTCGATCAGGGGAAAAATTTGAAAAACCAGATTTGGCGTATCGCGAAATGCAATTTCTCTACCAAGATGGCGATATGTACCATTTTATGGACCAAGAAAATTATGATCAGGTAGCCCTTAATAAAGAAAATATCGTTGATATTCTCGATTATCTCAAGGAGCAAACGATCTATACCATTCTCTATTTTGCAGAAAAACCAATCGCCGTAACCGCTCCGACCTTTATGGAGCTTAAGGTTACCGAAACACCGCCAGGGGTTCGAGGCGATACTGCACAAGGGGGCGGTTCCAAGCCAGCAACTCTTGAAACAGGGTTGGTCATTCAAGTACCATTATTTGTGAATGAGGGTGATATCCTTAAAGTTGATACCCGTGATAATAATTATATTGAACGTGTGAAGAAGTAAGGGATATTTATGGGACATGATGAAAATCCTGAAATATGTGGTTTAACCAATAACAATAATGAGAATGAGCCGTATGAACAAGGGCCGTTATCCTATGATGATTTAAAGTCTCGTAATACGCGTGCGCTTATTTTTCATCTACTCTATGCAATGGAATCTCTCGATTATACGGTTTCGCTTGATTCGATCGTAGATAATTTCAACCGCGGGTTTGATTTGGCTATTCCTCACGACAGCAAGGTTTTTACCGTTTCGCAAGCTATTGTGGATCAGCGAGATTCTCTTGATAAGATGATTCTTCCCGTTCTAGTAAATTGGCGCTTTGAACGCATTGGAGTTTGTACGAAGTTAATTTTGCGTTTTGCCCTTTGGGAATTGACCGAAATGAAGACTGTGCACAGCATTGTGATCAATGAGGCAATTGAACTTGCAAAATGTTTTGCAGAGCATGATGCGTATAAGTTTGTAAACGGCGTTCTTGATGAGGCGGTTAAGAAAATGGGTCTCCAAGCGCCCGCTGCTTAGACGTGAATCATTTTGTTATTGGCACTCTAAGCTGCTGCTGTCTAAATAATGCGAGCATGCGTTTTTGCATGCTCGAATCTTTTTCTAGCAACTTTTTTCGCTCAATATCTACGGTGTACTGCGGTTTTG
>Ga0181533_1004866_pt1 | contig 13322 bp, 13 predicted proteins | sample PEATcosm2014_Bin_45_FD_119772 | JGI IMG/M metagenome (GOLD analysis project Ga0181533, IMG submission 119772) | Peatland microbial communities from MTU Mesocosm Facility, Houghton, MI, USA - PEATcosm2014_Bin11_60_metaG | ecosystem: Environmental > Terrestrial > Soil > Wetlands > Peat | place... | reverse complement strand
GGCCGAAACATGACCGTAACCGCACTATGTGACAATGGGCAAAAACGGAGGAGATCCCATGAAAAGCGCTTCGCCACGCCCATTCCTGCCGAAGGCCATTACCAGCCACCCCACCGTTGTCAACGTTGCCGCCACCGCCAGCAACTTGATGCGTCAGATGTCGATCAAAGCTTACAGCCCCCGCCACCGCCGCCGTGAATTCCTCATGAAAGACCAGGTGACGAGTCTTCATGCGCTGAGAAACCAGATATTCAAGGAGAAAGGGACGGGGAGCATTCCGACTATCGTAATCGGCGGGTTTGTCCCTGACGCCACCGAGGCGGTAGAGTTCCAGCGCGACCTGTTTCGGCGTTACGGCAGCATATACTACTTCAACTTCGCCAGGAACGGTTTTTCAGTTGAGATGTTCTTTGCCCAGCTGGCCGACCTGATAGAGGACATCAACCGGCGCGGGAAAAAACCGGTGATCTTCTCAATAAGCTTTGGTTGCGGCTTGGTGAACGCTTTCCTCCGTTCGGAAATGAATGACCCGTCCCTCAAGATCAAGGGTGTGCTGATGGCCAGCCCGGTGCTCTGCACCGCGGACCTGGTCAGGGAGGAGCGGGAAAAGGGAAGCGGCGGCGTGCGGATGCTGGAGAGCAACCTGAAGAGAATCCTGCGCAGTAACAGAAATTCTGAAGAGGATGTGGGCCGCCAGATTGAGAGGGCCAGACGCTGTTTTCAGAGCCTTTTCGAAGCAGGCGCCGAAAACCGGCAATTGAATCACCGCCACCTCTCCATAAGAAAAAAAATCATGGAAGTCGTGGAAAAAACTCCGGCGATGGGAGGATATGAAAGGGTCCTGGCGCTCAGGGAGTTCGCCTCTCCCGAGCATGATCATTCGATATTCGCCGGGCCGGCCCTGGTTCTTCTGGCGGAAAGGGAAGAGGATATTCTCGTCCCCGCTTCGCCTACCCTCGCGGCGCTGCGAAACTACGAGAGCCGCATGATCCTCTTCCCGCGCGGCAAAGTGAAGACGGTTTCTTCGGGTAACCACGATGACGCGGTGGCGCACGCCTCGCTGATCTTTCACCATCACTGCTATAATCCCATCATAGATTCCTGGTATGGCAGGCTCCAGGTCCCCCTCCTCTTTGCGGTGGTATGATGCTGATGATAAACCCGTTAAGTCAAATGAAACATGCGACGTTAGAGATGGCGCTACGCACCTGGGCCGTCACAAGAGAACACGGCTTTGAGCGGCGCGACCCATTTACCATCCAGAGAAAGATTCTCGACCGGCTCGTCAGCCGGGGGAGCGCCACTCGATTTGGCAGGGACCACGCTTTGGCCCCGCTCGCCGGCAAGCCGTTCCCCATCCTTTACCAGGAATTCCGGCAAAGGGTCCCTATTAGGACCTATGCGGATTTCTGGCGTGAATATTTTAGCACCGGCTACCACGAGGAGGGAGGAAAGCGGAGTCTGAGCCTGACGGATGTCACCTGGCCGGGGAAGATCCCCTTCTTCTGCGAGACCTCGGGCACAACCGCCCCGACCAAGTTCATCCCCTTTACCAACGAGATGTTTGCCGCCAATAGAAGGGCCGCCCTGGATCTTACCGCTTGCTACCTGGCAAGGAACCGGGCGAGCCGGCTTATGCGGGGAAAGCTGCTCTACATGGCCGGCAACACCAGGCTCACCGATCTGGGGGATGGTGTAACAAGCGGCGACATGAGCGCCATCACCCTGTTGCATCCCCCCTCTTACCTGAAACCGTTTGTACTCCCGGACCCAGCTCTCTCCGCGCTCCCCTGGGAGGAAAAACTCGATCACCTGGCCCGGCTTCTCCTTGATGATCCGAAGATCCGCGCCATCTCCGGCGTCCCTCCCTGGATCGTGCTGCTTCTCAAACGCTGCGGCGAGATGGGAGGGAAATCACCGGCTGAGCTTCTTCCCAGCCTCGAACTGATCATCCACGGCGGCACAAGCTTGAAGCCCTACGCCCGCGAATTCGCCGACCTCCTGGGGCCTGCTCGCCCCCACTTTCTTGAGCTCCTCCCCTCATCCGAGGCATTCATGGCGTTCCAGCTCCTTGGGGAGGAGCAGATGCGCTTTGCCCCTTACTACGGCGTTTTCTTCGAGTTTGTCCCCTTCGACGAACTGGACGCACAGGGCGCACCCCGGCCGGATGCGAATACAATTCCCCTTGAGGAAGTGCAGGCGGGAAGGCGCTACGCGGTTATTCTCACCACTTGCGCCGGGCTCTGGCGCTACCATATCGGCGACACCCTCCGCTTCGTCTCCCTTGCCCCCCTGGCAATAGAGTTCACCGGTCGGGACAGGTTTCTCGACCGCTTTGAGGAGAAGGTCACCCAGGGCGAAGTAGAGGAGGCGATTGCCGCTTTGAACCGGACAGGAAGGGGAGAAGTACGGGAATTCATCGTCGGCCCGGACATTGCCGGCCGGCGGCATGTATGGGTTCTGGCCATGGTGGAGGATGGAGAACCGGACGAGCACTTTCTGGCTGAGGAACTTGACCGGCGGCTGAGAGAGATGAACGACGACTACGCGACTTTCCGCAGCCATGGAAGGATCGTAGGACCGCTTGTGGTCACTGTTGGGCAAGAGGCGATCTATCAGTGGTCGAAGGTGGTCCGGAAAAAGCTCGGCGGCCAGAGCAAGATCCCCCATATCGACCCGACCATGGATGGTGAGATGGTGAAGAGCCTCCTCGGGTTTATCGACAACAGGAACGCCAGGCGAAATCGCCCTGCGGAGCCTCGCTCTCTTCACCTGGTGACAAAGGGATAATTAAAAGAAATCCTATTGATTAACTCCCGTATTCGGCGTGTGAAAGCTGGTCATCCGCAGGGAATAGGCTCCAGTTTTTCCTTTGCCGTCCTGGCGTGCGATCAGAGCGCCGACTTCCCCATGTGTGATCCAGCGGCGGCACTTCTTGTTCGGGTCATGGAAATCGATTACCCGGCAGATGATCCTTTTCCCGTTGACCGACACTTCCTCACTACGCAGCCACCGGTATTTGCGAACAACAACGGCGAGGGTCTCCAGATCTAGCACCCGGAAAACCGCCTCGTCCCCCTCATGTATCAGGCCCAGTTCCGGGCAATCCATGGTGGTATGGTCGTAATCTTCCCTCCTAAAATTCATGGTGCGCCTGGCGCCGTCCTGGTCGATGGATAGGATGAATCTGCCGCTATCAAGCCGCCCCTCCACCTTGCAGGTATGGCCGTTTTCCCTGGTCGTGCGGTGGTAGCCGACAGTTCCTTTTTCTTCTAAGACGGCCTCTTCCACCGAATCCAGGTGATATGAATAAACCAGTAAATTGATGTTGATATGGGTGTTACCTGAAAACTTCAGGCACTTCTTATCGCCGTCAGGGATGAGGGTTGTGAATGTCTGCAATTCTCCAACCCGCAAGCCACGGGAATACACGTTGTATTCCGCTTCGGCCTTTTCGCCCGGCAGGGCGGGGAAAACATCGCCGCTCCGGGAAATCCCCAGAAAAATGAGCAACCCCACAAGGAAAAGAGGGATAAATTGAAGCTTGATACGGGCGTACCGACAAAAGATCACACTGCGGACAAGAAGAAACCATGAGAAAACTTTACATTTCGTTTCTGGCAATTCCTAACCCCGCGTGCACCCCGAATGTATCGCCTTGCCTATCATACCGTTTGCGGTAAAAGTGCTTTTCAGCACTGCGCCGCAGGCAAAGTTGATGATTTCCATTTTGAAGATCGGTTTTTCTTCATCAACGATGTTCGAGATCGCGACGCTGCCGCATTCTATGCAATTTTTCCCCAGCTTTTTAACTTTATTCATTGTCTTTCTCCTTGGTATTAATTGGTTGATTTCAATGCGTTCATTCTATTAAAGATACGCAACAAAAGAAAGTAGATGAGAACGGCAGTGGGCGGGGCAAGGAAAGACCAGGCTGCCAGCGCCTTGCAGGTAGCCATCGCTATGGAGTGGAGATGTCCGCTCCAATCCCTTTCAAAACCTGACCGGAAGATATCGGTGGAAAGTGGGGGTCCCCCCGGGAAAATCCACGCTCCAATCCGGTAAAAGGGGAGAAAAAGGAGTATCTGCAGCGGATAGGCAATGTAATTCGCAACCTGGATGCCGGCCTGGTTTAATCCGAAGCGGAAGGCCAGAATGGCGCAGAGAAGCGATGTTCCCCAAACAAGGGGGAGAATACCGACGATCAAGCCAAGGGTAACGGTGAGCGCCAGCTTGCGGGGAGATATTCCACGGCGCAGGGCATTCTTGACATTAGCGCTGAATCTTCCGAGTTTCATGATATTGCCGATCCGTCCGCATTCAGAAGTTCACCGCCTCTTTTTGCCGGTGGAGGATGGTGCTGTAGATATCTTCTGCCGCGACCTGCCGTTCCTCTGTGAAGGCCCTGGCTTTCTTCCCCATCGCCCCGATTCTCTCCGGTTCCGCGAGAAAAGCGAGAATGCCGTCGAGAAGGTCCTCTCCGCTCCCCGCCCTAACGACAATCCCGGTTTCCCCATCAGTCATCAACTCCTTTGGCCCTCCTTCGTCGGAAACGATGACCGGCAATCCTGAAGCCTGGGCTTCAAGCACCACATTGCCGAAAGTGTCGGTGGCACTCGGAAAGACGAACAGGTCGGCGGATGCGTAACCCCTTGCAAGCTCCTTCCCACTGAGAAAACCGGTGAAGAAGGCTGGATAGCCGGCGAGCCGCTCTTCCATTTCCTGCCGGTACGGACCGTCGCCGATGATGACCAGACTGCAGGGAGATCCAGATTTTGCCACCTCGATAAAGGTGTCGGCCAGCAGTTCCAGGTTCTTCTCTTTTGAGACCCGTCCCACGTAAAGGAGTTTCGTTCCTCCTTTTAGGCCGTATTTCTCCCAGAAGCCGGCAACACGGAAGGCCGGGGAAAAGCGGGCAGTGTCTACCCAGCGCGGCAGGGGGCGGGTTTTTTCGGCCGCCAGACCATGCTCTATCAGCTGTTTCCGGGTGCTCGCAGAAGGGACCATGACCTCCCCCAACTGGCTGTAGAACCAGATCATGTAGCTCCAGGCCGCCTTTTCGAGAAACTCGTCGTTAGTCAGGTCGCGCACGTACTGGGGAATGTCGGTGTGGTATGTGCCGGCGCTCGGCAGATCCATCAGCTTGGCGATGAGAAGGCCAAGGAGTCCGACCGTGCCGGGGGTGCTGGCGTGGATATGGGTAAATTCCTCCTGCTCCATGTAGTCGATCACCTCAAGGAGCGGCGGGAAGTGGAGTTTCAGCTCCGGATACTCGGGGAGGGAAAAATCACCGATTGAGCGAAAGTTCATCACTCCGTTGTTAAAACCGGTTTCCGCCGGGGTTGAGGTAATGACTGTCAGTTGCACCCCCCTGACTCGCGCCGTCTCGATCAAACGTCTGATTGTGATGGCGACCCCGTTGATCTCGTCGAGGGTATCGGTGAAGAGGGCGATCTTTTCCTGCTCTGGAGCCGCGCTGTGTGGAGAGAAGCGTCCGCGCAACTCTGCCAGGAGCTCCTTGCTTCGATGCTGGTGATGGAAAGCGAGGTAATAGGGGGAGACGAGAAGATGGACGAGGCCGATGGTGCTCAAGGAATTAATCAGACCGAACATCCCCCGGTCATACGAGAGTCGGGTCAGCCGTTCTGTATAGATGTATATTATCCGGTTCGCTAGGTAGCTGGTCACCGCGAAAATCTTCCGATTTCTGCTCTCCGAGTCGATGCTGGCGAGGAAGCCGGTGTCGCTTAAAAGCCTCATTGCCTCCCGATCGAGGATCTCCTCGAAGCTCCACCCCTCATAGCCGTCGTACATCTCGGGGAGGTTCTTCCTGACAAAGAGTTTTATCCGCTCCAATAGCGAGACTCGGGGTGTAGCGACATCAAAAAACCGGTCGATGAGCACTCTGATAAAGGGGGACGAATTGCCGACCCGGTTCTTGAACCGTTCCCTGTAGAAGCTGTAGGCAATGCCATAAATGCTGTGGGCGAGGGTAAGCGGGCCGCCGTCTTCCCCTTCGGCCCGTGATTTTCCTGCGCGGATGCCGCCGATGAACGCCCCCAGTGTCTCCCCGTCGGGGACAGCTGTATGAGCACTGCTTATGAAGAGGCCGCTGTGGTCGTCCGACCCACCCACCATGGCTTTGCGCCAGGGGGTGTCACCATATGGGGCGATGTCGTGCTTGTTTGCAAGGTACTCCATCCGCTCAGGTGTAAGCGTGGTGAGGATATTCGTAATGCACCGGTTGAAGCGCTCCGCCCGGGCGCCGTTTTTCACCTCAAAGGCATCGAAGAGAAGGAGCATCTTCTCGATATGTTCGGCGGAGAGCTTTTCATTCTGGGCGTAGAGGGGGTGGGCCAGGAAATAGGCGATACCGTGACTGCGCAGGTAAGCGATCATCTCATAAAGGTTTTTCCTGAGCGCCATCAGCTCCCTGAAGCTCTCCTCGATAATGTGGAGTACGACCACATGGACCTTGCAGTTGTCCTCGGGGAAGTGGCCGGTCATCTCAGCGCTCACGAAGGTTCTTGGAAGGTGGGCGATCTCCAGGGCTCCGGTGATGGTGTTGTGGTCGCTGATGGTGACATAGTCCATCCCCAGTTTGCGGGCAGTGTCGTATATAAAGCGGGGAGAAGTGTAGCTCTCCGGGCAGTTGAACTTGCGCAGAGCCCAGTAGGTCGGCTTGTTGGAGTGGCAGGAATGAACGTGAAGATCGGCTTTGAACATTTTTTCCATAATACGATTTATATCAAAGAAACATTACAACAGAGTTATGGGTATGTTATTTTTTCGTAAAATTTTCCTTTTCAGAAAAGGAGACTCGGAAGTCCGACCGTCCGTTCGAAATCCCAGATGTTCATGAAAAATGGATCGAAGCGTTCCCGCCGTACCTGCTCCTCCTCGCGTCGCCAGAAGATAAGGCCGCTGACCGGATAGAGGTAGCCGAACGGATAGGCGGTGAGGCTTCGCCTTTTGCGGGCGATAAGGGTGACCGGGTAGCGATAGAGCGCTTCCTGATGGCGGACCAGCTCCATTGCCCGGCCGCGGATTGCCGCAGCGGCGACGAGGAGCTTTTCGGCGTTGCCTATGCCGGCCGGCCGCTCGGCCCGCTTCGCCATGAGTGCTTTCAGAGTCAGCGACCGGTGGCGGGCGCGCAGGGCGGTGACCTCCAGACTCCGCGAAAGTTCATCTGACAGCAACCGCAGTTCGGCTGTTTCTCTCTTTCCCGCAGCGGCTATACGCGAGGTTTCCGCTTCCATTTCCCCGACAATCCGTTCCATTTTGTCCGCATAAGCATCGAGCGCCGCCACCGGCCCGTGCAGAAGGCGCTCCACTGTGGCCTTGGGGGCCTCGTGGAGAAGGTATGATAAGGTAAAGTCCGGTTCGGGCTGAAACGGCTTGTGGAACGGCCAGGGGGATTCGGAAAAAGGGGTAAGGGCGGCCATAAGGCGGAGTAGTTCCTGCTCCTTCAGGTAATGGTTCTGCAGTGAGAGCGCCTCCCCCCACAAGCTATCCATGCGTCGGTCAGGGAAGAGATCATGCAGGGGGGCTAGCGGTCCGCTCGGGACTGATTTGCCGTTATTACGGTAACGCCACGACCAGCGAGCAATGCTCCAGTCAACGAGCCAGTATCCCCATTCCCAGCCGGAACTGAAGGTTAGGTGGTTGACCACCCCGATCCGCTCCATGCTCTCCATGTCGCGCCATCTGGCATCGAGATAGGTAAGGAGGAAAAGAGGCACAGAATTGTCAAAAGCGACCCAGTAAGCGGACTCGGGCCAGTACCAGACCTCCCGGCGTTTGTTCTCCCTTTTTCCCCTTTCCAGAACGAAACATTGGTTGAGATTGCCATATACCGGCGCCTTTGGCTCGCTCACGGAGTAGCACATGACGCTGTGCAGGAGCATGCCGGCGTTTTTCGTATAAGAAGCGTCTTCTCCCATCAACTCCCCCACCGGTAGCAGGTCGGCATTGACCTGATTCCTTTTTCCGCTCTCGCTGATCACATGGGTCGCGACAAAAGGTTTGGCGTGATAGCGCCCTGCGATTTCTCCCAGAAGATAATCCAGGGTTTGCGGCAGGGATCGGGACAGGTTGGGGAGGTATTCACCCATGGTTGGCTCGATTGTGACGAAGTCCCATTTCGCCTGGAAGAGCCAGGAGAGGGTATGGTCGATCTGGCCACGGTAGGAGGGGTAAGGACGTAAAAGCTTTATTGACTGGAATGCCTGTTGCTGGAGCATGGCCAGGGATATTTCAACACCTGCCATTACTCCTCGTTGGTGGGCATACGCAACGATTGCCTGAGCATGGGCGATCCACCTCTTGCGGTCGACACCTCTCAAGAGAAAAAATTGCATGACATTCTGCTGGTTGCGGGCCAGCCAATCCACATATTCCTTAACTTCGGCCAGGGAGCCCGGATAATCGGGGTCATTGAGTTGTTCGGCAAGTTCGGTGGGATGGAGGGTATGAAGGTGGAAACCCTTTTTATCGAAACGTGGTGCAGCTTTAAAAAGGAAATGCGCCGGGAGGGGCCACTTCTCATGGCAAGGAATGAGGGTCCGCTTCGGGTGGTAGAACCTGTAGCCGAGCTTCTCCTGGAGGAGCCCGTAGAGCGCGAAGCTCATCCCTTGGAAGGAGCGGGTCCGGAGCGTCAATATAATCCGACCGTTTTCCCGGTGTGAACGCCATTCGTAGTCATGGTCCGGGTAGACGAGATAGCCGGGGGGTTGTCCCCGGGCAAAACGGGGGAGTCTATCGATACGTGGGATGACCCGCGGCAGTACGATCATGACGTCAGCGGAGCGGTTGTTCAGAGATGTGCGCGCTTCGGGAAAACCCTGCCGTAAAAGTCTGACGCTGTCGTCGATAGCTGTTTTTGTTATGGGAGCCGCCAACAACTCCGCCGGTGCGATGATGCTGATGGCGGGGCGGTCTTCAGATGCTCCGGCGCTGTGACCGGTCAGCATGCAGAAACTGGCGAATGCCATGCAGAGAGCTGTGCGAATTACCCCCATGGTCCTGCCTTGACGGTAAACCGCCTGCTGTACCATTCCCAGGACGTGAGAAGGTGCAAAAACTTCAAGTCGGGAAGTTCGCCAATAATTAACAGGGCCTCTCTTCCATCATAGGAGGATCAATAATCGCTTGCAGGGTAAAGCAGACGGCGCAAACCACCATCCCCTTTTCTATCCGTGTCCAAAGGGTAAGATTACGCGAATCGCACCAGTCGCAGTACCAGATATAATAATCGCCACTCGGCATAATTTTCATGGTAAACCTCATTCAAACCTGAGTTCGCTTGACGGAAGAATAATATCTGAGAAATCATACAGTTCTGTGACAACAATTTGATAATTATGAAAATTTTCAACAACGCGTGCAGGATCATCGAAATTGGATTTAACTATTGTCCATCCGGAAACCCAGGCTGGACAATAAATTTACCAATTGTGTTCGCTTACGTCCTCGTCGCTATGCTGCTATGGCAAGCGCACTTTCCATATCAACTTAGCCGATGCAACTGTTAAGAGTTCCTGCTTTGCTCGGCTTTTTACTGAGCAAAACAGAGCTTTTCAAAGCTCATCCGGCAATTTTTATAAAACCCTAACGCTTTTGTAACATATTAAAATAATTAATTATTATACTCCTTGACAGCCCAGCTTTCAGCGATTAAATTTAGCTATTATGTACTGTGGAGTCCATTATGAAGAAAATCAATTCGCTGGAAGTTGTCCAAGAACAATATCAACATCTAAAGGAAAAACTCATGTCAACTCATGATGTCGGGGGAAAAAAAGTCTTATTTAAAAGGCTTATTAACCTCGCCGGTGTAATGCAGTTTCTCATATCTATAAGTAAGAATACTTAGCTGGACTTTAGAGCTTCAGAATGGTTTGGAACGACAATAGGCAAGGACATGAAAATCGACGGCACCGAATTCGGCATTATCATCATCGACGGCGAAACCTACTCGCATGATGTCCTTATCCGGGTTTCGGGTGAAATCAGGAAGCGCAGGAAAAAGCTGTCTAAAAGACTTTACGGGACCTCGCACATCATGTCCCTGGAAGAAGCCGAGTATGTCTACGAGAAAGGGTGCAGTCTGCTGATCGTGGGTACAGGCCAGAACGGCAACCTGTGCCTTTCGCCTGAAGCCGCGGAATTTTTTGCCGGCAAGGGTTGCGCGGTCCTCGCCGAACCCACTCCAAGAGCCGTCACTGTCTTTAACCGGGCAAAGGGAGACAAGATCGGCCTTTTTCATGTTACCTGTTGACGGTCCGTCAACAACGCTTATACCTCGAACCCCTTGATATTCCGCATAGTGGTCCTGGTAAATTCCTCGTAGCGGATGGGGGAACGCAATCCCCGCTGAGGAAGGCGGATCAATCTACGAATTGCGGCATCGCAAGCCTGGCCGGGTATTTCCGTGAGGCTGTATAATCTAATTTAGCAACTATCCAATTCTGCCCAGATTTTCTCCCACAATAGGAGCGTTATGAGGCAAGTGAAATGGCGTTAGCGGCAAGGATGACGCGATCATCCGCGGCCACTACAGCGTACGAGCTATGCTCGATCAGGTCGAATAGCCGCTGGTAATTGCCAACCAACGACGGCTCACGGGTCTTGCGCCCGAAATATTTTCCCGGCTGACCAAAGACCTCGGTTGCCACCTGGGCGTCGTAGATTCCGAAGTCGAAGGAACTGGTAGTGTCCCTGCCACTGATCTCGCTGGCCGTCGGCAGTTCGTCGCGATATGCAACACGCACTTCTATGCCGTCCCGCAGTTGGGGAAGGAGGACTCTCTGTATTTCCGTGTCCTCAATCTCTTCTCTATTGATCACGAATATCCGGGTTATCCTAACTCCACGTTCGAGTGCGCGCAGATTGGCCTGGTAATAATTGACAAGAGCGCCGCGGCTGTCCCAGCCGTCAGTTACCGGATCGACCAGCTTGACCCAGTGTTTACTTTCATCCAAGTATTTGGTCCCTTTCATATAAAACTCCGTCTCGTCGAGGGGGATATACCCCTGTTCCAGGAGAGCCAGAGTCCGTTTCGCCCCGGCAATAATTTCGTGGGCCTTGGCTTGGCATTCGGGATCAGTTATGCGGGCGAAGGCAAAGGTAATCTCATGGGCATGGTCGTACTGGTCAATGAGTCTTCTCCGTGTTTGCTCGATATCTTCCCGCAGAAGATAGGTGGCAAGCGACAAAAGGATGCCGACTCCAAAGGTAATGTAGGCGGCTTCGGCATTGTGGAGTACGAGGTGGAAGAATATCGCCAGTCCGGATCCGGCGAGAAATTCAATGAATACTGCCATGTTATGAAATTTTTTAGTCATATAATTTTCTCCTTAATACCTATCTCATACTGTGGCAAATAAAAAGCCGGAATGCCGAAATAGTTAGTGATATTTCGGCAACCCGGCTGTCTTCGTGAGACCCTTTAGGCTTTCTGTCCCATCCTCGCGAATGGTTTAGTAGTGTCGTTTATCCATCCATTTTCTGGCCTATGCGGACAATATTTTTCATTAAAACGTAGTCCATACAACCTGGAAAGTCAAGTAAAAGTCTTGTTAAAATGTTACAACGCCTTAAAATATGGTGCTTTTTATTCTGTTAAGACATCACACCACGAAACCATAACCATCAATGCGTTTCGTCTTTATTATCTATTATCTAGTTTTATATCTAAGTCCTGATAGTCTGCCTTTTCCTTGCGGCCATATTATCCGCATGTGCTTCGATCCCTTTTTGTCGGATTTGCGAAATACATGCCCGGCAATCAGACCTCAGCATAAGACCGATTACCCTGGAGACAAAATTGCTGAACTTCCTGCAGTTTTTCGGGTCGGCGAATTCCGTGCAATCAGCACATGAAGAATAACCCGTTTCAAGACAGCAGGTTCGGACTTTGCACCATGTTGCTTTTTCATTATCATGGCATCCGGGACATCTCTCTATCAGATAAGCTTTACATGCTCCGCAATAGAGTCCGCAAAAGGCCACTAGTTTGATTTCCTTCATCTCATTCTCCTTACGTCAGATCTGCATTGTGGAGCATAACAGTCCAGTGAAAATTTTCTTCGTTAGAGTCAGGCGGATTTATTAGCCGCTGTTTTTGCCAATCCTCGGCAGCCACTTCCCGGTTCTTTTTTGATAATTGCCATACTCTTCTCCAAATTTCAGCATCATAAGCCTTTCTTCATAGTTAGCTATGTAGTTGTAGAAAATAAATGCCCCGGCAATGAATGCGAGGGAGAAAAGAGAAGCCGTGGCAAACATTAGCCCAAAATAGGTCAGGATGCTTGCCAGGTACAATGGATGCCTTACGTAGCGGAAAGCACCGTCTGTCAATATGTTATCCGGTCTTTTCTGATGACTGACCGCAACGTGGCCTGACTTGAAGAGATATAGCGCTATGGTAATAGTTAGGGCCAGAATGGACAGGCGCAGATATAGCGGGAGGTAATCCGACAGAAAGGTCGACTTGCGCAGTAAGAAGGAATCTCCTCCCCAGATTGAAAGAAAAAGTACGAGCAATATCAATTGCCCGGCATCACCAAAAGGATGCTCGCCGTTCTTCTCTTTCATTATATCCTCCTGGTCCCCCAGCGCGAATAAAGATGTGCACTGGGAGGATCCCCATCACCTGCTGGTTGTTATCGATTACTGCGATGAATTCGTGGTAATGATGTTGGAGGTCTTCATAGATCTGTTCCAGTAGACAGCTGCCGTTAACCGAACTGTTATGGCCGATAAGGGTTAAGAGGTCAGTGGTTTCAAGCCACTCGTGGGCTTTCTTGTCGTCTATGGGTTCCCGTTCCTTGGCGGCCATGACAAAGCCTCCTGAAAGAGGTTAAAACTGTCGATATCGGAATCCCCTAAAGTTCTATCACGGTGATTTCCGGGCGGCAGTTGAAGCGGACCCCGCTTGCTCCTCCGATCTTAATCAGGGCCACCATCAACACAATGTTTCTTGCAGGTCGTCTTTCAGAACTTGAACTTGACTGTCGAAAAGTTCTTCTGTTACTCCAGCCCTAGAATTGTTCCGCTCTATCTCTATACTTAGAGCGATAGTTCCAGACAAGAACCGTGTTTTCTCATTGAACAAAACCGCAACAAATTCGACAAAATCGTAACCCAGTTTTAACATTTACAACGAGGTCAAGTATGGTAATAAATATTGTTAAATGACGGAACTATCCCTGAAAAGAAGGTATGACGTATTCTGTCGCAGTCATGGGCTAACCTCCTGTTCAAGGAGGGAAAACCATGACTATTACCGAGTTACGAAAGCAGTTCCCCGACGAAGCCTC
>Ga0181533_1004864_pt1 | contig 13324 bp, 13 predicted proteins | sample PEATcosm2014_Bin_45_FD_119772 | JGI IMG/M metagenome (GOLD analysis project Ga0181533, IMG submission 119772) | Peatland microbial communities from MTU Mesocosm Facility, Houghton, MI, USA - PEATcosm2014_Bin11_60_metaG | ecosystem: Environmental > Terrestrial > Soil > Wetlands > Peat | place... | reverse complement strand
ACTGGCGCATCTGCTCCCAGGCCCGTCCCACCGCGAAAATAGCGAAAGTGGAAACGAACGGAATCTTGCCTGCTGCCGCCAGACCGGCGGCGGTGCCTACCATGTTGGCTTCGGCGATCCCCATGTTAAAGAAGCGGTCAGGAAATTTCTTCGCGAAAACTCCTGTCTTGGTGGAGCCGGAGAGGTCCGCGTCCAGCGCCACGATATCCCGGTTTGCCGCGCCCAGCTCGGCCAGCGCCTCGCCATAGGCGTCTCTTGTTGCGATCATGCTGCTCATATCTGAAATTCCTTTCAATATCCCTGAATAATTATCCGGGGAAAGCGGATTTTTCGCAAGATCAAGGCTGTCGGGGGATTGCGCGGAGGCGTAGCAACGCTACGACGCACAAGGAATCCCGAAGACTTACGCAGAGCTTGCGTAAAAGTCACTTTCCATTAATCGAGGCATCCCAGGCACTCCAGCGCCTTTGGTAACTCCTCATCACTGGGAGCTACGCCGTGATAGGACGCCTTGTTCTCAAAAAAGGAAACTCCCTTCCCTTTGACGGTATTTGCAACAATCACCGTCGGCTGCCCCTTGATCGTTTCGGCATGATCCAAAGCGGCAAGTATTGCCGACATATCATGACCGTCGATTTCCATAGCATGCCAGCCGAAGGCCTTGAATTTGGCCGCTATCGGCGCGACATTCATCACTTTCGCCACCTCGCCGTCAATCTGCAGGGCATTGGCGTCAACCAGGGCGCATAGGTTATCGATCTTGTAGTGAGCCGCCGCCATGGCCGCCTCCCAGACCTGCCCCTCCTGCAATTCGCCATCTCCGAGAAGCGCATAAACCCTGCTTCCCCTTCCGTCGAGCTTCAACCCAAGCGCAATGCCGTTAGCCATGGAAAGCCCCTGGCCCAGAGAACCGGTGCAAACCTCCACCCCCGGTGTGGATTTGCTGTCCGGATGCCCCTGCAGATGGCTTCCCAGACGGCGCAGCATCATCAAGTCTTCCCTGGGGAAATAACCGGCGTGAGCCAAAGCCACATACTGCGCCGGAGCCGCATGCCCCTTGCACAGGACAAACCGGTCACGCTCGGGCCAACTCGGATTGTTGGGGTCATGGCGCATCTTGCTGAAATAGAGCGCGGTAACCATGTCGATTGCCGAGAGGGAACCACCGGTATGCCCCGATTGTGATTTATGGAGTGTCTTGACAATTGCAACGCGCAGTTCTCTGGCCTTGTCCGCCAAATAACTAATATTTGCTTCCACGAAAAACCTTTCCTCTCGGCAAATGCCGTTATTCATCACCGGCAACGAGATAATCGAGAATTATTTCATCGAGACTAAGTTGATGTTTGGGGGTATCATTGGTAGCCGATTGGAGAGGAGCGGCCAACTCTTGTGGTGGATCGGGCGCGGTCTTGTTTTCCTCGGCGGTTTTATCAGTGCCCGCAGGCGCCGGGCCAAAAGCCCTCTCATCGAACTCACCTGATTTCAAGCGGCGCAGCATTTCTTTGTGCTGGTCCTTCATCAGTTCTTCGACGACCTTTTCAATATCATCCACCTTGATGATATCAGCATAGCTGGTTTTTTTCGAAGATATGATGGTGCCGCCGCGATAGAGAAGGGTTATTATATGGGGGGTAGCGATGCCGCTGTCCTCGGTCTGGATATGGAATATTTCTCCGTTGTACATGATATTGTGATTAAAGCCTAAAACCATTTCCGTTCCTTGTCCGTCAAATGACATTATCATTACAAAATAACATATTTATTAAAAATGTTGCAACCAGAAAACAGGTTCAGGCTCAGGTTCAGATTTTTCTCAACCTGAACCTCAACCTGAACCTTCTTCTACTTGCCCAGCAATTTCTTGATCCTGGCAACCGCTTCCATGGCGTCTTTGGCATAAAGATCGGCCCCGATCTCGTTGGCATAGTCCTGAGTTACAACGGCGCCTCCGATCATGGTAAAGGTTTTTACACCCTCTCCCCTCAATTTGGCGATGACGTTTTGCATTTCGGCCATGGTCGTGGTCATAAGCGCCGAAAGCCCGACAGCGTCGACCTCGTGTCTTCTGGCCTCGGAAATAATTCGCTCGGCGGAAACATTTTTTCCCAGGTCAAGCACTTCGAAACCGTGGTTCTCCAGCAAAGTGCAGACGATATTTTTACCTATATCATGGATGTCCCCTTCCACGGTGGCCATAAGTATTTTACCGAGTGAAGCAAATCCCTTCCCCTTCATTCCCTCCTTGAGCCGCGTAAAGGCGCTTTGCATGGTATCTGCGGAAAGCATAACCTGGGGGAGGAAAAACCGGTTGCATTCAAAACGTCGCCCCACCTCTTCCAATCCTGGAAGAAGCGCCTCATTACTGATCTGCAGAGGGGTAAGCCCTTCCCTGAGTCCGTCTTCCACCAGCCCAACGATATTTTCCCGGTCTCCGTCGATGATCGCCCCGGCAATACGTTCCCTGATCCCCATCGACTGTCCCGACACTTGGGCCGGTCCGGAGGGAGTCTCCGTAACGCCCTTATAAGCGTTGATAAATGAGGTCGCATTCGGGTCCCTGTTCAGGAGCACCATGGCCGCGCGGTATGCGTCCATCATCGCCGTTTCCTTTGGATTGATGATCGCCGCATCCAGGCCAGCTTCCATGGCCATTGCGAAAAAAGCGCCGGAAATAAGCGGACGGCGGGGAAGACCAAAGGAAATATTGCTCACCCCCAGCACAGTATTGACGCCGAGCCGTTCTTTCACAAGCCTTAACGCCGATAGGCTCTCCATGGCCCGCTTCTGCTCGGCGCTTACAGTCAGGGTCAGGCAATCGATTATAACATTCCTGGCGGCAATTCCCTCTTCCTTTGCCGCATCGAGAATCCTTGCGGCAACCACGCAGCGCTCTTCCCCGTTCTCCGGAATCCCCTTTTCGTCCAGCGTCAGTCCTACAACCGCCGCGCCATATTTCCTGACCAGCGGCAGTATCCTCGACAGGCTTTTCTCCTCACCGGAAACGGAGTTAACCAGCGCCTTGCCGTCACAGGCCTTGAGCCCGCGCTCCAGTGCTTCCGGATTGGATGAATCAAGGACCAAAGGGGTCACCACCACGCCTGTAATGCAGAAAACCGCCCGTTCCATTGCGGCAGGCTCGTCAATTCCCGGCGCGCCGACATTGACATCCAGGAGGGTCGCTCCGGCGGCTGTCTGCTCCGCAGCTTCGCGGCGGATATAGGAAACCTTCCCTTCCCTGAGTTCGGCTGCAAAGGCCTTTTTCCCGGTGGGATTGATCCTCTCACCAATTATGGCCGTGGGGTTGCCCGGGCCGATGGCCGTGAAACCGCCGCGGCTGGAAAGAAACGTGACTTCCTCCGCGGGGCCTGTGGTTGGGAACATCCTTTCATGACCGGCAAGCGCCTCCCGGATAGCCCTGATATGGGCCGGCGTCGTGCCGCAGCAACCGCCGATGATCCTGACCCCCAGATCAAGCATCCGCTCATGATAGGCTGTCATCTCCTCCGGCGTCCCCGGGAAGACGGTCCTTCCATTCTTGAGAAACGGAAGACCGGCATTGGCCTGGGATATGAGCGGCAGCCTGGTAACACGCCGCATTGCCGAAAGTATCCCGTAAATCCCTTCCACCCCGAGTCCGCAGTTGGAGCCGACGATATTCGCTCCAACCGCCTCAAGGGTTATCGCGGCGGCCTCCGGTGGCGTGCCAAGCACGCTCCGCCCATTATCGTCAAAGGTCATCATGGCAATTATTGGGATATCGGAAGATATTTCACGAATGGCGATCACGGCCGCCCGGATCTCCTTGATGTCAAGGAAGGTTTCCAGGGTGATGATGTCCGCCCCCGACTCGACAAGGGGTAGGGCCTGCTCATGAAAGATGGCCTTCATTTCGTCAAACGGGCAATCTCCGACAGGTTCTACGAATCTTCCCGTAGGCCCCATGGAAGCTGCGACATAAACGCCATCGCCTGCGACTTCACGGGCTAGCGCCACAGCATTGGCGTTGATTGCGTGCAGTTTATCTTCCAGGCCATAATGGGCGAGTTTGGGGCGACTGCCGCCGAAGGTATTGGTTACTATTATATCGGCGCCTGCTTCCTTATACTCCCGATGCACACCCGCCACAACCTCTGGCATTATCAGGTTCATCTCTTCCGGTGAACTGCCGGGTTTAAGGCCCCGTTCCTGGAGCATGGTCCCCATGGCGCCATCCAGCACCAGCACCCGTTCGTATATAGCTTGCAGAAAAGATCTCTTCATAAGAAAACCCTCTTGCCAGCCGCCAGTTGTCAGCGGCTAGCGGCCAGCCTTATTTCTTTTCCAGAGTCAAATCAGGCTCCAGCGGCTCGCGCAGGTCAAGATGCCCTTTCAGTGTATCGGCATCTTTACCGTTAAGCGTCAGTTTCACCTTTTTTATCCGGGGAAAATTAACGCATATGGTGTTGACTATGGAATAAACCGCCATCATTTCTGCGGAGCTTCCGCCCGGGAGCCCTTGAGTCAGCCCTTCTCCCAGATCGATCAGGGCCAGGTCACCGTTAACCTGGACATTTTGAATCGACGTCGCTTCAGGAAGAGTAGGCGCCAGGTCCCCCAATGGGCCGTTAATCAACTCCCCGGCAACCGATTCGACGCAATCCGCAGGATCACCGCAAGGGTCAATCTCCCGCCCCTCACGAACCAGTCCGGTCCCATCCGGAGATGCAAAGAACAAGGTCACCAAGTGCTTCCCTTCCTGTTGAGAAGGGGGGGGAGCAACAGGTTGCCTGTGCCTCTCCCCGTACTTTTTGAGAAAGAGCGCGCCCAGCACCAAAGCACAAATTACAAAAGCTATAAAAAGGACCGCCACATCCCTGCGGGGTCGATTATTTTTTTTCACCCTTCCTCTCCTCACCTCTTGTGTCATCTTCCAATTTTATCTGATAGACATCGCCCAGCTTTCCTCCAAGAAAGCGGTTGCCGACCCTTATAAAACCTGCGGGCACATCGGTAACGAAATAATGGTGGTTCCCCTTTTCCGATGAAGGGCGCAAGAGATCTCCGTCACGCAGGGTTTCCGCAACTGTACGAGCGGTCTCTTCCGCCGAGTCCACCAGTTGCACCCCATCCCCCATTGCCTCCGCGATTATCCCCTTCAAAAGCGGATAATGGGTACACCCAAGAACCAGTGTGTCAACCCCCTCTTCTTTAAGCCCCCGCAGATAAATCCGGGCAGTTAGGCGAGCCACGTCGTTATCCACCCATCCCTCTTCCGCCAGAGGCACGAACAGGGGGCAAGCGCGGGTCACTACCTCGATCTCACGGTTCATTCTCTTGATGGCCTTTGCATAGGCGCTGCTCTGGATGGTCGCCGAAGTTCCGATTATGCCGACCTTGCCGGTCCTGGTCACTGAAACAGCCCGCCTAGCGCCCGGTTCGATCACCCCGATGATGGGTATGGTGAAGTGCCCCTTGAGCGCGTCGAGGGAGACCGCTGAAGCGGTGTTGCAGGCAACAACGAGCAGCTTTATGTCACGCCTAACGAGAAACGAGGTGACTTGCAGCGAGTATCGGGTAACGGTTTCGGGTGATTTCGTCCCATACGGGACCCGAGCGGTATCACCCAGATAAATAATGTCTTCCTGGGGAAGCGCCTTGACCACTTCCTTGAGAACGGTAAGGCCGCCGACTCCGGAATCGAATATGCCGATGGATTTCCAGGCCAATTTATCTCTTTCCTCCGTTTGCCGGGGCGGTTCTATATGGTGGGGTTGACACGACGTTTAGGTATCCAATCGTCTGAGTAATAACTTGTCGTAGCAATAAAAAATATATATACTATTTTATGCTTCCGGTGTTGTCAAGGCAATTGCTTTATGTTTATATGTCAAGTCCTTAAACGCATTTTTTTCAGAATAACACTCTTTCATTATTCTATAAATTTTGCTATGAAATAATGAATTCTGTTTATAACATTGGAGGACACATGGAAAAACAGGAAATCATAACCAAGACCAAGGATGCGCTAACCCCTTTCGAAACGGAAAATATCGTCAAATTCATAAAGGGATTGAGCGTTACAACTGTCATGGGGAATCCATGGATACTCGGTATCCTCGTGATCGTTTTGTTTTATGCGATAATAAAGCGTTCTAAATTTGTCCTGTTGTCTCTCTTCACCTTTGTCTCGCTAATGTTCCTGATTCAATACACACTCCCCGAAAGTGGAGAATTTACATTATCCACACTGCTGCCATTCGTCGGCGGGGGTCTTGTCATAGGCACGGTCCTGATATATTTCATATTCATCAAAACGGAGTAATCATTTGCGCAGGGTCGGTTTCACTACAACCATTCCGCTGGAGGTGCTTATTGCGGCCAACAGGAAACCGGTTGATCTGAACAACATTTTCATAACGGGCGGCAGAAGCCGTCAACTGGTCGAAGATGCGGAAATGGAGGGCTTCCCCCGAAATGTCTGCGGTTGGATCAAGGGTATTTACGCCTCGATAAGGGAGAGCGGCTTAAGCGAAGTGGTGGCGGTAACCGAGGGGGATTGCAGCTACACCAAGGCACTCATGGAAGTCCTCTCCATGGAGGGGATAAAAGTAATCTCCTTTGCCTATCCCCATGATCGTAATGCCGAAAGTCTCAGGGCCGAGATCGAAAAGTTCATGCGCAATTTTGATGTGGGGTGGGAAGAGGTAAATCGGGCAAAAAAAAGGCTGGACAGGATCCGGCTCAAAATCAGGGAGATCGACCTGCTCACCTGGCGGAATGGCCTTGTATCGGGCGCGGAAAACCATTATTACCAGGTTTCGGCTTCAGACATGAATGGAGATCCCGACCGGTTCGAGGCTGAAGTGGATGCCTTTCTCAAGGTTGCCGCGAACCGGCAACCCTTTAAAGAGCGGATCAGGCTCGCCTATATAGGTGTCCCCCCAATCTTAGCAGACCTTTACCCTTTCCTCGAGTCACTTGACGCACGGGTGGTTTTCAACGAAACCCAGCGGCAGTTCGCCATGCCTTATGAAACGGCCGACCTGATCGAACAGTATCGGGCTTATACCTATCCTTATGATATCTTTCACCGCCTCGCCGATGTCCTCACCGAGACTGGAAGGCGCAAGGTTGATGGGGTGATTCATTACGTCCAGTCGTTCTGTTTTCGGCAGATAGAGGACATGATCGTGCGCAAAAAGCTATCCCTTCCTATACTGACCCTGGAAGGTGACAAGCCAGCGCATCTGGACGCCAGGACAAAGATAAGGATAGAGGGGTTCCTGGAAATGCTTGCAAACAGGGCTCAGGGATCGGCGACCAGGGAGTTGAAAATATGAAAATAGGGATCGACCTGGGAAGCCGTAAGGCCAAGTTCGCGCTATTGCGGGATGGAGTTATCATCCGCCTGGCCGATTATGACACCATCACCTTTTACAAGCGATTCGGCAGGATGAAAGGGGAAGATCTCTCCCTCGACCTGACCGGAAGCGGTTTGTTCGATGCACGGGAGCTGGCAGATGCCGCCGTGGTTGTTACCGGCTACGGCCGGAACACTCTTAGTCTTAAGGAGGCCCATGTAGTATCGGAGATAAGGGCACATGTGGAAGGCGCCTTATATCAGACCGGCTTGAAAAATTTCACCATGCTCGATCTGGGAGGGCAGGACACTAAGGTGGCACTGGTGCATGACGGCAGGCTTTCCGACTTCGTGATGAACGATAAGTGCGCAGCATCTAGCGGCCGTTACCTGGAGAACATGGCAGCGGTCCTGGAGGTGAGCCTCGACGAGCTTTCGTCCCACTGGGAAGAGCCGGTGACGCTGGACGCCACCTGCGGCATTTTCGGAGAATCAGAACTGATAGGCCAGATTCTGCGCGGTTATCCGATCCCAAGGCTCTGCGCCGGAGTCAACCAGACCCTGGTGAAGCGTGTTCTTCCCATGCTGCGACGCTTTCCATCAAAAACGATTGTTCTGGTTGGAGGAGTGGCGTTGAACAGCGCGCTGGTCAGACTTTTTGAACTGGAAACCGGAAACCGGGTAGTCGTACCGATGCATCCCCAGCATAACGGCGCTATCGGCTGCGCAACATTGAAACTCAGAGATGAGTGAATGTGGTAATTCCTGATCCCGGTTTCCTGATCACCGATCACAAATTCTGGAGACACCATGAAGATAAGTAAAAATGACTGGCTGTTTATCGCCCTGATTGTTGCCGTACTTGCCGTTTTCGTGGCCATTTCAGGCAAAGAAAAAACCAAGAAAGTCCCTTACAACGACAATCATCGAAGCTTTTACGATATGGCTGCCAAGGATGGTCTTAAGGGGCAGAAGGAAGCTGACCAGGGTTGTCCGAAATGTCACAATGAAAAAGGGGGGATCCCATTCCCCGCCAAACACCCGGTCAAACCATCCGCCGGCCCGATGAGCTGCCATCTGTGCCACAAGTACGACAAGAGCCGGTTCCCCAAATAGTTTCCATCCGGAAACGGTCCTTTTCCGCCCTGGCGGCGTCAATCTTCGGGCTTGCTTGTGCGGCGTACCGATGTACGCCTCCGCGCAACCCCTTGATTTCCTTGCCAGGACGAAAATTTCCTCGTTTCCGAATTGGAAACCAGTAGTATCTCATCCTGTGTTTCCGGATGAACTAATAGGCAGGTGCATCTAGTGGCAATCCTCAACCTAAGCGCTGAAATGGAGCGGCTCATCGCGGATATTGTCTCAAGGATGCCCGAATTCGGTCATATCGACCCGGCACGAGTGCTGGTATGCGTTTCCCTCACTCGTGGAGGTGGTGTGCACGGTACTTATGCCAAGATCCATCCGCTCCGCTTCGAAAACGGCATGCGCTACCAAACGATTAGGCGCGGAATGCGCAAATATGACTATGAAATGCAGACCATTACCCACCGCGGCGTGGAAATGCTCTATGTCATCTATTTACTCATCCCAAGGTTTCTTAATCTCCCTTTCCGCGAGAAGATGATCACTTTATTCCATGAACTCTTCCATATATCCCCGGAATTCAACGGCGATATCCGCCGCTTTCCCGGTAAAAACTACGCTCATGGCAGCTCAACCAGACGCTACAATGCGCAGATGGACAAGCTGGTGGGCATCTACCTGGGGCAGCATGGAGATTGCAGCCTGGCGGCTTTTCTTGAGGGGAATATGGAGGAGATTCGTGTACGTTACAAGACCATAGTGGGAAGGAAATTGGCCGCACCGCGGATAAAACTGGTTAAATAAAACGCTTTCTGGAAGTGTGCTTTATCGATGTTTGGGATTTGTTCCGGGAATGACGTCAGACCGAACCGGAGAAACAATCATAAATGGTTGTTGGGAGCCGGCTCACATTGCATGTTTTTCGCTTTTTCCATTATCATTTGTGGATGTCAATAATTGATATTTCCCCCAATTTCCTATCAACGTCAATTTAATGTTGATGGATTCCGTAATGCTTACAAGGTCTTTTTTCTCGATAACATAGAAATTATTTTGCTTTTCATCAAGAAAACCTTGCAACTTTCGCTGATTTTCAGCCACAAGAGCCGTCCCGTTAGAATAGAACTCCGCCGAATAGGGTCTGTGGCCAAAATAGATTAATTTGCCGACCCTTCCCGGATTCGCTTTAACATAACTTGCAACGACCTCTTTCTGGGTTTGTTTCATAACCATTTCTTTAGACAGAAAAATCAAAGCTATGACAAAAATGGCCGGCGTCACAAAAGGGAGAGATAGGCGAAGCCATTGATTTTGCGGGTTCCGTGAGTCTACTGTTCCATCGCTAAAGAGTTCTACCGATAAAAGTGCGAATGCCGGCAGACCCGGCAAAACATAAGTCCAGAGGATATTGCTCGACATAGTGAAAAATATCATTGGAAAGACGGCCCATAGGATCAAATAAATCTGCCAATCGTTTCGCAGCAATTCCGCTGCCCTACGACCGCGGTGTAGCAGCTGGCCGATGAACGGGATACACCATGGGAAGGTGGCTAAAATCCAGTAGAGCCAGATCGTTCCATGCATGTGTGCGTGGCCTGTGCCGTACAGATCGCCTTTCCATCCGCTTTCCGTGAAGCGTCGCCAGTGCTCGCCGATAAGAAAATAATTGAGAAAACCTGGAGTCGCTCTCTCCGCCGCAAAATACCATGGAAGAGCTATTGTCATGGCAAGCAGAGAACCTGTGAGCCATGGGAGGCGTTGCCAGACACGGGTCCATTCCTTTTTCCCCGCCGTCCACAATAAAACCGGGACAATTGTCAACACAACAGCGACCGGACCTTTTGCCAGCAATCCAATGCCAAGCCCTATAAAAAACAGATATCCCCAAAAAAGATCAACGGGGCGCTCACCATTTATTGCCATCCAAAAAGCCACCATGCAAAGCGTAGTGGCGAAGGTCAATGCCGCATCCGTCATAACGCAGCCGCTGGCGACGAAAAGCGACGCTGTAGTTGCCAGGATTACCGCGGCTTTTACCGCGTATGCACCTTTTTGCCTCTTTGCCGCAAGTCGGTAAACCAACCAGACTATACCCACTCCAAATAGAAGCGATGAAAAGCGGACTCCAAATTCATTGTTGCCAAACACCTTAAGCATGAGTGCAGATGCCCATGTCGATAACGGTGGTTTACCCCAAAAGGCCACACCGTAATCGAATTGCGGAGTGATCCAGTTGTTGGTCGCGACCATTTCCCGGGCAATTTCAGCATAACGGGATTCCGTGTTGTCAAATAACGGATATGCCCCCAAGGTCACCAATCTAACCAAAAAAGCAAACAGCAAAACCAGCCAAGGCCAGTTCTTTGGGTCTTTCAAAAACAGAAGTCTGGACATGTATTAATGTGGCTCCTTCATTAATTTTTGAGAAATACCACATTCATTGCGATAATACTAGTTACTGGCTGAGGTGCATAAGCGCCCTTATCATGCTTTCCCGCCAGTTCTGTCTCTTCGAAATAACGGCGAGCGCCGGCCGCATCAGGGCATTCTTGTTTGCGTATTTTACACTCAACATCCCGAGTCGGAAGTAGCTTTGATAGCGGTCTTCCAGTTTTTTGCGGAAAGAATCCTCGGCCGGGTTGATGTGGAAACCTTTGCCGCTCATCCGGCTGTCGAGGATGTGGTTCGCCGCCATCTCTCCTGTCTCCAGCGCGTAAGTGACCCCTTCGCCGCTGACCGGATTGGTCATGCTCGCCGCATCGCCGACAAGTATCATGCCGGGGCATTCTATTTTGCTGCCGCCGAGCCCAAGGCGCAGGATAGCCCCGCGCAGAGGTGATATCGGCTTCGCGTTTCTCATTTTGGGCGCCACGTGATAAGAGTCATACAGCAGCGTGTCATAAAAGCGGTGGAGATTTATCTTGTCCCGCTGAGCATGGTAGAGCATGACACCGACGCCGACATTGGCCACGCCGTCGCGGGTCACCGGGAAGACCCAGCCGCTTCCGGGGTTTACCCCGCTCTCCGGGTATATCTCCAGGTAGTCGCCGATGTCCTCTACTCCCTCGAAATACTGCCTGACACAGATCCCTCGGTATAGAGGATTGTCAACCAGAAGTCCCATCGCCTTGCCGAGCGGCGAGCTGTGGCCGTCTGCGCCTACTACCACCCTGGCCTCCAGTTCAATCTCGTTGCCATCGCGGATGGCCTTCACGCCAACAACGCAACCGTTGTGGACAATGGGCCCGGTAACCTTGCAGTTTTCCCAGACCTCTGTGCCGTTGTCCCGTGCGTGGTCGAGAAGTATCTTGTCCAGGTCGTATCGCTTGATAATGTAACCGTGGTCAGGAAAACTGGGTGTAGACGGTATCCTGTTCTCGACAACCGCCTTGCCGGCACCGGCGAACCTGAAGCCGTGGAACTTGTTGAAATGGCCGTCGAGGCGCTCCTGCAGACCCATCCTGTAAAGCGAACGCACTGCACGCGGCGCGATCCCATCACCGCAGACCTTTTCTCGAGGAAAAACCGCTTTGTCCAGTAAAAGGACCCTGACGTCCCGCTGGGTCAGATAAAACGCCGTAGTGGCGCCCGCCGGGCCGCCTCCGGCAATTATTACGTCATACTTCATTACTCCTCCATTTTCAGCGCAACAGTCAACGACAATTTACGCTGTTAAAAAACTTATTTCTAATCTTCAACATTCCCGTGAATATGCTATTTACAAGCGACGACAGAATTCGGATGAAAACAAGGCGGCGAGGGGGTCGACGAGCAGACTGAGTTATCGCGGAATTATGGCGTTGATTATAATTATTGTTTCCCTGAAACTGAAGTCCAATGTTTATCAAACAAAGATGTATTTTAAAAAATATAGAATATCATTCCGGATTAACCTTAGTCAATCAGTTAATGTTTTCAGGTCGGTTTTGTTAAATGTTCGTCCCTGTTTTCCAGCCAATAAATCCATGCCAGGAGTTCCGCAACCGCATAATAAAGCTCGGGTGGAATGCATTGATCAATATCGATGCGCATCAGCAGTGAAACCAGTTCGGGTGCTTCGTGGACATATATTCCGGCCTCTCTGGCGCAGGCGATAATTGCCTCGGCGGTGATACCCCTCCCCTTGGCCACCACTTGCGGAGCATATTGCCCTTCCTTGTAGGTCAACGCTATGGCTTTTCTAAGCTCTTTTTCCATGTTCTTCATGATCAATCGCCATATTCACCAATTTTATGCCTGCATTGGACATAGCCTGCGCAAGTCTCTGCTGTTCCTTTTTCATGACCGCGGATGTTGTATCCCTGTCCGTATTTATTTGGATCGACAGGCCATCCTTTCCCAGATGCAGAGTTGCATTGACCTCGCCAAGGTTCGGAAAATCCAGGCGCAAAGTGGATACCCAGCTTTTTTCAGCTTCCCCTCCGTTCGACTGTTTTTCTTCCCGTACACTCCAATCCATCTGCTGACCGGGCCATACTTGCCCTTGCCATATAACCTCGCCGGAATGCAAAGTATGCAGCTGTTCCTGAATTATTGATATTGTTCGGGGGCTTATCGGTACAATCGGCAGATTCTGACTGTCGTCGGAGAGTAACTCGTCGAGAATTGATTTATTCATCTCCCCATCCGGTTTCTTTCCATTGGGGTTTACATTATTTTGTGCAGAGTTAACTTGTGTCGATAGTTTTGCCCGGTCAGCCAGCTTTCCCTGCGGTTCTTTCAGAATATCCCTGATTTGACGCTCACCCATAACCCACTGCAAGAGATGCGATTCATAAAAAAGCCCGTTAAACGACAACGCCTCGCCCAGAAGCTTTGCAAAAAGGGCTGTATCAGCCGAAGGCGGGCCATTGAGTATCGTATTGCCGCGCTGTAGAGCGGATATCTGTTGACGTT
>Ga0181533_1004862_pt1 | contig 13329 bp, 11 predicted proteins | sample PEATcosm2014_Bin_45_FD_119772 | JGI IMG/M metagenome (GOLD analysis project Ga0181533, IMG submission 119772) | Peatland microbial communities from MTU Mesocosm Facility, Houghton, MI, USA - PEATcosm2014_Bin11_60_metaG | ecosystem: Environmental > Terrestrial > Soil > Wetlands > Peat | place... | reverse complement strand
GACCGCCGACTGCGCCGGGGCCGAGATCTGGCTCAAGCGCGAGGACCTCGTCCACACCGGCGCCCACAAGCTCAACAACGCGCTCGGCCAGGTGCTGCTGGCCCGGCGGATGGGCAAGACCCGCATCATCGCCGAGACCGGGGCCGGCCAGCACGGGGTGGCGGTGGCCACCGTCTGCGCCTGCTTCGGCCTCGAGTGCGTGGTCTACATGGGCCGTGAGGACACCCGGCGGCAGGCGGTCAACGTCTACCGCATGGGCCTGCTCGGCGCCGAGGTCCGGCCGGTGGACAGCGGATCCCGGACCCTTAAGGACGCCACCAACGAGGCCATCCGAGATTGGGTCACCAATGTCCATAACACTCATTACGTGATCGGGTCGGTGGTGGGGCCGCACCCCTACCCGACCTTGGTCAGGCGTTTCCAGCGGGTGATCGGCGACGAGGCCCGCGCCGAGGCGCTGCGCCGCTGGGGTGCGCTTCCCGACTCGGTGATCGCCTGCGTCGGCGGGGGCAGCAACGCCATCGGGATCTTCACCGCCTTCATCGAGGACGAGGACGTGGAGCTGCTCGGGGTGGAGGCCGCGGGTCGCGGGATCGGTACCGGCGAGCACGCGGCGTCCCTGGTCGCGGGCCGGCCGGGCGTCCTCCACGGGGCGTACAGCTATCTGCTCCAGGACGAGAACGGCCAGGTGCGCGAGACCCATTCGATCTCGGCGGGGCTCGACTACCCCGGAGTCGGCCCCGAGCACTCGGCGCTCCGTGACTCGGAGCGGGCCCGCTACGTCGTCTGCACCGACGAGGAGGCGCTGCGCGCCTTCCACCGGCTCTGCCGGATGGAGGGGATCATCCCCGCGCTGGAGTCCAGCCACGCCCTGGCGGTGGCGGAGCGCAGGGCCCGCGAGCTCGGCCCGGGGCGCCGGGTGCTGGTCTGCCTGAGCGGTCGCGGCGACAAGGACATCGACACCGTGCGGGCCGCCGGCGACTCGGAGTCCGTGGCTCCATGACCGCCGCCTCCGGCGCCGGGCCGGCCCGGTTCGAGGCCGCATTCGCGGCGCGCGTCGGCGACGGGCGCCCCGGGATCATCCCCTACCTCACCGCCGGCTTCCCGGGGCCGGCCGACACCGCGCCGCTGCTGCTCGCCTGCCAGCGGGCGGGGAGCCTGGCGGTCGAGGTGGGCATCCCCTTCAGCGACCCGCTGGCCGACGGCCCCACCATCCAGCGCACCGGCTGGCGCGCCCTGGAGCAGGGGATGACCCCCGCCCGGGCGATCGCCCAGGTGACCGAGGCCCGGACCGCGGGCCTGACCATCCCGGTGGCGGTGATGACCTACATCAACCCGGTGCTGGCCGTCGGGGTGGAGGCCTTCGCGGCCGCCTGCGCCGGGGCCGGAGTCGACGGGGTGATCGTTCCCGACCTCCCCGCCGAGGAGGCCGCCGCGCTGGCCGCGGCGCTGGCGAGTCACGGGCTGGCCCACATCCCGCTGGTGGCGCCAACCACGCCAACCCCCCGGGTGGCCCGGGTGGCGGCCACCGCCGCCGGCTTCGTCTACTGCGTCAGCGTCACCGGCACCACCGGGGCTCGCGAACGGGTGAGCCCGGCGGCGCTGGACCTGCTGGACCGGGTGCGCTCGGTCAGCGCTCTGCCGCGCGCTCTCGGCTTCGGCATCTCGCGCCCCGAGCACGTGGAGACGCTCGCGGGTCACTGCGAGGCGGTGGTGGTCGGTTCGGCGCTGCTCGATGCCATCGCCAAAGGCGGTGACGGCCCCGGGGCGATCGCGGCGCGGTTCATCGGCGGGCTCCGCGGGGTCGGCGTGGTCGGGTGAGCCTCACCTCGAGCTTCGTGCCGTCGCTCCGATGAGTCCCCCCGTCAACCTGAGGCCGATCTTCCGCTTGGAGGGCGAGGTGCGGGTGCCCGGGGACAAGAGCATCAGCCACCGCGCCCTGATCCTCGGAGCGCTGGCGCGCGGCCGCAGCTACCTCGGCGGCCTGGCCCCGGGCGAGGACGTGGCCCACACCGCGTCGTGCCTGGAGGCGTGCGGCGTCTTCATGCGCATCCACGGCGACGGCCGCGCGATGGTGGAGGGCAACGGGCCGGAGCATGCCCTGACCGCCCCCGCCGGCCGCCTCGACTGCGGCAACTCGGGGAGCACCATGCGGATGCTCGCCGGGGCTGTCGCCGGGCATCCCATCACCGTCTGCCTGGAGGGTGACGCCTCACTGATGCGGCGGCCGATGCGCCGCATCGCCGCCCCGCTCCAGGAGATGGGGGCCGCGGTCCGGCTGGGGCCGGAGGGCACCGCTCCGATGACCGTCGAGGGGCGGCGCCCCCTCCGGGCGATCACCTTCGCACCGCCGGTGCCGAGCGCCCAGGTCAAGACGGCGGTGCTGCTCGCCGGCCTCTTCGCCGATGGACCGACCACGGTCGTCGAGCCGGCGCTGACCCGCGACCACACCGAGCGACTCCTCCGGCTCTGCGGCATCGACGTGGTGAGCGCGGCGGGCAGGGTCACCGTCACCCCCGGCCCGCCGCAGCCGTTCGGCGTGCGCATCCCCGGCGACATCAGCTCGGCCGCCTTCTTCCTCTGCCTGGCCGCCGCTCGCGAGGGCTGGCGGGTCAGCTGCCCCGGGGTGGGGCTCAACCCCGGGCGTGACGGGGTCATCGAGGTGCTCCGGGCCATGGGCGCCGCGGTCGACATCGGCGAGCGAGAGCCCGCCGGCGGGGTGGAGCGGGTCGGTGACGTGGAGGTGCGCGGCGGACCGCTGCACGGCACCAGGATCGGGGGTGGGCTGGTCCCCCGGCTCATCGACGAGCTGCCGGTCATCGCCGTGCTCGCCACCCAGGCGGAGGGGGTGACCGAGATTCGCGACGCCGCCGAGCTCAGGGCCAAGGAGTCCGATCGGATCGCCCACCTGGCCGAGGGATTGAGGCGGATGGGCGCCACCTGCGAGACGCTCCCGGACGGGCTGGTCATCGAGGGGCCGGCCCGGCTGGTCCCGGCCGCCGTCGATGCCGCCGGCGACCACCGCCTGGCCATGGCCTTCGCGGTGGCCGGATGCCTCGCCGCGGGTCCGGGGTTCACTCACATCGCGGGTGCGGAGTCGGTCGCCATCTCCTACCCCGACTTCTTCACCGACCTCGACCACCTCTCGTCGGCATAGCCGTCCTGCGGGAGACGTCTGGGCCGTCGGCGGCGCCGGCTGCCCGGGCGCTTCGGCTGATCGAGACCACTCGGGAGCGGTCGCCGTCTACACAGCGGCCGGCAGGCGCACCTCGACGGCGGCCCGAGGGTGAGCCGGCGCCGCCTCGGGGACCCCATCACGGAAGCTCACCGCGTTGGTGTGCAGGGCGGGGATCCGCGGTCCGGGGACGACGATCCCCATCAGGTTCAGCGGGTCGGCCGCCGACAGCGTGATCAGCTCACCGTCGAGCGCGCCGCGGCGCACCGTGCGCAGCATGTCGACGGCCTCCGGCAGGGCGTACTGCTCGCCGGCGAAGCCGTTGACGAAGCGGCCGCCGCGGGCCGTGCCCCGTGCCTCCATCCGCCGGAGCGCCCAGAGGATCTCGCGCCACGGGACCGCCAGCGTCTCGCGGGCCAGCAGGTCGTGGAAGACGACGCCCCAGCGCGCCAGCAGCTGCTCGGCCACCGCCTCCGCCAGAGCGTCGCGATCGGCGACCGGCGCGGCCTCCGGCAGCAGCGACCAGCGCCCCTCCCCGGCGGCGATCCCCGCGGCGCCGCGCCGGAGGCCGCGTTCGTGACGTGGGCCGCCGTGGCGGTGGCCGTCGAGCAGTGAGCGCACCGCGGCGAAGCCGTCGGCGCTGACCAGTCCCCGCCCGACCGCGTCCCACAATCCCGCCACGACCTCCGTGGGCAGGCGTCGCGAGAGCGCGACGACGTCGCCGGTGAAGAGCGCCCCGTGCTCGCGCAGCACCGCGATGACGTCGCGGGTGGCGCCCCTCTCGGCTCGGACGGCCGGGCTGCGCCGCGCACCGCCTGGAGCAGCCAGGGCAGGTCACCGCGCACCACCAGCGTCACCGGCGTGGCCCGGGAGGGGAAGGGCCGGCTGCGCCCGCCCGCCTCCGGGTCGGCGTCGCGCACCCGCAGCCGGCCCCAGGCCACGCTCCCCGAGAGGCAGAGGTCGTCGAGCCACGCTGGACGGTACCCGGCGACGCGCCGGGGGAGGATCTCCGCCTCCCAGGCGCCGGCGGGCGCCTCGGTGCCCTGGAGCTGGGCGATAGCGGCGGCAACGCCGGCGCGGCCCTCGCGCTGCGCTCCCGGGGACACCCCCTGCCAGCGGAGCAGGAAGCGCATCAGGTCGCGCGGGCTCACCGGGGCGATCTCGCGGCGCAGCCGCTCCCGCGTGTACGAGTGGATGCGCATCAGGAGCCGCCGTGAGCACCACTGCTCGCCCTCGAGGTTCGGGTCGAATGCGCCGCGGACCGCGACACCCTCCGCCTCCAGCCGGGCCAGTCCGGAGGCGATCAGGCCCGCGGGGAGGGAGGTGGCGGCCGCGAGGTCGATCGCGGTCACCGGGCCGCACAGCTCCAGATGGCCGCGCAGCGCCAGCGCCGCGGCCCCCCCGGGGTCGTCGGTCTCGGCGCAGCCGGGCGGCGGCAGCAGGTCGGGGCCGAAGGCCGCCACGGGCAGCATGGCCTCGACCAGGTGGCGTGACTCGACCGCGCACCAGAGGGTCGCGCCCGCCGCCGTCACGCTCAGCGCCCTGGCGTCCGCCTCCAGCGCCCCGAACCACTCCCGCCAGCCGTCGCGCGGGCGGGCCACCACCAGCGCCAGCAGCAGGTCGTGCAGCTCCTCCGGGTCGCGCGGGTCGGCGGCGGCCTCGTCGCGGACCCGGACGATGGCGGCGGGGTCGAGGGCGGCCAGGTCGCGCGGGTCGATGGAGAGGCCGCGCCGGAGCGGGACCGCTCGGCTCCGCCGTTCCTCCAGCGGGGCGTCGTCCAGGAACGTGTAGGGGTGGCCGTTGAGGATCTCGTGCGCCAGCACCGAGGGCTCGGTGGTGTCCCGGCAGGTGACCGAGATCGCGCCGCCCTCGATCTGGGCGGTCAGCGCGCGCAGAGAGTCCACGTCCATCGCCTCGTGGAGGCAGTCGTGCATGGTCTGGCGCACCAGCGGGTGGTCCGGCGGCTCGACGGGCCCGGTGGGGTTCTCGTTCTGGCACGCGACCAGCGCCGGGAAGACCGCCGCCATCACGTCATCGGACTGGAGGCGCTGGAGGGGGGCGGGGTTGCGCCGGCCGCCCTTGAAGCGCAGCACGACCAGCGACCGGGTGAGCGTCCAGCGCCAGCGCACCGGGAACATCGGCGAGAAGATCACCGCGCGGCGCAGGACCTCCTCGACCGTGGCGGAGGCGAGGAACCGGGGCACGTCCTCGAGCGGCAGGCTGTGCTGAGGCCCGAGGGAGAGCAGCACCGCGTCGTCGCTGGCCGCCGCCTGGAGCTCGAAGTCGAAGGTGGCGCAGAAGCGCTTGCGCAGGGCTAGCCCGAGCCCGCGATTGAGCCGTGCCCCGAAGGGTGCGTGCACCACGATCTGGGTGCCACCCGACGAGTCGAAGCAGCGCTCCAGGACGATTCGCTCGCGGGTGGGCAGCAGACCGAGCGCGGCCCGCCCCGCGGCCAGGTACGCGACCGCCTGCGCGGCCACCTCCTCGGAGACGCCGCAGCGGGCGACCACCCCGGCCACCGCTGCCTCCGGATCCCCTCGGGAGAGCGCCTCGTCGACCCCGGCGCGGAGGGCCGACACCTCCTCGGAGAGCTCGCGCGTGCGTCCCGGCGCCTCCCCCAGCCAGAAGGGGACCGATGGCGGCAGACCCTGGGCGTCGACCACGCGCACCGTGCCCGCGCTGACCCGGGTGATCCGCCACGAGGTGCTGCCGAGCAGGAAGACGTCGCCGGCCATCGACTCGATCGCCCAGTCCTCGTTGACGCTGCCCACCACGGTGTCGTCGGGCTCGGCCACCACCCGGTAGTCACCGCTCTCCGGGATCGCCCCTCCCGAGGTGAGCGCGGCCAGCCGGGCGCCCCGCCGGGCGCGGAGCCGGCGATGGACGCGGTCGCGGTGCAGGTACCCGCCGGCGGTGCCCCGCCCGGTGGCGACCCCGGTGGAGAGCAGCTCCACCACCTCGTCGAATTCCTCCCGCGCCAGGCCGGCGAAGGGTGCTGCCCGCCGGACCAGCTGATACAGGTCATCCTCGGCGACCCCGTGATCCGCGCCGGCGGCGTACGCTCCGGCGCGCGGGGCCCGCTGCCGCTCGGGACGGCTGGCGGGCTCCGTCAGCCCGACCTCCGCCTGGGAACGGGCCGCGCACTCCGCGACCAGCTGCTGGGCGAGGATGTCGAGCGGCGCGACCGGCGGCTCGATCGCGTCCAGCCGCCCCGCGCGCACCCCGGCGAGCAGAGCGCAGCACTCCACCAGGTCGTCGCGGGTCATCGGAAAGAGGCGTCCCTTCGGGGTGGCACCCCGGTGGTGCCCGGAACGGCCCACCCGCTGGAGGAAGGTGGCCAGGCTGCGCGGCGAGGCGATCTGGCAGACCATGTCGACCGGCCCGATGTCGATGCCCAGCTCGAGTGAAGCGGTGGCCACCAGGGCGCGCAGCTCACCGGCTCGCAGCCGCGATTCGACCAGGCTGCGGCGCTCCCGGGAGAGGCTGCCGTGGTGGGCCATCACGGCGTCGTCGCCGAGTCGGGCGGCCAGCAGGTGGGCGATGCGCTCGGACATCCGCCGGGTGTTGACGAAGACCAGCGTGGTGCGGTGCGCAGCCACCTGGGTGGCGATGCGTCCGACGATGTCGTCGAGCTGCTCCCGGCTGGTGACCGCCCCCAGCTCCTCCTCGGGCAGCTCGACGGCGATGTCGAGCGCACGGCGGTGGCCGGTGTCGACGATCGCGCAGCGGGGCCGCCCCGAGGCGTCCTCGCGGTCCGGACCGGCGCCCACCAGCAGCCGGGCGATGGTCTCGATGGGGCGCTGGGTGGCGGAGAGACCGACCCGCACCGGTGGCTGCGCGCAGAGGGCCTCCAGGCGCTCCAGGGTCAGGGCCAGGTGGGCTCCGCGCTTGTCCCGGGCCACGGCGTGGATCTCGTCGACGATGACGGTGCGCACCTCTCCGAGGGTGGCGCGGCTGCGCGCTGCGGTCACCAGCAGGTAGAGGGACTCCGGGGTGGTGACCAGGAAGTTGGGCGGGCGGCGGGCCATCGCCGCCCGCGCCGAGGGCGGGGTGTCTCCGGTGCGGACCTCGACCCGCAGCGCCGGTGCCGCCATCCCCAGCGAGGCGGCCACCTCGGCGATCTCCCGCAGCGGCACCTTGAGGTTCTGATGGACGTCGACGGCCAGCGCCTTCAGCGGCGAGACGTAGACGACCTGGGTGACGCCCTCCACGCTCTCCCCGCGGGCGGCGGCGCGGTACAGGTCGTCGATCGCGGTGAGGAAGCCGGCCAGGGTCTTGCCCGAGCCTGTGGGGGCGGCGATCAGGGTCGACTCGCGGGCCGCGATGTGCGGCCAGCCCTCGGCCTGCGCGGGGGTGGGACCCTCCGGGAACCGCGCTTCGAACCATGCCCGCACCGCGGGATGGAGGAGGCTCATCGAGGCAAGGTAGCACCGGCCGCCCGGTGGAGCGCCGGCACCCGGAAGCGCCACGCCCGGCACGCGGAGGTGTCAGCGGAGCAGGCGTGACATCCGCCGGTCGGCGTAGATCCTGCCCCCGGTCTGGCACCCCGGGCAGTACTGGAAGGAGCGCGACGCCAGCGACACCTCGCGCACCGTGTCGCCGCACACCGGGCAGGGCTCGCCGGTCCGGCCATGGACCCGCATCCCGGCGCGCTTGCTCTCCTTGAGCTCGCCGATCTCCAGGGCGCGCGCCTGCTCCAGGGCGGAGCCGAGCGTCTCGCGGAGCGCCGTCAGCAGGCGCTCGATTGCGGCGCCGTCGAGCCGGTCGGCCCGGGCGAAGGGGGAGAGGCGGGCGGCGTGCAGGATCTCGTCGGAGTAGGCGTTGCCCACCCCGGCGATGACGCTCTGATCGGCGAGCACGCTCTTGAGCGTTCCCGGGCGTCCGCGCAGCAAGTCCCCCAGCCGCCCACGGTCCAATCCCTCGTCCAGCGCGTCCACCCCCAGCCGGCTCACCCCGGGGACGTCGGCGGGGTCGCGGACCACGTAGAGGGCGAGCCGCTTCTCGGTGCCCTGCTCGGTGAGGTCGAGGCCGGCGCCGTCGTCGAAGCGGAGCCGGGCCGCCAGCGGCCCGCGCTGGGCCAGCCGGGTGTCGGAGGCACTCTCCCGCCAGCGGACCCAGCCGCCCCGGCTGAGGTGGGCGACCAGGTGCAGCGAGGAAGGTTCCGCGCCGCCGGCGCCGGCCTCATCCGCCTCGAGGTCGAGGAACTTGCCGTGGCGCCCCACCCCGGCGACGGTGCGCCCCGCGAGCGCGGTCACCGGTGGGTCGTACGTCTTGAGGGCGGCGACGGACGCGATCGTCAGCCCGGCGATGCGCCGCCCCCGCAGGCGGCGGTCGAGGCTCTCCGCGAGCGCCTGGACCTCGGGCAGCTCAGGCACGGCGGCGCCGGCCGGAGCGGGGTGCGAACCGCAATCGGACCGGGTCCTCGGGCACGCGCATCCGTCAATGGTCGGGCATCGCGGCCGCCGCGGCTCCGCCGGCAGCCCTTCGGATGGAACAATCCGGGTACGCGGCAGAGCACGGAGGTTGCCTGGCGGATGGGCGTCGTGGAGCGTCCCGGCAAGATCGTCTGCGTGGGGCGGAACTACCGCGAGCACGCCGACGAGCTGGGCCACGCCCTCGCCCCCGACCCGATCCTCTTCCTCAAGCCGCCGTCGTCGGTGATCGGGGATGGGGACGCCATCGTGCTCCCACGGCTGCCGGCCGGACTCTCGCGGATCGAGACTACGAGGGCGAATTGGTCGCCATCGTCGGCAGCCGCCTCCGCCACGCCACCCCCGCGGCCGCCTTGGAGGGGGTGCGCGGCTACACCTGCGGCAACGACGTCACCGCCCGGGAGATCCAGGCCGCCGAGGAGCAGTGGACCCGGGCCAAGGGGTTCGACACCTTCTGCGCCCTCGGGCCCCGGGTGGTCGCCCTCGACCCCTCGGATGCCGGCATCCTCACCCGGGTCAATGGCCAGGTCCGTCAGCGGGCCAGCAGTCGCGAGATGGTCCTCGGGGTCGGGGAGCTGCTCGCCTACATCAGCGATTGCATGACTCTCGAGCCGGGTGATGCGGTCTTCACCGGGACCCCGGCCGGAGTGGGGCCGCTGAGCGACGGGGACGTCGTGGAGGTCGAGATCGAGGGGATCGGGGTCCTCCGCAACCCGGTCCGGGCCGAGTCCTGACACTGTGCCCGATGCCCTCGACGGTGTACCGTTGCGAGCACCTGGGGCCCACGACACGGAGGAGGGCATGAGCGTCTCGTCGCCTGCCGCCACGCTCGGAGTTGCGCACGCGCACGCGGACGAGGACGTCCTCTGCATCGCCCGGACGACCATCTTCCCCGGCAACGTCTGGCACGGCCTGGTCACGCGGGGCCTGGAGCGGGTGCTGCGCACCATCCGGGCCTGCAGCGAGTACCGGCCCCGCCACCTGGTCGAGGACGACCCCACCCAGCAGCAGGTGATCCCCTACTGCATCGTCCACCATCCCCACGACGACACCTACCTGATCACCCGGCGGCTCCGTCACTCCAGCGAGCGGCGGCTTCACAACCTCTACTCCCTGGGAGTGGGCGGGCACGTCAACCCGGGGGACGGGGAGCGGTTCGACCCGGTGGTGGGTGGCCTGATGCGCGAGTGGCAGGAGGAGATCGTCTCCCCGGCGCCGGCCACGGCGCGGCTGGTGGCCCTGCTCAACGAGGACTCGACCCCGGTGGGGCGGGTCCACCTCGGCCTGGTCTTCCTGGTGGAGCCCGAGGCGGGCCCCGTCGCGGTGCGGGAGACCCACAAGCTCGAGGGCGAGACCATGACCCTGGAGGCGATGCGCCGCTACTACCTCAGCATGGAGTCGTGGTCCCAGCTCTGCTACGACGACCTGGTGGCGGGGGCGCCGGCGCGCGCCGAGCGGAGCCCGCTGGTGGTGGAGCTGCCGCCCGCCCCCTAGCGCCGAGGCCTCGAGGTTGGGGGTCGCCGCCCCCACCGCCCGGGTTGTCGACGAGGGGTCGCTGCCCTGCAACGCGTGGCGGGGCGCGACGCGGGCGTCGCGGAGCCGCCCGTATACTGCGGCCCATGCCAGTCAATGTTCGCGTCCCCGGTCCGCTGCGCCGGCTCACCGCCGGCAGCTCCCAGGTCGAGGTCGAGGGCGGCACCGTCGCCGCGGCCCTGGCCGACCTCGAAGTCCGTTTCCCGGGCTTTCGGGACCGCCTCTACGACGACGGAGGCAAGCTCCGCCAGTTCATCAACATCTATGTCAACGACGCCGACATCCGTTTCGGCGGCGGGCTGGACACCCCGGTCGCGGCGGGCGACGACATCTCCATCGTCCCGGCCGTCGCCGGCGGCTGAGCCGGGCTCCCGCGGGGCGGCCGAGCGGAGCCCCACTCGGGTCAAGGGGGCAGGCGACCGTCCCCGCTGCTGTGGGGATGGCCGCTGGGCTCTGGGCCGATGGCGGGCCGGCCAGAGACCCCGGCGCGAACCCGCGTAGGCTTGCAGGGATGACCGTCGCCACCCTGGAGGCCGCCGCCGCAGTCGTGCCGGCCGACCCCTTCGCCCTGCTCCCGGACGGCGCCGTTGTGGCGGTGGCCATGTCGGGTGGGGTCGACAGCAGCGTGGCCGCTGCCCGCTGCGTGGCCCGGGGTGTCGAGACCTTCGGGGTGACCCTGGCCATGTGGCCGGGCGACCGGGAGCAGGTCCGCGACCGGGGATGCTGTTCCATCGACGCGGTCGAGGACGCCCGCCGGGTCGCCAACCGGCTCGGGATCCGCCACCTGATCTGGAATCTCGAGAGCGAGTTCGCCGCCGAGGTCATCGCCGGCTTCGAGGCCGACTACGCGGCCGGCCGGACGCCCAACCCCTGCGTGCGCTGCAACCAGCGGGTCAAGTTCGGCGTGCTGCTCGCGCGTGCCCGGGCCATCGGCGCGACCCACGTCGCCACCGGCCACTACGCGCGGATCGGACGGCGCGCGCAGGGCTGGACCCTTCACCGCGCCGGCGAGGCCGGCAAGGACCAGTCCTACACCCTCCACCGCCTCGACCAGGGCCAGCTCGGGGCCGCGCTCCTGCCCCTCGGCGACGTGGCGCGCAAGTCCGAGGTGCGCGCCGAGGCCGCCGCGCTCGGGCTGGTCACCGCCGCCAAGCCGGACTCCCAGGAGCTCTGCTTCGTCGGGGACGATCTGGCCGGCCACCTGAGCCGGCGGCTGGCCGGCCGGTTCCAGCCGGGGCCGATCGTGGATCGCGCCGGACGGGTGCTCGGCGAGCACCGGGGCCTGCCCTTCTACACCGTCGGGCAGCGGGGCCGGCTGGGGATCAGGCCGGACCGCCCCGACGCCGTCCCCCTCTACGTCCTGGAGCTCGACGCCGCCGCCAACCGGGTGGTGGTCGGAGCCGTCGCGGAGCTCCGGCGCAGCCGGTTGACCGCCGGGGACTGTCGCTGGGTGAGCGGCGTCCCCCCGGAGGGCGGGACCGAGGTCCAGGCCCAGCTCCGGGCCCACGGCCGGGCTCATCCGGCCGAGGTGGTCGCCGCGGCCGCCCACTCGGTGCAGCTGCGCTTCGCGGAGCCGGCCGGGCAGGTCTCCCCGGGCCAGGCGGTGGTGCTCTACCGGGGCGACGAGGTCATCGGTGGCGGGGTGGTGGAGGTGGCGGCCTGATGGCGCCCACGTGGTATCAGATCGCGCTCGCCGCGCTGGCCGTGCTGGCCGGCTGCACCGTGTCGGCGTACAGCTTCTGGATGGCCGTCCGCCACCACAACGCGCTCTTCCACGTGATCGGGGTGGGGGCGGCGCTCTTCGTGGTCGGGCTGGTCGGCGAGCGCAACGTGGTGGCGGGGACGGGACGGCCGGGGAGCGTCTGGGACCTCTCGATCAAGATTCCCCTGGTCCCCCTCTACGTGGATGCGGTGACCATCGCCGGCGTGATCATCGCCCTCCTCGGCTTCAGCCTGGTGCTCTTCCTGGAACGGGTGGTGCCACCCGAGCAGCGCTGGCAACCGCCTTCCCCACGGGACCTGGACGAGGACGACTCGGTCTGAATCAATGGGGGGGCCCGTCCCCACCGGTACAATCTCGCGGCGATGTCCCGGCCCCGCCGCCCTCCCGCCTCTCCGCTCCGCCGCGAGCGCGTCGGCGCCGGCCAACCATGAGCGCCGCCGGCTTCTACATCGCGGCGGTCCTGGTGGTGCTGAGCTGCGCTGCCGCCGTGGGCCTGCGGGGAGCGCGCCAGTCGGTGGTGGCGGCCGTGGCGGTGGCCGTCTCGATCGGGATCTTCCTGGTGGTGGGCCATGAGTACCTGCTCGCCCTTCTGGAGGTGGTGCTCCTCCTGGCAACCCTCGCGACCGTGGTGGAGATGGGCCGCCGGGGAGCCTTCGGCCCCCGGGTGAAGGCGCTCCCATTCGGCCGCTGGCTCTCCGCGGCAGGCCTCGCGGTGCTGGCGCTGGTGGTCCTCGACGGGACCGCCCTCGCCGCCGGCAGTGGATGGCACAAGGCCGGGATCGAGACGGCGCTGAGCAGCGTCCTCAACCACCAGGCGCCGGTGACCACCGGTCTGCTGGTGGCGGTCGGCGTCGTCGCCGTCCTGGTCGCGCTGGCGATCGGGCGCACCGACCCCGACGAGGCCGAGCACGTCGAGCGCCGCCGGGCCCGTCAGGAGCGGGAGGCGAGGATGCGCCGCCGGAGCGAGGATCGCGCCGCCGCCCGCGCCAAGCGCCAGCCCGCCAGCCCCGGAGGCGGCGGATGAGCATCGGGCCCGGCCAGGTGGCCATCCTGAGCGGCATCGTCTTCGCGATCGGGGCCTTCGGCCTGGTGAGCCGGCGCGACGCCTTCGGGCTGCTGACCAGCCTCGCCGTCCTCCTGCTCGCGTCGGTGATCGCGTTCGCCGGCTTCACCGCGGTCCGCGGTGGCAGCCTCGGGCCGCCCCAGGGTGAGGTCGTCGCCCTCGCCGCCCTGGTGGTCTGCGCCGCCGAGATCCTCATCGGCGCCGCCCTGGTCGCCTTCCTCCGACGCCGGCGGGAGAGCCTGGACACCGACGAGTACATCGACGTCGAGGCGGACCCCCGCTGATGTACGCCTACGCCTGGGCCATCCTGCTGCTCCCGCTGGGCGGCTGCGCGTTCTCCTTCGTCGCCGAGACCCCGCGGCGGGCGGCCCAGGTCTGCATGGGCTTCATGGGTGCGGCATTG
>Ga0181533_1004860_pt1 | contig 13331 bp, 12 predicted proteins | sample PEATcosm2014_Bin_45_FD_119772 | JGI IMG/M metagenome (GOLD analysis project Ga0181533, IMG submission 119772) | Peatland microbial communities from MTU Mesocosm Facility, Houghton, MI, USA - PEATcosm2014_Bin11_60_metaG | ecosystem: Environmental > Terrestrial > Soil > Wetlands > Peat | place... | reverse complement strand
GATTGGTTCATGCCATCCAAATTGAACAAAACACACAATGAGTTCGCTGCGCCTCCGAAGCGGAGGCTCAGCGAGTCGGAACCTCCCGCGACCGCAGTGGCTATTGCTACGCGGAAGCGGCGCTTAACAACCTGGTTGCCGTATCCTGTTGATTCTCAAGGGGTAGATCTGGGCAGAGCACCTGATCCCGAATCAGTTTCAGGCAGCTATGGTTGGCAAGCCGATGATGTAAAAATTCGAGCGCATGTTCCAGTAGATTCCGTCGGCTGCTGCCGGCGCAGCGCTCGGCAACTCCGCATCCACGGAGACGTATCGGCCAGCAGGCTTACTTCTGTTGCAGTGAAGCGATGTACTTTGTCAGATTCCGCACACGCAGTTGCACCACGGCGTCACTCTTCGATCCCATCGCCCCGAAGATCGGACCCCAAACCGGCATGTCTTTTGAGCCATGGCTAGGCATGCCGGAGTCACCCTTGATCGTCTGGGATACGTGATTCTCAGGGAACTTGCCACCGTTCTTTACCGCGAGCTGTGTCAAATCCGTAGGAACGGACTTCAGGGCAGCCGCTGCCGGGCCGTCTCCTTTGCCATCCTTGCCATGGCACGAGGCACAGTATGCGACATACATGTCCTTACCGGAGGATGGGGACGTGTAAGGCGCAGGTGTCTTCTTTATTTGCGCCGGGGGACCTTCTGAAGATGTCTCGTCCTGGACCGAGTTGCCCCCGGCGAGAAGGGCAATCGGGACTGCAATCAGAATAGCAGCGGCGGAACAAATCAACCGTCTGTACATATTGTCTCCCCACCTGTCTAGAATTCCAGCCTTGCCTGGAAAGCGATCATACGTGGACTGCTGTCGCCACCCAAGCCCACGCCGAGCAGGCCAGTCGGCGGAGAGGTGGTATACGTCAGCGCCCCAAATCCCGTCTGCGTCGAGGGTTTCCCCGGAACTCCGGCCAGCACCATGCTGGGAAGTCCAAAGTTGGGATGATTGAAGAGATTGAAGAACTGCGCGTCCAGTCTCATCGTGAGTTTCTCTCGAAGAGGAATTCGTTTTGTCAGATACATGTCGGACCAGAAGAATCCAGGACCGCGGAACTGGTTCCTGCCAGAGTTGCCAAATTGGCAGTTTGCCGGAGTATCCCCACCGAGACAAGCGCCTGTGCTAGGGTCAACGACGGAGGCGAACGCCGCAGGATTCAGCCACTGCACCGTTCCAGGCTGCGTGACCCCCGGGATATTGCAGTGACGGCAGTAGGGATCCACCCCGGGCACAAGGTTTGCGAACTGAAGGCCGCTGCCCTGCACAATGCCGTTTCCGTTTGCTGAGTATGGCGTGCTGAAGACGGAGAACGGAACGCCGCCGTGCCAGAACACCGTTCCCGAGACCTGCCAGCCATTAACGAAATGGCCTAACCATTGGCTGTGGACCTTGACCGGCAGTTGATATACATACTGGGCATTGAAATTGTGGCGAACGTCGTAATCGCAGGGACCGTAGTTGCGAGCAAGCTCTCCCGGCAGAGGAGAGAGAATTCCCCCGGCAGAAAACGGCAGGAAGCCGCCGTTTGAGACTTGGTCCATACAACGGCTCCAGGTGTAGTTAATCTGTCCCTGCAGACCGTGTCCGAGGCGCTTCATTGCCGTGAGTTGAAGGCCGTTGTAGTGACTGTTCGCACCCGTGGAAAACTGCGTCACCGCCGCAAATCTGGGATCTGTCGGCTGCAGGTAAGGAAATGGCGCGAAGCAGCCTTGACAGACCGTTTGGTAGCCGTTCACCTGGGTGAGAAACGGCTGATCGACGGCGCGGGTGCCAACGTATTGCGCTCTAACCATGGCGGTGGTTCCAATCTGATGTTCAATGCCAAGACTCCACTGCATGAAGTACGGTGCATGGAGTGTGCCGCTGGGCACCGCCGTAATCGCGACCGGCGGCAGACAGGCCGCCGGATTGGCGAGTGGCGATGCGCACGAGAGCTGGCCCTGCGAGAATCCCAAACCAAAGCTTTGATTTGCCGCGACGGTTGCGCCCACCGCACTGTTTGGCACGCCTGGCGCAATCGCTGTGCCACCCACGGTGCCCAGGAGTCCGCCCTGGAAGGTCCTGACGTACGGTGGATTGGTGCCGATCAGGTCGGCGATACTGCCCGGCATAAGATCGCTGAAGATGCCAAAGCCGGTCCGGAGTACGGTGCTCGGGGTAAACTGCCACGCGAACGCTGTCCTGGGTTGAAGGATTGCAATCGGGGTCGAGGAAAACAGATGGCCAAGATTCGTCTGGATAGCGAGGTTTAGTGGCTGATTGACATCGTGGGAGATCGTATCGAAAGCCCCGCTAAGGCGGCCAATCTGCTGATGCGGGTTCAGGGGATTGGAATTGAACGTATCACGGATGCCAATGGTCCATGTCAGCTTCCGGGTTACTTTCCACGTGTCCTGTGCATAGAAATCCATGTTGAGGAAGTTAAACGGTTCGTTTGCCGAGGTTGGGAACGTCTGCGTTGCGGTGGATGCCACCCCGTAGATGAACTGCGGCAAGGTTGTGTACGACACCGTGGGTACCGTACCCTCGCCGAAGTCATAGTCGTTGAGGCGAAAGATTCGGATATTCGTGCCAAACCTGAACTCGTGAGCGCCATGGCTCCAGGCAAGATTGTCATTGATGAAGAACCGGGTGGCGCGCCTTCCTTGCACCCAGGTGTTATCAAGTCCGCCAAGAGTAGTGAAGGGCGCATTCGCTCCGCTCCCTTGCAGGACAATCGGCAATGCAGCCAGGGTACTCTGCAGATTGTTCGGCCCGAACAAGCTCTCATACCAGGAGAATGCCGGATTAAAATAGTTCACAACATTCTGAGAAAAGATATGGGTGTAGCCCGCCGCAAATGAGTAGAGCGGTTGAGAAGAAACTGCATTGAACAAGGGATTGATGGGATCTGTGTAGGCTGCTTGCAAACCGGTGTCGGCCTGAAAACGAACCCAGGCGGTGTTGTTCTGATCGATGTTGTAGTCGATGCGAGCTGTCTGCACCTGTTCGCGATCATCGCTGGAATGCGATACGCTTCTTCGATTGGCACAACCATTCCCATTGGGAGGATTGCCTGATGCCGGCGTGCCATCCGCGTTGAACGGACAGCCGAGCACCGCCAGAGGCGTCCCGCCGGTGTTTCCGTACAGCGAGAACATCTTCTGGTAAAACGGCACAAGTTGGGGCGCGGGCGCATACTTTGATCCCGTCACCGAGTCAGTCCCGCCGAGAGGAAGCTGCTGCAGCACGTATTGCTGGAAGGCGGCGCTCGGAACGGTGGTCGGCGTGACAATAGGCAGTGCGATCCGCACCCATTCGCTGTCAAAGAAGAAGAACAGTTTGTCGTGCGCGATGGGCCCGCCCAAGCTGCCGCCAAAGTGGTTCACGGTGGATCGCGGCTTGTGATTGCCCGGTGTCGCATTTGTAAAGTAGTCCGCCGCATTCAGAATCGCGCCATTCCACAGTTCGTAGAGATTTCCGTGGAACTGATTCGTGCCGGACTTGGTGACGTAGTTGACCTGGGCTGCTCCGTACCGGCCTTGATCCACCGCATAGGAAAGAGTATTGACGGTGACTTCTGATATCGAATTCAGCCCCAGCACGAGGTTTGTTGCCAGGCCGCTATTGAGATTGGTCAGCGGATCGTTCGTCTCCAGCCCGTCGACGATATAGCCGTTGGCAAGGGCGGGCAACCCGTTGAACTCCACATTGCCATACCCGTTCGTGCCCCCAACGAAATCATTGCCGCTGCCTGCCGTATTGATGAGGGCTCCTGGGGCGAACTGCAAAGGGTAGGTCATATCACCACCCGGGTTCGGCAAGTCCTCCAGGGCTCGCGCACTCAAAGTCATGGAGGTGTTGGGATTTGCCGGGTTGATCAGAGGGGCTTCTGAAGTCACTTCTACAGTCTGGCTTGATTGCGCCACTTTCAGCACAAAATCAACGGTCTGCTTCTGGCCCAGGCCTGACACAACATTGTTATTCTGCTTCGGCTCGAAGCCTTGCGCTTCCACTTTGACCTTGTACGTACCCGGCTTTAGCTGAGGGAAGTTGAACCGGCCCGCATTATCGGTCTTGGCAGTGCGCTGCAGGCCGGTTTCCTGGTTGGTAATCGTAACGGTGGCACCCGGAACGACCGCGTCGGTTGCATCGGTCACCTGGCCGACGATGGCGCTGGTGGTTTCACCTTGAGCGAAGGCGGCCGCCGGGAAAAGGAACACTGCGATCATTACAGCAAGAACGACGGTCAGCCATCCGGGCGACGACGAGTCACGCTGGCGGGGCACTGCTGCAAGCATTTTCATGGTTTGATCCAGCAGCTCCCGAGTGCGGACGAACGAGCGCCCTCACCTGATAGCCGTAGTAACCAATATGATGTTAATCGTAGTTAATATGTTGGGCGGTGATTATAATTTCTCGACCCATATTTTCTCGGCTGCCGGGACGCCCAGTCGGATGGTCTTCTTTTCGACAGTCAGGGAAATGGTTCCGTCGTAGTTCCGCGCTTGGACGGTAAGGCGAGCGCCAGGGCGGATTCCTTCGCCTGCAAAGAAGTTCAGCAGCTTGCGATCCCGCTCATACACGCTGAAGATGCGGTAAGTTCCGGGATCCGCCTCGCTGAGGAGCCGAAGCCCTTTCTTTCGACGCTCGGCAGAACTTCTGAGAGCCAGTCCGTTGCCGTGGGGGCAGGAATCTTTGTCGCCTAGTTTTTCGACCAGCTTCTTCTCGAAAGCAGCAGAAACAGCGTGCTCCAGTCGTTCGGCCTCATCATGAACCTCGTACCACTCCATCCCGAATATCTCGGACAGCATGCGCTCAATCAGGTGGTGGCGAAAAATAGTCCGTTCGGCGATCTGTCGTCCCGCGGAGGTGAGCAGAAGGCGGCCATCGCCCTTAACGGTGACCATGCCATCCTTCTTCAGACGCTTCAAGGCAGTCGTCACCGCCGGTCTCGTAACGCCAAGCCAACGGGCCAGGGTGGCTGATATTACGATTTCTCCCTCCGCCTCAGCCTCCGCAATTGCCTTGAGATAGTCCTCTTTGGAAACAGTGATCATCGTGGAACTCACCCGCGTGTAGCCTTGCAGTCTAGCACTACGCTCCACTCTGAGGGCACTGAAGATGATTCTGTAGCTGCGAAATCCTCACGAATCCATCAGAGTCAACAACCTGGTCGCCGTATCCCAGCCGCATCCTAACGATTCTCAAGGGGCAGCTCTGGGCAGAGCGCCTGTTCCCGAATCAGTTTCAGGCGGTTCTCAACGTGGGCATCTCAATATCGCCGGCGCATCATGCCCATCAGCAATGTGTTCCGGGCCGAAGCGGCGTGAGTTCCACAAAACGACCTACCGCGCACCCGGCTCTCTCTTGCACTCACTTAGTCTGTGGCAACTGGAGAATCAGCCCGCCGCCCTGCCCCGATTGAACAGTCGGCAACTGACCATTCCATTTTTCGATCTGCAAGCGGTTGTTCTCGATTCTCCGCAGCTCCAGCAGTTGCGGTGTCAAAGAACTCTGCCGAATGCGATTCGCCTCGGCCTCTCCCTTGGCGATCGTGACCAGCGACTTCGCTTCACCGTCGGCTTGAGCTATCTTCTTCGCCGCTTCGGCCTGAGTCGTTGCAAGTTCATTCCGGGCGCGCTCGGCCTCCTGGATGGCTTGTGCTTTAGCTGTGATCGCCGAAGCGATGACCGCCGGCACTCGTGGAGCGCCAATGAAACCAAACTGCTGCACGCTTACGCCAACAGGCGCAACTTTCTGCTCGATCATCGCCCCCACTTGCTTCAGGAACCCCGCTTTCTTCTCACCATAGATGTCTTCGACGGAGTAAGTGGAAGCGACTTCATTCAGGGAATTGCGAACGATATCGCGCAAGATACCGTGCGTGAAGAGTTCGAGATCACTGACGCGGTACTTAATGTAAAACTCTGGAACCTTTTGCGGATCGATAGCATACGACAGGGACACGTCGGCAAAAATCGCCATCCCTTCTTTCGAGTTAAATCCCATTTCTTCGTTAACCGGGTGCCCTTCGTTCGGATCACGCGTCCACTTCACCGTTTGCACGTATGTTGGGAACTGAATGATCTGGGTCCACAGCGGGCTGTAAACGACCCACCCGGTACGAATCGGAATGTCCGATGCGCCCCGCTGATGTCCTGCCAAGTTGATTTCGACCCCCACGTGTCCGGCTTCAATGCGGGTGGCTCGCGTAACGAATGTCCCAAGCACCAGCAGCAGAAGCACGCCACCGCCTAACAATAACCACTTCACATTGTTGTTGCGGGCCGGGCGATACTCGAGATCTCGCTCGTATGATTTATCAATTATGCTCATAACTTGTTCCTTTCACTTACCGGCATCCCTTCGTGCCTCGCTCCGCCTAAGACCTATTGATTTCCAAGACTGACTTGCACGGTCTTTTCCCCGAACGAAGTACCTGCTCCACATCTCTTGGATACATCTGCACGTAAAGCCCGAATAAAGAGTTCATAAATACTTTCTAAACGCAGCGCATTGTGCAGCAGCTCTGGACAACCCACGGGTTCTTCGAGTGTTCTGTAAGGCGAATGTGCGGTGGTGCGTGAGATGGAGGCGCCAGCCGTCATGCATTCCAGGGAGTCCAGAATGTTGTTTGCGGCCCGTCGCGCTATCACTCAGTGTATCCTCGCGCAGTTCGTTCTCCTAACATTCCTTGCCGGACCTCCGGTAAAGGCTCAGACGAAAGCGGAGCCGCTGGTCCAGGCGAGCCGTTGCAGCCGAACACGCATGTGCTTTGCGGCCTGCCCAATCGTCATCCAGGGACTCATTGGCTGATTCATCCACTGTCTCTGTGTCTCAGGTTCTTGGTCGCAGTACCGAAGCGAACAATGCCTGCTAACGTGTTCTGACGTATTTGTTTTTAAGCTGAGCGGCGGAACACCGGTAGGGGGAGAACATTTAGGAATTCAATCGCGGGAGTTTATTCAGGAATTCGTCGACCCAAACTCAAAATGCGTGTGCAGGCCGTCGTCGGCCGGAACGTTCGCGCTCTGCCGCTGCCCCGATTGAGAATGCTGCTCCTGAGGACTGAACCGAGATACATTGTGGCCTGATGCCATCGGGATCATCCTCGGCCTGACTCGGATTTAGGGCCCAGAGTTGATGCGGTCGTGCCTCCACGATTACCTCGTTACTTCCGAGTGGCCGACTACCCGCCAACAGACGGAGCGGATACATACTCGAACCGCGCAACTCTCCAGGGTGTCATCAGTCATTGCACCGTTTCAGTCCGTCCGAGCGTGTCGCGCACCTTGCGTGCAAGCGTGCCTAGGTTGAACGGCTTCTGCAAGAAGGCTGCACCCAGCTCGGGAATACCGTGGCGCAACACCGCCTCATCCGCGTAACCGGACATATAGATCGTCTTCAGATCAAGGCGCAGACTCCCCAGCATTTGCGCTAACTCCCTCCCACTCATTCCCGGCATCACCAGATCCGTAACTAAAAGGTCGATGCTTCCCTCTTGTTGGCTCGCTACCGCAAGCGCCTGTTGGCCTGAGCCGGCTGCGAAAACCGTGTATCCCAAGCTGCGCAGATAGCCACACATCGCCTCCCGCAGTGCTTCTTCGTCTTCGGCAACCAATATCGTTTCTGTTCCCGGCGGACGCGCTTCGGTCTTCGCAGACATCTCGGCGGCGACCGCAACCTTTACCCTGGGCAGAGAAACCGTGAAACAGGCGCCCTGGCCGAGTTCACTATAGACCCAGACGTAACCGCCACTTTGTTTCACTATGCCGTAAACCATAGCAAGGCCCAGTCCCGTTCCCTTACCAACCTCCTTGGTCGTAAAGAATGGGTCGAAGATATGCTCCTGTATCTCCTTGCTTATGCCCGTCCCGGTATCGGTAACCGAAAGCCTCACGTAATCCCCAGGTGGTACGTTCGGATGTCCGCCAATACTCCCTTCCTCCACCATGATATTTTCGGTCGCGATCGTGAGTGTGCCGCCTTGAGGCATTGCATCGCGCGCGTTCACGCAAAGGTTCATCAGGACCTGACCGATCTGATCCGAGTCAGCTTCGATTGCCCAGAGTGATTCCGCGGCGTTAACCCGGAATTCAATGTCTTCGCCGATGAGCCGCCTTAACATCTTCGCAGTTTCATTGATCACCGCATTCAGGTTGAGTACGACCGGGGAAAGAATCTGCTTGCGGCTGAAAGCCAACATCTGCCGCGTGAGGCTGGCGGCGCGATCAGCAGCCTTCATGATCTCCCGCGTGTTTGTTCGCAGGGTGTCGTGGGCGGGAAGGCTGTCTTGCAGCATTTCCGTGTAGCTTAGTATGACCATCAGGAGATTGTTGAAGTCATGAGCAATGCCGCCGGCAAGCCGACCTATGGCTTCCATCTTCTGAGCCTGGCGAAGCTGTTGCTCAAGTTTTTCCCGTTGTTCCTCGGCCCGTTTGCGGTCGCTAGTATCGCGGGCTATTCCGAGAAAGGCCGGCCGTCCGCGAAACATGATCTTGGTGACGCTCAGTTCCACGGGAACCTCAACACCGTCCGCTCGGACGTGGGCGCTTTCGTAAGACCCAGAGGGCACGTGCCCCCTCAGACGAGCCACGACCCTTCGTGCAAAGCGCTGGGAAATGAAGTCAAAGATATTGAGCTGGAGCAGTTGACCACGGGTGTATCCGAGTTGTTTACATGCAGCCTGGTTCACTTCGAGGATCTGGCCTTGATCGCCGATCACAAAAATACCGTCTGGGGCCAATTCCACGATCGTTCGCAGCCTTTCCTCGCTCTCCGCGAGAGCCTGCTGCGCCAGCTTGTTCTCCGTGATGTCCACCGCCATGCCGATAACAGCCGGCGCACCTGTTCCCGAAGCGACGAACGGCATTCTGATTGTCTGTTGGATACGCACGCGCCCCGATATGTCGTGAAACGGTGCTTCCACTCTGAACTTCGGCCTGCCGCTGTCGATGACCTCCCGGTCCTCTTTCATGAACAGCTCTGCTTCACTTTGGTCAGCGAGGTAGTCTATCGTGCGGTGGCCAACCATCTGCTCAGGCGTCGTCCCGCAGGCCTCGGCAAGGGCGCGATTGGCGAGCAACAGGGCCGGCTTGCCGACCGACAAATTTCTCTGCTAAACGAGTCCGGGTAACGACGACTTGATTGCTGTCCAAGATACTTCCAACCCATTCCGGAGGGAGGTGCTGCTGCGAGAGAACCGTGCCGAAGCGATCAGGAAAAACGATCATGGCTAAGTCGTAGACGACTCGCCCATCGCGGAATACGGGCACGTCCACGCTGATCGCAAGCTTTCCAGTCACAGCGCCCCTGAAGACGCTGGTGACAAGCGGCCTACCGGTCGCAAAGAGCTTGCGAGCATCCTGGGTGTTGCGCTGGGGCAACGGCGCGCCAAATGGGAGAGCAGTATTGAGGAGCTCCTGACCGGTCGCATCTGCAAGGTTGATGTGGGCATCAGGGTAAGCTTCAAGAACCACCTGCACCCGATGGTAAAAGGCGGGCAGGTCGCCAGAGACGAGCGAAGTCGAAGTAGCGAGAACGCTCAAGCTAGCCTGGATGCTGGCCAACTCGCGGTCAACGACCAACGTGAGTGCCCGCGCTGTTTCCAGCATGTGCTGTTCCGTAAGCGCCCGCCTGCTCTGGTAGTTGTAGTAGACGAGGAATCCAGCGGCAATCCACACCGGCAGTACACAAGCAGCAACGAGAGACGCAAGTCTGAGTCGAATGGAATGCCGGCGGCGGATTCCTGTGGGCCCCCGCACCTCCGCTGTAGTGCATGTTTCGGATACGTTCCGGGTCAATATCGATTCCGACCCCGCGCGCCCCGTAGTGCCTTGCGGCAGTTATGACGATGCGACCGTCGCCACACCCGAGGTCGTACACCACGCTGTTTTTCGAAACCTTCGCCATGCGGAGCATTTCGTCGACAACAGCTTGCTCCGTGGGCACGAAGATCACGTCAGGTGTCCTTGCCTCCTGGCAATAAGTTGGCAGAGCAGCAAGGGCTGACACAGTTAACAGGACTGTTACCGCGGCCCAGCGCCGCAATTTGTTCATGCCAGTCTCCTTCTGCCGTGTCCATAAAACCCTGCGCGTTACCCTTGCGATGGGCGCCTGCCGGATCATGTCTGGAGCAGTACGGAATTGCTTCAGGCCTAGCCTGCATCAACAGCTTTTCGAGCTAACACTAGCTTATGGCTGGTTTTTCACAGCTTCCACGTTAATATCGACCTTGATTTCCTTGCCAACCGTCGTGCCGGTGGAATCGAATGAGACGTTGTAGTCAAAACGGTTCAGGGTTGTGCTGGTCTCGATACCGAGGCGGGGTTTGCCCTTAATTTCGGCTTTCGCAAGCGTGATAGGTAGCGTGACCTGGCGAGTAACACCCTTCATTGTCAGGTTGCCGGTTACTTGAAGCTGATCGCCGATCTTTTCAACCTTGGTACTCTGAAATCGGATCTCAGGATACTTGTCGGTCTCGAAGAAATTGGCGCTTCTAAGATCCTTGTCGCGTGTTTGGTTGTCGGTATTTACACTCGCGGCTTTAATCACGGCCAGCACAGATGACTTGGATGGGTCCTTTTCGTCGTAGAGAATCATGCCCGAAACGTCGCTGAACCTGCCGTGCACGGTACTAATCATTAGATGCTTTACCGCGAAATTCGCCGAGGAATGGGCAGGATCGATTGTGAACTCATCGGCGGCAAAGACTGGCGCCGCAACAAACAGCACAAACCACAACAGCATACTCAAACGTATCCGCATTTGTAGCTCCATTTCAGAGTAGTGGCCCAACTGAGACATGCAGGGATTTTGGGAAGCGATGCAAAGTTCTCCGCCAGCAAAGCGTGCAAGATCAAGTCTGATCTACTACCGGAGATTCGCTTATTGGTGACGCATCTGCCAAGCGCTGGCACCAGTGCCAGCATCAACAGGGCCCATATGGGTAACTGCGTGAAGAATGTTAGGAAGAAAAGCAATACGAACCACGTGACAATGGACATTGCGGGCCTCCAACATGGAGTTAGGGGCCGAGCTGCATGAAAAGTATGGTGCCGGTCCGATGCGTTGTCAAGCGACGGGCGACGCCAGAATGGCCGTAACGATGGAGCAAGACAGCGGATCCGTGGCCTTAACGCCGAACAGGAATCGGGTGAGGGGGCGTGTCAGCGCCAGCAATCCGGCGATCCCCCGCCAGAACGCTACCAGCTCAAAAGTTTGAGTTGCCCTTCTGACTTTTGGGAACGTCGCAATATGGACGACAAGCACTGCGCCTCGCACTGAACGGCGCATACCCCATTGTGAGGTGAGCAACCGCCGGCTTTGTTGTAGTGGCGGCTGGAGTATTGACTTAGACTGCCAGCACCCCACAAGAATAAGGAGCCCATGTAGGCGCTCCTTTCGGCCCGATGGATGCCTATCCAGAAATGATATTCACTATCCTAGCCAAAGTAAGGGGACGAGGCCCAGCGCGGCAAGAGCTGTCAGAAGCGCGAGGCCCTGCACACCGGTCTTCCGGTCGGCCAGGCCGTAGGCGTAAATTCCTTTCACGAGGTTGTTGCTGGCGGCGGCAATTAGAACTGCGGCCGCTGCAACTTTCATAGGGGTAAGCGTACCCGCTGCCTGGGTCATCCCCATGATGAACGGATCTACGTCGGTAACACCCATGATGGCGGCCAGAGTATTCACTCCCGCTCTTCCAAGATAAGTAACGGCCAACTGGGTCGCTACCAGCATCGCCAGAAACAAAACGGCGAAGAAAAACGCTGCGAGCAGCTCGAGTGGATTCTTGGGTTCGAACTCCCGCTGTACCGCCTGAGCACTGGGATCGGCCCGGCGAGTCCAAAGCCAACCAACGCCGACCGCCAGACCTGCCAGTATCAGAAAGGGCACGGCCAGGAGGGACATCAGTCGTCGGTTGAAAAGGATCAGAAGCGCGACCAAGCGCAGGTACATCACGCCGGAGGCGATTAAGATGCCTCCGGCGAACAGGTGGGGATGTTGTTCACGAGCGGCTCGGCGCGCCATCACGACGGTGGTGACCGTGGATGAATAGGCACCACCCAGCAAAGCCGCGAGCACTACCCCACCCTGTCCTTTCGTCAACCTTTGCAGAACATAACTACCGTAAGAGATCGTGCTTACCGCAACCACGACGAGGCAGGTTTTGAAAGGGTTGATGTGGAATCGGCCGAATTCCTGATTCGGTAATGCGGGCAGGATGACGCCGGTCAAAAAGAGAAACTTGGCGAAGGTAAGAATTTCTAGAGGAGGGATGCGGACCGCAAGCTTCTCAAGGGCCGCTTTGAGATCGAGCAACAGCAGACTGGCAACACTGAGCGTGGTAGCAATCCACAGATGTCCGTAGCAGACAAGAGCGCCCACTAGAAACGTCGTAAGCCCAGACATTTCCGAGGTGATGCCAGGGGCTTCCGCGCAGGAAAGCTTGTGCCAGTAAGACAAAAGTAAGAACGCCGCGATCACGAGAAAGCCCAGCGTCAGCGGCAGCAACTGCGTGCCTGAGAGGAGAGCGATGGAATAACCAATCAAGCCAATGAGCGGGAATGTGCGCACTCCTCCGAATGAGTAAGAACCCGTTGCTGACTTGTGCCCTTCCCGCTCCAGCCCTATCAGAAAAGACAAAAACAACACTAGAATAATCTTCAGGGCTTCTGGGGGCAGCCGCTGGTAAAGTTCCACTAGAGTTGGGCCTCCGAGTAGACTCCTGTCTAAAAGGTCTTGGCGCGCACTTGAAATAAGCGTCTATGCTTGCTACAGCCCGTTCCTTGGAGCCTTCATCAATCCGGAATTTCTTTTCTGACTTCGATAATGGCAGCCATTGTACATCTATTTCTCGCCGAGTCTGTTTTTCTGCTTCGGAGCCCCGGCTGTATCAGCTATTCGTCCCGTAGCTTCGGATTATTGCCACAAATCCCTCGCATAACCCTGGCGAACTTGTGGCGGCGACTGAACAGCCATGCGAGAGCCACGCCCAGGACTCAACTCTTGCCATATTGGACGAGTTCCACGGGCATTTGGCTCAGCTTGGCATAAACCCGGCTCCGTCGCAGCAGAGGCCACCAATCGTAAAGATAGATCTGCATCGGTCGCCACATGGCGACCCATCCGGCAATCGTAAGGCTCTCTCGCACAATGGCAGCCCAAGTGCCGGACTCATTGCCTAAGGAGACTCTGAACAAGTTCTCTGATTTCCACTGCTATTCGGGATAGAGTGAGACACAGCGGAGGACTTCGAGAGCGATGAAGCAACGGACACTGGCGATGGCGAACGGGTTTGAGCGGT
>Ga0181533_1004858_pt1 | contig 13338 bp, 17 predicted proteins | sample PEATcosm2014_Bin_45_FD_119772 | JGI IMG/M metagenome (GOLD analysis project Ga0181533, IMG submission 119772) | Peatland microbial communities from MTU Mesocosm Facility, Houghton, MI, USA - PEATcosm2014_Bin11_60_metaG | ecosystem: Environmental > Terrestrial > Soil > Wetlands > Peat | place... | reverse complement strand
CCAAACACTCACGACGCTCAACGACAAGGCCAACGCAGTGCTTCCAAAAAATGAATCCGCTTCCGTCAACCGCCAAAACCCAATTCATAAAGCGTGCCCAATTCCTTGCTAAGGATTCGGGAACAGCCGCTGCCCCTGCCAGTTGCGATTGATTTATGAAATTTGTTTGTCATCATTCAATTCAACGTCCCGCTCGGCGGCTGTGCCTGAGCTCTGGACGTTAGGCATCAGCGACGATTCGTGCGATGAGAACATTTACCAAAATTGCAGTGAGGACGGTTTTGATTCTCATAGCGGCTTTTCTGCTTTTCGTCCTTGTCGTTCGTTCACTTTTCATCGTCTCGCCGATGAGGACTGGTTCTATGCAGCCGCTCATCGCCACCAATGATATAGTCATAGCTGCGAAGTGGTTTCGCATTACTTCGCTTCGCAGCGGGGACTTGGTTGCCGTGGATATTCCGACGCCAGGAGGTCGAGTCCTTACGATTCGGAAGATCGAGCAGCAGCCAGACACTCCGGCTGGTCAGTTTTATTTGCGTGCAATCAGCACCAACGGCGTTGATTCGCATTTCTTCGGAGCATTGCCAGCGGCAGACATTCGTGGCAGAGTCATTTGGATTATTAGATGAAGCTGATGCCTAACAAATCGCTGCAGGCAACGCGGGACGGCGGTTTCTGTTTCCCGACTGCGTCGGGATTCACGTCCTTTGGTCCCGCGTGCCTGAGCTCTGCACGTTAGGCCACTTGACCACATCACCAAACCAGAACACCATACTATTATGAAATTCAGCAACGGCACAGAGTTCCGCTTCGGCACGCCGAAGTATTCACGATTGACCACACGACTTATTTACGTCGGCGGTGGTTGTTTTCTACTTTCTGGGCTCATCGGCGAGCCAGCCAAAGAATGGGTTGGTTGGATTGCCATGCTCGCGCTTATATCTGGCTTGATAGTTTTGTTGGCTGGCACGATTGCGGAGCGCAAAGAGTGGCAGGCGGCACACAAGGTTGACACCAAATGACGTGGCCTAACAATTCGCTGCAGGCAACGCGGGATGGCGTTCTCCTCCTGCGCCGAGGCTACGGAGGACAGAGCAGCCCTGCTTTCGCGGAGGACGTCATCCGCCCTGCGTGCCTGAGCTCTGGACGTTAGGCGCTTTCACGCGCCACATCTTTTACAATTTATGTCACGACTTCCTTGTAGCCCGAACGAAAGAACAAAAGGCATGGTCTGGTTTCCGCGCATGCTTGATAAAATCCGCATTCATGCTCGGGGCGAGCTTCCCGCCGATTACACACCTTGGCTTGGCAAAGGCTTCGACGGGCGTTGCCTGCGCTATCTCCGCGTGTCTTATGACGCCCTTGTTGCGCGCGTGCTTCAAGGCGGCACCAACGAGGAGATTCTGGAGTGGTGTTTTTCCGTCGGACGATAACTTTCCGATGAGGACATCACCATCTGGAGCGACTTCCTTCGTAAACGCGGCTGGAGAGATTCGTCCGAAATTTTGGCGGACCTCGAAGAATCGAAGAAGCAGAGCGGCTTGGCTCACCGCGCAGACCTAGACACCTTTTTTCGATATAACGATGCCGATGAAGGTCGTGACCCAAGCGCCTAACAATTCACTGCAGCCAACGCCGGTTGGCCGTCTCAGTTCCGCTTTCGCGGTTGACATCACAGTCCCGGCGTGGCTGAGTTTTGGACGTTAGGCTGCACTTTTATGCGAACGTCATTCTTCAAGCTGGGATTTGTAACTGTGGCACTCATCGCCACGAGTGGGTGCGTGTATTTTTCGGATGTCACCTATCCATTTCCACATCAGGATATGGGAATCGTTGCCGATGACAATGAGCGGGGTTTGACTGTGACGCTGGCTGTGACGAATACAGTGCTTCTACCTTCGGAGTCTTTTCTCATTGATGGTCGAGGCCGCCATTATTCTTTACACCTTCAGCCGCTTGAAGCCTTCAAGGACGGGCCACCTTATCCGCGCTACTACATCACAGCATTTGGTCCGGTTCCAGAATTTAGTCCGGTTCCAGGATTTGGTCCGGCTCCATCGGATTCACGATTTTCTTTTGGCGAGGGTTTATACATTATCTCGCTTGCATACACAAATGCAGTGAGTGCAAAACAGGGTGTGGTGAGCAGAGCATTTGTCATCAATAGGCAGTCCATGTCATATCCCATTTATTATATTATGAAGAACGGTCATTGAAGATATGGACAAAGACATGAAGCAGCCTAACAAATCGCTGCAGGCAACGCGGGATGGCCGGTCTAGTTCCGCTTCGCGGTTGACGCTGGTTGGTCCCGCGTGCCTGAGCTCTGGACGTTAGGTGGCAGCGTGCGAGCACAGATATACAATGAAGAAATGTCCGTTTTGCAGTGCTGAGTATCCCGACGACGCGGTCGTGTGCGCGATTGACCAGACACCCTTCACATCTGAGCCTCCGGCTACGTTTGCTGATGCAGCAAACTGGACACCACAATCTCCTTTTGCATTAGCTCTGACGAGTGGTTTGGCCGCTTTCCTCATCTGCACCGGAATATTTTTCGCCATCGGTAGAGTGATGTTCGATATTTGGAGAATGCATCATTCTGTTGATGCAGGCATGCCAGCGAACTTTCACGATATTGGTACATTTATTCATCCAGCCATAACATATACAACATTTAGCCTTGGAACGCTGCTATTCACATTCTTTATCTGCTACAATCGTTGTCAGACAGAGTTGCACGGCATTATCACGACGATTGTCACACTCTGCATCATTGCTTTGCTGACATTAGGGCCGATGCTCGTGCCAAGTATGTCTTCCTTTATGATGGTAGTACCAGTGGTTCTGATCGGTATAAGCATAAATGTATCTGCTGGTTACTACATTGTAGCGGCGTTACAAATTGTTGTCGGAGCATGGCTGCTTGGTTGGTTCAGGCGAAAAAAGCCACCTAACAAATCGCTGCAGGCAACAGCCGCTGCCCCTGACAGTTGCGATTGATTTATGAATTCGTTCGTCATATTTTCTTTTTCGCGTCCCGCTCGGCGGCTGTGCCTGAGCTCTGGACGTTAGGCCGAATCGCACACGCTATGAAAACTATTACGCTTATTCTTTTTTGCCTCGCACTGAACACGGTGGTTGTGCGTGGTGACGATTTTCACTTGGTGGAGACAGCGATTTATGGTGACGTGTGGGTTCCGCGGGGCGAGCCGGCCACAAATTCCATCTACGTTCTGCTCTTGCCGGTGCATGATGGTGGAGGGGTTGTTATTAATCCGGTCGTCTTAAGGACATTCGATGCAAAAGAGATAGGACAGATTCTCGGCGGAGCGGTAAAGCGAGGCTTCCTGCCTCGTGGGAGTGTTTTGCATATTGACCCCAGGCAAGAGATGAAGTTTCCGCCGGAGGATCAGATAAAGGCACTCACCGATTACTGCAAAAAGATAGGAATAATCGTAAAAGTTAGTTTAACAGCTTGAATTGCATGACTCGGCCTAACAATTCACTGCAGCCAACGCCGGTTGGGCGTCTCAGTTCCGCATTCGCGGTTGACATCCTGCGTCCGGCGTGGCTGAGTTTTGGACGTTAGGCCACTTACACATTATGAATACAAGACATTTCATATTCGCCGTGACTGCGCTAGTCGCCTGCATTATTTGCTATTCGGTTGGCTATCACAGAGGCTCGGAGCGGTCGCCATTCCAAGCGACACGTCACGCAAACGTGTTGATTGATCTCCAGGGCGAGAGCGGGTTGGCTGCGTTGAGTTCGATTCACGCCAACATTCTCCACCCGAACCCCGATACGGTGGTGATGGGTGGCATGGTAAAGCAATGAGTTATGACGATTCTGTGGCCTAACAAGTCGCCGGAGCCAACCGCCGTTGGCGCTGTCAGTTCCGCTATCGCGGTTCACGCCGCGAGTCGGCGGTGGCTCAGCTTTCTACGTTAGGCGGCTTACAACGCACATGAATTATGGTTGGCGGACTTAAAATCGTTCAAGTGAAAGCAGAACACATAGTAGAGTTTGAGCGTCTCTTTGCGGAGTTGCGCGCGGAGATGCGGAAGCACGAGCCAGGTTGTCTGCTTTACTCGTTGCTCAAATCGCGCACGAAGCCGGGCGCATACATTGTGCATGAGCAGTATCGAGATCAGGCAGCACTAGACGCCCACCAAAAGTCAGCGCACGGAGCCAGATATTTTCCCCAGATGCGTGCGGTTATCGAAAAGATTGACGTTGAGTATTTCGACGGAGTTGTAGATTGAGATGAGCATGACGCCGCCTAACAAATCGCTGCAGGCAACGCGGGATGGCCGGTCCTGTTTCCCGACTGCGTCGGGATTCACGTCCTTTGGTCCCGCGTGCCTGAGCTCTGGACGGCGACTGAACGTGACAGCAAATATTGCCCCAATGAAATATATTTTCACCGGCTTTCTCATCCTCGCAGCCACAACCTTCGAGGCCGACGCTCGTTTCATAGCCGCACGCCCGTTCGAAGAGATGGAAAAAACAGCGGACACCATTGTCGTTGCCAAACCCGTCTCGACCAAAGACACGGACGAGCAAACAAATCTTTCCTCCTTCAAACCGCCCGTTCCTGTCGTCGGGTTGTCGTCGGAGTTTGAAGTTGGTCTCGTTTTGAAGGGTGACAGTAGTCTAAAGAAGCTGGTGGTGCATCACTATCGGCGCGCTGGCCATCCGGAGTGGAACGAGTTCAATCTTGCCTCCTTCGATCCGAAGGATTCCACGAATTATTTGCTGTTCCTGAAGCGCGAGGCTGACGGTCGCTATGCGCCGCTCGACCAGATTGACCCGGCTTCGACCTCAATACTGAAGCTGGGTGGTGCTGGATGGGACAAAATGAAATTTGAGGACTTTAAGGAATGGCTGGATGCCAAGAAGTGGTTGAGGGAAAGCCCGTGGCCGCCGGGAGCCATGTCGCCGGAGATTACACCGGAAGGCCGGGGCGATGGCAGTCTTCATGAGGCGGCCATGAATGGCAAGTTGGAGAAGGCCAAGGCGCTGATCAAAGCCAACCCAGACTTGGTCAACAGCCAGGCCAGCTACGGCAACGTGACGCCTTTGCAGTTGGCAGCACAGTATGGCCACAGGGATGTGGCCGAATTACTCCTGGCCAACAAGGCCGACGTCGAAGCCAAGTCCTACGGCGGCTGGGCAGCTTTGCTCAATGCGGTGTTTGGGGGCCACAAGGATATGGTGGAATTGCTCCTGACGAACAAGACCGATGTCAACTACAAGGATGATGCCGGACGGACACCGTTGCATGTGGCGGCGGAAAATGGCTACACGGAGATCGCGGCATTTCTCATCGCCAACAAGGCCAACGTCAACGTCAAAAACCGCGAAGGTCTCACGCCTTTGCACATCGCGGTGGCGCTCGGTTACAAAGACATGGTGGAATTGCTGCTCACCAACAAAGCTGACATCAACACCAAAGACAACAGCGGTAGAACACCTTTGGCCATTGCCGTATTACACGCCTACAAGGATATGGCTGAATTGCTGCGCCAGCACGGCGGCCTTGAATAAACTAATGGAAACCAACATGCTGCCTAACAATTCGCTGCAGGCAACGCGGGATGGCGTCTCCAGTTCCGCTATCGCGGAGGACGTCATCCGCCCCGCGTGCCTGAGCTCTGGACGTTAGCCGTCATGCATACCTCGCGACCTTCATTTGCCAGATATTTGTATGCTCGGCTTGGTCCAGGATCACCCCGACAGTGCCTTGGGCATATGTTCTCTCGGGCGTTTGGAGCCTCAGATTTCACTAGCTTCTGGCGGTACTGGAATCCCTTCTTGGGCTACTTTCTGGCGTACTTCTGTTTTGCCCCGTTGCGACGGTTTGCGCCACGACCACTGTGCCTGATCGTCACCTTTGCACTGAATGGATTCCTCCACGATCTGGTGTATTTGTGGCCTTTCGGCTTCGCCAGGACCGCTCGCCTGCCGTTTCCGTTTCCCGTCTTTACTTTGTCTCTGGTCACTAATGCCGTTATCATTCTGGCAGCCGAACGCCATCGATTCACGCTTGCCCACCTGTCCTTGCCCATGCGCGTCGCTTGCCACCTACTCGCGCTTTTTGGCCCGTTCGCCTTTTCAGTCGGCATTCTCCTCCTCACACGAATATGACGGCTAACAAATCGCTGCAGCCAACGCGGGATGGCCGTTCCATTTCCGCTTCGCGAGCGTATAGCCCCGTGGGGCCACGCACCTTTACGGGGTTCACGTCATTTGGTCCCGCGTGCCTGAGCTCTGGACGTTAGGCCACACTACACGCAAATGATTTCGTTTATCGTTCCAGCACACAACGAGGAAGCTTGGGTTGGCCGATGTGTTTCCGCCATTCGCAGCGGATTGGAATCTCTTGGCGAGCCGCATGAGATCATTGTGGTAGATGATGCTTCCAGTGACGCCACGGCCTCGATTGCCCGGCAGCAAGGCGCGCAGGTGATTCGAGTGGAGCACCGGCAGATTTCTGCCACTCGCAATGCTGGCGCGCGACAGGCTCACGGTGATATTTTTTTCTTTGTGGATGCCGATACGTTGGTGAACGCCCCGGCGATTCAATCGGCTTTGCGCAGCGTTCATGCTGGCGCGGTTGGTGGCGGTTGTTTTCCGCAGTTCGAAGGGCGGCTGCCTTGGTGGTGGCGGCTGGGTTTGCCGGTGATGGAGCGATTGTGCCGCTGGTTGAACGTTTTTCCGAGCGGAGCCTGCCTGTTTTGCACGCGCGGCGCTTTTCAGACGGCAGGCGGTTTCGATGAGAATTATTATGCGGCGGAAGAGTTGTGGTTTGTCGCTGCTCTCAAGCGTCAGGGGCGGTTTGTCATTATACCCGAGACGGTGGTTACTTCCGGGCGTAAGATTCGCGCGCATTCTTTCTGGACCTTTGCACGGTTGTCCGCACGTTTGGTTTTTTTTGGTTCCCGTGGGGTTCGGAGCCGTAAGGGATTGGAGTATTGGTATGAGCCTGAAAGAGAGAAAGCGAAGCTATGACCGTGTGGCCTAACAAATCGCTGCAGGCAACAGCCGCTGGCCCTTCCAGTTGCGATTGATTTTATGAGATTTATTTGTCACTTTGCATTTCGACGCCCCGCTCGGCGGCTGTGCCTGAGCTCTGGACGTTAGACCACGCCAACAGTTCATTACACAAATGATTTCAGCTTTTTTGGGTTATGTATTAAGTATCGGTGGTAGCGGTCTCGGCAGTGTCCATGGAGTACCATGGTGGGTTGCACTAATTCCGGTGGTTATTTTGATAGTGTTTTGGTGGCTCGCTAAAAAGGACGACTAAATCGAAGCGCATTTTGATTTTTGAGTTATGACTACAACGTGGTCTAACACCTATTAAGCCTGAAGAGTCAACAGGTAAAAAACATTTCTGCCGGAAAAGGTTTCTGATCCGTTATCGTGTCCAACGAACAAGCTCTCCGGCTTAATTTCTCTTAGCCGCCTGGACGTGGCGTCCGGCTAAACACCGATACGGACTCAATCGGGCCGTTCCCAGTTCTGACCTTGGCCAGGACCAGAGGCGGTCTTCCAGCCGCGGGATCAAACGCCACGCAGCGGTCCAGAAACACTATGCAGTTCACCCACCCGCAATCCATTCAAGTTGAAGACGGCTGCCCACTTGGGCTCCAGTTTTTTGCGGACGTGCGTTTGGGGCGGAGTCGCCAAATTCTTTTCGTTCGTTGGTGATGTGGTCTGCGGGGTAAGCGAGCCGGCGGTGATAGCGAGCCATACAGCTCGCGCCGCCGGCGGTCGCATCACCCACCGTGTAGCCGCTGGCGACCGTGCCCAATCAAATCCGTGGAGTCCTTGCCACGTGGTAAACCTTTACGTGGCTCCCGTGCCCAACACAGACCGGCGGTGCTCCGGCACCCATGAGTTTGGTCTGTGACTTGTAAGAGCATCGGATCAGTAAGCGGCTCCAGTTAGACTGCCCGGTTCACGGTTGCCAGGGCCAAATTAGTTTTTGCTCAGTGCGGCCACCAGCCGATCGGGATCGAAGACGGTGTGGTTGCGCAACATGAAATAGACGGCGCGTGCCAGCTTGATGGCCAGCACGGTGTTGGCCTTGAATTTATTGCCGTTCATCCGTGCTTCGAGACGTTGCGCCAGTGGACCGAGGACGGCCGGATCCCGTTTGGCAATCACGGCCGCTTCCCCAAAGGCCCAGCGCAGATACGGATTGCCCAGCTTGGCTCCGCGCAGGCCCTTGATCTGTCCGGCACTGGCGACGGTGCCTTTGACCAGCCGACAGTAGGAGAGGAAATCTTTGACGGTGGGAAAGCGGGCGATGTCGCCAAGCTCGTGGAGGATGGTCAACCCGAGGTATTCGCCGATGCCGGGCGTGGTTGGGAGCAAGGGGTAGTCGCGACCAGCACGTTCTTTGGTGAGTTTCTTGAGTTGCACTTCCAGCGTGGTGATTTGCGTGTCGTAATGGCGGATGAGAGCCAGGTATTGTGCGTCCAGGGCGTCGTCCTTGGCGCGGCTGGTAACGAAGGCTTCGCGGAATTTCTGGAGGGTGATGGGGTTGATGGGATAAAGCGTGATCCAATCATAGGCTTCCAGGAAGGCGATGAGATGGACGGCGGGTTGTTCCAAGCAGAGGGCCACGCGGGCCTGGGGGTGTTGCTGGCGCGGTTCCAGCAGCCATTCCCAGAGCGCCTCCGGGGCGGTGTCAATGGTTTGGGCCCGGCGCTGGCCGGTGGCGGTGGTGATGAGGTGCAGGTCGGCCTTTTTGTCGGAACGATCCAGGCCGATGACGAGGTCATAGGGATGCGAGGTGTTCATGTTGTTTGTTTTTTGTGATGGCCTCCCGCAATCGGCTTGACCCGGCGACGGCAATATAGAAAAGTCGTCCTGCATACAGAGACGCCCTCTGGAGTAGTCGTTAGAGGGTCAAGCCCCGCCCGGCGGGCCGGTCCATAGAGCTCAAAGTCGTTATAGCGACTGGACGTTAGCAGACCTGGCCCGTCGGTGCGGGAAAACCAGACGAACCGATACCGAAAATGAAACCCCAAGGCCAATCCGATACCGTCGCCGCCCGGTTCGCGGCGAAGTTATTCACGACCTGCTGCGCGAGCTTTCCAAAGGCTCTCTGGCAGCTCATGAATAACTTCGGATGACCTATATCTGGACGTTAGGCGACTCAAAGCGTCTCTCGTGAAATGAACACACTTCAAGAACGCGTCCAGCGAGCCGTCCACGAGGATGTCGGCATCTTGCCCTATGACTCGCACTGGCCCGACCTGTTCCGACGCGAGGCGGAGCATCTTCGCTCGTGTATTCCGGCAGCACTAATCCGCCGCATCGAACACTTCGGCAGCACCGCCATTCCGGGACTTGCCGCCAAGCCGATTGTGGACATGCTGGTTCAGGTGACCAGTCTCCGCGCCGCCCGAACCGAGATAGCGCCCATCCTCAAGGCGCAGGGCTACGACTACTTTTGGCGCCCTAGCTTCGGCGACGACATCCCGCCGTGGTATGCGTTCTTCATCAGGCGCGACCACCGGGGCATCCGCACGCACCACATCCACATGGTGACCGGTCGGCGGACATTCCAAGAGCACTGGGGGCGCCTTCTCTTTCGCGACTACCTCATTGCACATCCGCGGACCGCCCGCGCCTACGAACGCCTCAAAATTGAGTTGGCGACCACGCACCCAAACGACCGTGTCGGCTACACCAACGGCAAGACAGCTTTTATTCAGCGCATCACAGCCCAAGCAAAGACGCCCCAATGAAGTCGCCTAACCAGTCACTGGAGCCAACGCCGGTTGGCCGTCTCAGTTCCGCTTTCGCGGTTGACATCCTTCATCCGGCCTGGCTGAGTTCTGGACGTTAGGCGGCAGCACACACCACTATGAAATGCTCCACCCATCTAAACACGGACGCTACCGCAGTCTGCATCCATTGCGGACGAGCGCTATGTCCAAGTTGCACCACCAAATCAGAGAGCGGCAGAGTTGTTTGTTCCGCCACTTGTTCAGCAGCACTTTTGAGGGCCGAGCAGGCCATTGACAGTCTTCGCGTTAGGTCTGTGAGTAGCGTGCGGTCGAGTGGCTATATGATGATTGCTTCCGCAGTTGTGTTCGCAGGATTTGGATCTTTTGAGGTTTACAACGGCATTGCGCGACTTGCTTACCTTTTATTTCCCGTAGCCCTCGTCTTCGGTATTACAGGCGTAGTTTATTTGCGTATCGCTAAAAGAAAGGAGCAGCGTGACAATGCCGCCTAACAAATCGCGAGGCTGTGTGAAAACTCTCGGCTCGGAAAAACTTCGCTCACTTTTGACTTATGACGCATTTTGACGAATCGAGTAGATGGATGGGATGGTCGAAAAACGAGTTTTCACACAGGCTCTCGCTGCAGGCAACGCGGGATGGCCGCTTCCTCCGTCGCCGAGGCTATGGAGGACAGGCCAGTTCCGCTTCGCGGTTCACGCTGGTTGGTCCCGCGGGCCTGAGCTCTGGACGTTAGGCACTTCCTATATGGCACACGCAAAAAAATACCCAATTGACATATGAATGACCTCGCATCGGAGTTCTTTTATAATGGAATTGCTCACATTGGGATGCGATCAAGCGTAGCCGAGAACGGCGGCGGTGTTTTTCAGCTACGCTGAAATGATGGTTACTCTACAATCCGGATTCCCAGCCTGCCCCGCTTCTTTCCTTCGTCCTTCCCCGGATTCCACCAGCAACGGCCCTTGCCCTCAATCGCCTTTGCTGCCCGGCCCTCGATTTCCTTCAACTGCTCCTTTCCCAGCGGACGAAATTTCTCGTATGCCCGGAACGCGGCATCCTGTTCATTGGGAAAACTCAGCCCCAACAGCGCCACGTCCGGATCGAGCGTCAGCGTGTAATGCAGGCAATCGGCCACGCTCAGGCGCGGAAGTTGTGCCCCGCCCGCGGACTCCTTGCCGCCGGAACTGAACTTGCCGCGCGGCCGTTCCTGCAACGGCTGGTTGTATCCCGTTGTGTCGCCCAGCAATTTACCCGCCCCGAACGTCTTGAAACATACCGTGCCCACTCCTTTCCGCCGCGCGAGCGGCAGAATCTCATCCACGTAACGCCGGTCCACAAACGGCCCCACCGGGAACATCACTACGTCGCACAAATCGGTTACAAGCGCCGCGCGCAACACGTCGGGATGATGACTGGAAATGCCGCGGAACCGCATCTTGCCGGCGGACCGGCACCGGGCCAGCACGTCCATGCCCGTGGCGGCAATCCACTCCCATTGCGGCAGTTCGGACACCCCGTGGAAAACAAACAAATCCACCGAATCGAGCCCGAGCGCCTTGAGACTCGCGTCCACCTGCGGCGCGACCGGTTGGTCCAAGTGATCAATCTTGTCGATGACGAACATCCCCTCGCGCCGGCCCTTGAGCGCGGCGCCGACAATCTGTTCGCTGTACCCGTTTTCGTACATCGGCGCGGTGTCAATCAGGTTCAACCCGTAATCCATGGCCTGATGCAGCGTGGCCACGCATTTTTCCAGTGGCACCGAGCGGTCCGCCAAATCACCGATGCCCAGCACGGACGCTTCAAACCCCGTCTTGCCCAAAAGTCGTCGTTTCATGGCTGTCAATTCCCTCCGGACTATTTACCTCATATTCCGGATTCGCACAAGCAGCATGGATGCGGATTTGCCACCGGGCTCTGTATCCGCGCGGACTTTTACGCTGGCTCGTTCTCGTTTTCGCCTGTCCTCCGTAGTCCCGAAACGCGGGACGAAGGCGGAAGCCTTTGGCGCAGCATGGGTTAGCGTACACTCGAGGTTCAGCGTTCAAAGTTCCCTCAACACCGCGTGAGACGAAGTCTTTTACGCGGCCTATCTCCCGTCCCCTAAACAACATACGCGATTTGGCCCCTGTGAATATCCTTGTGAATAACTAAGCATTGCCTTCGCGCTCTTTATCAGCTAAACTTTAGTTTCTGTTCACATGACAGCAGTAGTTGCATCAAAACTGCGGATTTTGGTCGTAGATGACGAACCGTCTGTCGGCAATACCATCAAGATGTTGCTCCAATTTGACGGACATGAGGTGGAGGCAACCAACAGCAGCAAGAAGGCACTGGCCATGTTTGAATCAGGCCGGTTCGACCTGGTCTTCACCGACTTTACCATGCCCGAAATGAATGGCAATCAACTGGCAGCCGCCATCAAGGCGGGTGCGCCGGATCAGCCGATCGTAATGATTACTGCCCATGCCGGGACATTGCCTCCGTCACCCGATGTGGATTTCGTCGTCGGCAAACCCTTCCGGCTGGAACATCTGCGGGAGGCAATCGCCAAAGTCTTGCCGGCAGAAAGGCGCGCCGCTTTGGTCAAACGGACACCCGTTTACCTGAAACCCGGAAGCAGCCTGTCCATCGTAGTCCCGCATTGCGGGACGGAGGCGGCAAACCCGAAACGCCAGACGCTGTAATATAAGGAAACCAGGAAAACAGGAGTTTATTTTTCTTCGATTCCAGCCTCCTTGCTTTTGACTCCCGAATCCAGTCTTCCACTCGCAACTGAAAACTTTCCTGCTGCCGTGTGAGGCGACTTGCCACTCCTCCGTTCAAGGTTCAGAGTTCAAAGTTCGAAATTCAATGCCTGCTCGCTATCTATCGGAGTTGGATGTTTCCCCCGCCCTTTTTCGCGGCCTGCCGCGTGGCGCAGCTTTACGCCGGCCTGCCGCGTGGCGCAGCCTTACGCCGGCCTGCCGCGTGGCGCAGCTTTACGCCGGCTTGCCGCGTGGCGCAGCTTTACGCCGGCCTGCCGCGTGGCGCAGCTTTACGCCGGCTTGCCGCGTGGCGCAGCTTTACGCGGTCACAATTCTAGCACCGACCCTTCACCTTCATGGCCCCTTTACCGCTATGAAGGCAACGAAACCAGCAAAGCCCCGCAAACTTTCGTTCAAGGAGGGCGCGAGCTGGAGGGGATGGAGGCGCAAATCGACGGCGTGGACGCGGAAATTGCCCGCATCGAAGGCTTGTTCGCCTCACCGGATTTTCATCGCACGCACGCGACGCAAACCCGCCAGCTCACCGCCGACCTCGCCGCCGCCAAGGAAAATCTCGCGAAGCTCTACGCGTGCTGGGAAGAGTTGGAGGCGACCAAGGCCGGGAGCGAAAAGTGAGGCGGCGATGGTAGGGCGGGCAGCCTGCTCGCGATTCATCGGAGTCCTCTGCCCGCCGCCCACTGACATGGCTACGACGGCGCGCACCCCAATCCTTAGCCAGCTGAACGATGGATGCACTGGAGGGTGAAGTTTTCCGGAGGGGATTTTGAACAAAAGTTGTGGCGGCAGGTCGGTAACACATG
>Ga0181533_1004853_pt1 | contig 13347 bp, 13 predicted proteins | sample PEATcosm2014_Bin_45_FD_119772 | JGI IMG/M metagenome (GOLD analysis project Ga0181533, IMG submission 119772) | Peatland microbial communities from MTU Mesocosm Facility, Houghton, MI, USA - PEATcosm2014_Bin11_60_metaG | ecosystem: Environmental > Terrestrial > Soil > Wetlands > Peat | place... | reverse complement strand
GCGTAGACGGGTCATAGAGAACCTCCTTATGACCCGACCTTACCTGATCAGGATAAACGTTCAACTCCACGCACGCGAAGCGTCCGCCGCCCCAGCGGCTTCGTTCAAACGCCCTTCACGAACGCTGAGCCAGTGTCCAGAGTTTGGCGCGGGGCGTCTTCACGGGCACCGAAGCCTTTTGTTTTCAAAAGTATAGAGCACTGTGTATGGCAATACTGTAATCTCTTGTTTTCTTTGCAAGGATTTGCGGGCGTACCCGGCCTCAGCAGCAGGGTGCTGAGAAGCACTACTCGCCTTGGGTGCATGACCGTCCGGATCAGTTACCACCAGAAAGAGAACCGTGGGTTGCGCCCGCAACTCGGCAACAAGCGGCTGCGCTTGAATGACGAACTTCCGCCACGGATCTGTCTTCGCGTCAAAACCCAATTCTCATTGGTGTATGATGCACGTTATGGCCTCTCCAGGACGCGAACCCGAGCCTGTGAACCTTCAGCTTTTCATTGACTCGATTCCTGCCCTGATCCACACGGGTCTGCCTAACGGCGACCTTGATTAATCATTCCGGCCGCAACGGCGCGCCAGTTTACGGGCAGAATGGCCCAATTTGTGGTTCTCGCGTCTGCGGTGAGCTTGATCTCGGTCGCAGTGGGGTTTCTAATCAGTACGCTGATTTTAAAGACATCGACGGTGGGCCCGACTATCGTGATTGTTTCCGTGGTTCTCTTTGTTATGAGCCTGCTTAAGACGAAGTGAGGTGCGGGTACCCGACCTCAGATTTATCACAGGAAAGAGAGGGTACCGGTTGAAACTCGGACTGGAAGGAGTCAAATGCCATGATGGATTTCTTTGCCGGGGATTTACACGAAATTACCGAAAAGGTGGCCTACGAACATTGGGAACGCCGGGCCGTCCGCTCGGCTCGCCTGAAATTGATTGGCTTGCGGCGGAAAAGGCTCTGGCCTCATGCTTTAGGTATTCGGAACAAGACCTTCCCTTGTATAGCCTTCAGATGGAGGCATAATGGGGGATCGTATCGCCGATGAAGTGATTTGATCGCAAAGTCCGAAATTCAGGTGAAGGAAGATAGTGAAGGATACTTCGACTGAAAGGCTTTGGCGCGATGCTGAATATTAAGAGAATTCTATTGCCGGTTGATTTCCCGGTTGCTTCACTCGGTTTGGCTCATCAGGCTGCGACATTGGCGCGCCATTTCAATTCTGAGGTCGTGATACTGCATGTTATGACCGCGCGGAGCCATGCCGCCGGTGTGCCGGAGGACAGCCGCGAGCTGGCTCGCTGGGACTTGCTCGCGGCAATCATCAGACAGGCCCAGAATCAGCAGGACCCGTCTCTCGGGCCGGAGCTCGAGGGTCTTACCATTCGGTGCAAGTTGGTCAATGGCGACGTGGCCGCGGCAATTGTGCAGACGGCTCAGGATGAAATAGCCGACTTGATCATGATGCCGTCATACAGCTTTACCTTCTACCAGTTTCTGCTGGGTTCAGTGACCGCAAAAGTGTTACACGGGGCCGAATGCCCGGTTTGGACCGGTGCGCACGTGCAAGAATCGCCAGGGCAGAAGTTTGCGATCCACAACGTCCTGGGCGCGGTGGAATTCGGCCCGCGGGCTGACATAACGGTGTCGTGGGCAGCCCAATTAGCCGCCGAATTTGGTGCTCGACTTACCCTCGCTAACGTCACTGCCAGTGTGGAGTTTTGGGGACCCGGCGGCAGCTACGTGGATCAAAAGTGGAAAGAGGAACTGGTCGGCAACGCTTCCGAGCAGATGGCAAAGCTCCAGCAAGAGACGGGCATCAAGGCAGATGTGTTCATCGGCAGTGGAGACGTGCCCAAGGTGCTGAGCCAGGCTGCCAAGCAGACGAAGGCGGATTTGCTGGTTAACGGATGCTACCCTTACGGCGGTCACCTGCGGACCCACGGCTACGGAATCATTTGCGCGGTGCCGATTCCGGTTCTGAGCGTGTGAGGGCGGAAGAACCTTCCTGGATAAGCGCGAAGCTTCGCACGAGCAATCCAGCCCACTTAAGGAGAAATGACATGCCAGCACCAGCGGTTCTGTCAGAGACAGGAACTCGGGTTGCGAGAATGAAGAAGCCTTCACATCATGGCTCCCCCGGGGAACTTGGGTCATGCAGATTTTGCGAAATCGCCGCTGGTAAGGTTAAAGCAGCAATTGTGTTCGAAGACTCTATCTCCATTGCGTTTCTAGATGAGAAACCACTTTTCGAGGGGCACTGCCTGCTGATCACACGGAATCACTACCAGACTTTTCTGGATCTTCCTCGCGACCTTATCAATCCGCTCTTCTTGAACGCGCAACATTTGGCCGAGGCAGTGCAAAGCGGGATGAGAGCCGAGGGGACGTTTGTGGCCATCAACAATACGGTGAGTCAAAGCGTGCCTCATTTTCACATGCACGTCGTGCCTCGACGCAAGGGAGACGGTTTGCGAGGATTTTTCTGGCCTCGACGACGGTACCGGACCGAGGAGGAGCTTCTTGCAGTGCAAAAGGTGCTGTCTTCTCTTTTGGGATGACCATGTCTGTAACGGGATTCGCAATCTAACTAGCAGGAGGCTACTCAATGCCAAAGGAAAAAGGCTTTAGGAAATATGATGAAGCGGCGAGCGCGAGTGTCGAAAGCGCCCTGCATCGAGAAAAGCTCGGCACGCTTTATTCCGGCAAAGGCGGAAAAGGCGGGCTAGTCACGTCTCGAAAACAGGCCATCGCCATAGGCCTTTCGGAAGCGCGTAAGCAAGGCGCCGAAGTACCGACAAAACCCGGCTAATACGCGACCAAAGCAAAGGCGATATGACGCTATTGCGTCGGCACGAAAATGCGGTTGTGGAATTGCCAGAATTGCATCATTTCCAGGCGCATCGAGGTACGAGCGAAATAATTGATTGCCAATTCTAAAGGAGGGGACTATGTCAGAGAGGTTTTGTGTCAGCATTACTTGTGCTAAGGACAATTGCGATAAGGCCACGATCGGTTTTGCCATGGCCAACGCCGCCGTTGCATCCGGCAAAGATACGATGGTGTTTCTCAGCACCGAAGGCGTCCGCCTTTCCCAGAAAGGCTACGCGGACAGCATCAACGAACAGGGATTTCCTCCGCTGAAGGAGCTGATCGACAAGTTCGCCAAGGCGGGCGGCAAAATCTACGTGTGCACGGCCTGTTTTAAGAACCGTGGTTTGGCGGAGAATAATCTGGTTGCGGGAGCGACGATCATGGGAGGCGATAAGCTCATTGAGTTCCTGAGCGGCGGCACTCCTTGCGTCAGCTACTAAGACCCGGATGAGGAGGGGCGGTTCGCGAACCGCCCCTACACCAAATTCGACTCGTGCCTCGTCGCGAGGTAGACGGCTTGAGGCCCATATGAAACTCAATGAATACCGCAAGAAGCGCAACTTCGCTGCAACACCGGAGCCACAGGGCGCAACCAGTGCTGAGAAAAAGGGGAATGGATCGCTTATTTACACAGTACAGAAGCACATGGCCTCGCACCTGCACTATGATCTTCGTCTGGAATGGCGCGGCGTGCTCCTCTCTTGGGCCGTGCCCAAGGGTCCCTCGCTCGATCCGGCGGTGAAGCGCCTGGCGATGCAGACGGAAGATCACCCGGTGGAATATGCCGACTTCGAGGGAGTGATTCCCGCGGGTCAATATGGAGCGGGAACGGTGATGCTTTGGGATAAAGGGACCTGGCAACCGGAAAGCGCTGATGTGGACGCTTCCTTGCAAGTGGGAGAGCTCAAGTTCACGCTTCAGGGCAAGAAACTCCAAGGCTCGTGGGTCTTGGTTCGCACCCGGGGCTTTGGGAGCAGTCCCGCTCGATCCACCTGGCTCCTTATCAAGCATCGGGATCAGTACGCATCCGCGAAGGACGTAACGCAGGAAGAGCCGCGCTCCGTAGCGAGCCAGCGTCTTCTTGCGGAGATCGCGCGGGACAAAGGGGGCGACATCGAAAGGGCTTCGATGGGCGATCCGGCCGGCCAAGGGCGACGCGCAACGAGCGCGAAGCCGGCGCCAGGACGCATCGAGCGGAGAAGGCGGACGTCATGACGGACAGGATTCCATTTCGCGTTCAGCCGATGCTGGCGACGCTCATCAGCCAGCCCTTCGAGAAACCGGGTTGGGTCTACGAAGAGAAATACGACGGCTTTCGGATCCTCGCCTATAAGGAAGGGGACAGCGTTAGCCTTCTATCCAGAAACGGCAAGGACCGCACCCAGACGTACCCGAACATCGCGGCCGCCGTCGCCAAGCTTCCCGATCGCACCCTGCTTCTCGACGGCGAGGTAGTCGCCTTCGATAGCCGCCGGGTCTCCCGCTTCCAGCTTCTCCAGGAAGGTAAGGTCCCGCCGCTCTACGCGGTCTTCGATTGCCTTTACCAAAACGGGCGTGACCTGCGTGCGGAGCCACTCTCCGCGCGGCGCGGCCCCATGGAGGCGGCAATTCGGGGAAGCGAGCGTCTTTTCCCGTCTCACCGTTTGAACCAACACGGGCTTGAGGCCTTCCGGGTGGCGAAAACAAAGGGTTACGAGGGAATGGTCGCCAAGGACCTTACGTCGCCCTACATCGAAGGGCGCTCCAGGAAGTGGCTGAAATGCAAAGTACATCAGGAGGATGAGTTTGTCATTGCGGGCTACACCAGCCCGGCCGGCTCTCGCACGCATTTCGGCGCCCTTTTGCTCGGCGCATATCAGCGAGGACAGTTGCACTATGTGGGCAAGGTGGGCACGGGGTTTGATAGAAAGTTGCTCGCCTCACTCTATCAAAAGTTCCAGCCTTTGGTGCGAAACCAGCCCGCTTTCGTCGATCCGCCGCCGGAGAAGGGGGTGACGTATCTTGCCCCGCAGCTTGTGGCGCAGATCGCTTATGAGGAGTTGACGGCTGATAAAAAGTTGCGCCAGCCGGTCTTTTTGGGGCTGCGCGACGATAAAAGTGCGAAAGAATGTTTTTTCCCAGGAGAGACGGGATGACAAGCGCAAGACGTGATCATACGGCCCCGGGTCAGTTGCCCATCGTGGTGTCGCATCCGGACAAGGTCTTCTGGCCTGAGGAGGGCTACACGAAGCTGGACCTGGTCGAGTATTACAACGCGATCTTCCCCAAACTCTTACCCTACGTGAAGGATCGCATCCTGACTCTTGAGCGCTGCCCCGATGGAATGCGCGGTGAGTGCTTCTTTCAAAAACAGCTACCCAAGGGCATGCCTCCCGGAACGCCCACCAAGCGGATCGCGCATGAAGCCAACGCCGGTGAGTTCACTGATTATGTGGTGGGCGGCTCCTTAATCACGCAGCTCGCGCTTGCCAACCTGGGTTGCATTGCCGTGCACGTCATGGCGAGCCGCGCGAGTTCGCCCCGGCAGCCGGACTGGATGTGTGTTGATATTGATCCCGAGTCCGGAATGTTTGCAGATGCCGCTCGTGCAGGATTGTATGTCAAAGCCGCCCTGGACGCTTTGAAGCTGGTGTCGTTCGCCAAGACTTCGGGTAGCCGGGGCATGCATGTCTGGGTGCCGATTCGCACGGGGCCGGATGCGGACGAAGTTCTCGCCTTCGCCGAGGCGTTTGTCGCGGGCGTGGCGGCTGCGCATCCGGATGAATTGACAGTCGAGCATTCGGTCGCAGCGCGGCGTGATCGTGTCTACCTGGATCCATTCCGAAATGGCTTTGGTCAAACCGTGGTGGCGCCTTATTCCGTCCGGCGGCGTGAGAAAGCGCCCATTTCGACCCCCTTGGAATGGTCGGAAGTCAAACCTACGCTTGTGCCGTCCAATTTCAACATCGCCAACTTCCACAAACGCCTCGAAGGCTCGGACCCGTGGGAAAACTTCTTTCGCGCCCGCCAGTCGCTGAAGGAGGCAATGGCCGCGGTGAGGAGGCTCTGAGGCGGAGGTGTTTCCTGGCGTGTTTGATGACGTGAGATTCAGGTGCGCTGTGTGGACTTGATCGTGATGGGCGTGCGACGTTTGGACCCGGTCATGGCTGCTCACTTTCAGAAACCAGATACTGCCTACGAGGTAGTTGGCGCCGCGCCCTGTCCGGTGCTCACCATGCGCTGACGTTCACCCGCCGGCCGAAATGCCAGAAATCCAGCCCCGTCCTGCCCCTCTATGGTGGATAATCCGATACTGCCCATTACAGCCCAATACAGCCCACTACAAGCCATAAATGAGGCTTAAATATCTCGTAAGGCGTTTATTTTCATTGATATAGCCTGAAAATGCCGTCCTCATCTTTGGATTATTCTGTATTGTTTTCATACACTTAGCCTGACCGATCGGCACTCTGGCCTCCTTCTGCTGGCACGCCCCCAGACGGGCCAGGCTAAACCTTGCCAAGAAAAAAATTCTGCTTTTCGTCAGATTCTTGCTGAAGCGGGCGCAAGAAGCACGAGGGTGGCGTTTTGGGGGCTCGCGCTGACGGAAAGCGGTGCGCGAACTGAAGCCTGGTAGCCCGTTGGGGGGGGCCGCGCTTCGGAATCGTCCGCACAGGAAAAACTTGCTCGTCGAGAATGGGGGGCAGGAGGTCGGCGACGGGGCGTTTCAGGGCTTCGGATTCACTGTGGCGATTTCCAGCAGGCGCAGGAGGAGGCTGGCCAAGGCCAGGTATTCGTGCGCGCGGCTGGGGTCGTTGAAAAGAGTGTTGCTGTGGGCCTTGGAGTTCCTCAGGCCAACGATTCCTTTGAAGAGGAACATGATGCCCCTCTGTTCGTCGCGGTCGGCGTGTCGTGATGTTTCGTAGGGGCGGTTCGCGAACCGCCCCTACGTTCGGATTGACCGGTAATTTTCGAAAGGAAGCGACGGCACGTTATGTCGTCGACCCAGCCTCTCGCTGCTTGAGAGTGTCCGCCCGCTTTGGTTGTTGGGGCGGTTCGCGAACCGCCCCTACGAGTTCTCCGCGGAAGGCACGGTCCAGGATCGAGGGCATTAGGGCGTCGAGTTCGGCGGCGGTTTCGGCCTGAAGGCGTTTGAGCGCGTCAATCCTCTGTTTGACTTCTCTAAGCTTTAGCTGGCGCTCCATCTTGGGGAGCGGCATCTCGTATTGCAAGAATGCAGAGGGATGAAGGCGTCGGCGTCTTACGTTCGTTCCAGTGCTTATCTCAGCAAGAAGTGGCCAGACGGACGGCGTTCGGAAATACACGTCGAGTATTTCAGGCAAGACCTGGGACTGGTCAATTTCGAAAACAGGAAACTCCGGAGACACAACGAGGCCATTGCATTCCGGAGGAACGACGCCCAGCGCACCTTCCCAAGCCATTAGCTTTGGGTAAACAAAGTCGCTGGTCCGAACGCGCGTCAAACGTGAGTATTCAAACTCCATCCCAGACTTAGTTGCCCCTGCGAATACCCCTCTGCCAAAGCAATAGACCCCCGCGAAAGGGTACATACCTCCGCGCTGAACATCGACATCTGGTTCCCGAAGTTTAACAATGGTGCCCATCGCCGTCGGCCCTGCTGCTTCGCCTGATTTGCCGAAGATCATCGAGCGGCAAAGCGCGTCGCATCGTTCAATGACATCTACCTGGGTGTGGTGTGCCTCTAGGATTTTGGCGGCGAGTTGCTCGATGCGCGCCACAATCCGCCGCTGCTCGTCGAGTGGGGGGAGGGGGATTTTGAATGCGAGAAATTTATCCTCTTTGAGCCTGACTCGATTTGTCGTGCCTTCGCTCGCGGCCTTGCAGAGATCAACGAAGCTAGCCGTTTTACTCATCCAATTTAGGAACTGTGAAAGAATCAGCTCGTCGTTCGGTGTGAAGACGGGAAAGTCCGAGCTGACTACACCCCCATCGAGAATATCCGGAACCAGGCCCAAGGCACCGTTTCGAGCGTCGATCCGCGACAGGATAAATTGCTGTCCGCGAACCCTCAGCCGCTCTCTCGCCGCAATTTCTGCGCCGGTCACCTCATTTCGGAGGACCACACCTTGTCCCCATAACTTCACAGTGACCTGGCGATATTTTTCGTCGGGCTTGATGCTGATCCAGTCATCAGACTTGGTTAGTAATTCTCCGAGTTGTACGAGTGGCCAAGTATTGGGCATGGGATTTCGTCGGGGCACGGCGCGCCGTGCCGCAATGTTTCGTAGGGGCGGTTCGCGAACCGCCCCTACGTCGTCAACCACCAAATATCAACCAAAACCGGAAACCGACCAACCGCGGACCAGGGCCCGTCGCGATGGGCCATCGCGCACCATTCGTAGGGGCGGTTCGCGAACCGCCCCTACGACAAATGACCGCGATGCGGCATCACAACAACTGTTTAATTTCCGCCATCAATTCGGCGATGCGTTGTTCCTTCTTCAGAATATCATCTGCCAACTGTTCGGGTGGCAGGTGCTCGAAATCCTGCTTGGCGCTCGGGTTCTTAATATCGAGGTTCACGGAAACCAGATTGCCGCCTTCGTCGTACTTAAGCACATCGCGTGCCTGAACCTTCCAGGCGCGCTCGTTGGCCTCCCGCTTTTTCCACCAATTCAGGCAAGGCGCGAACTCTTCAAACTGCAACGGCTGCGTCTTGGTGTAATTCTTTCTTCCTTCGGGTAGCGGCTGCTCGTAATACCAAATCTCTTTCGTCGGGCCGGAGCGGTCGAAAAACAGCAGATTCGTGGGAATGCTGGTGTAGGGCGCAAAGACTCCATTCGGCAAGCGCACGATGGTGTGCAGGTTGAAATCCTTCAGCAGTTCCTCTTTGATGCGCGCACACACTCCATCGCCGAAGAGCACGCCGTTGGGGACAACCATGCCGCATCGCCCGGGTTTGAAGCCACCCACCGGCCGCCGCAGCTTGCGCATGATGAGTTGCAGGAAAAGCAGCGCTGTCTCCGCCGTCTGCTTATCTTCGGGGAAGTTACCTAAAATGCCGCGTTCTTCTTCACCGCCAAAGGGCGGGTTGGTCATGATTACGTCCACGCGATCTTTGTCGCCCATTTCGCGTAGAGGTTTATCGAGGGCATTGTGAGAAGCCACCTGCGGATATTCGAGTCCGTGAAGCAAGAGGTTCATCTGGCAGAGCAGATAGGGCAGCGACTTCGGCTCGATGCCGTAGAGCGTTTCGCGCTGGAGCTGATCAAATTGCTCGGCCTTTTTGCACTGTGGCTTTAGGTGCTCGAAAGACTGAACAAGGAAGCCACCCGTGCCGGCGGCGGGGTCAAGGACGGTTTCACCCAAGCGCGGGTCAACCACCGTGACGATGAACTTCACCAAGGCGCGAGGGGTGTAGAACTCGCCGGAATCACCCGCCGCGTCGCGCATTTCCTTGAGCATGGACTCATAGAGCAGGCCCAGGGTGTAAATTTCATCTTTAGATGTGAAATGGATTTCGTTGACCTTGTTCAGAACTTCGCGCAGCAGATAGCCGCTCGCCATGCGGTTGGTCACGCCGCTAAAAACGTTGGCAATCACGTCGCGGCGGTCGCCGTTGGTGCTTTCCAAGCTCTTGAGATAGGCGAACAGACCCGCCGCGCGCTTGCCGTCCGGGCGCACGGCCTCATCGTGATTAATAAAGGCGGTTAACGCGTCGCCCGTGAAGCCCTGAGGGTCCGATGCCCAATCGCGCCAGCGGTAGGGCGGTTCAATAGCGCGACGGAATTTCTTGCCCGCCAGCTTCGCTTCTTCCTCCCGCACGCGCTCCATGTCATCAAGGAATTTCAGAAACATGATCCAGGTGAGCATGGGCAGGCGGTCAAGATCGCCGTTCAACCCCTTGTCCTTGCGCATAATGTCACGGCAGGATTTGACGAGGCTGGCTAGTTGCTGGGCGGTGGATTGCGGGGTAACGGATTTTGATTGGTTTCGCGCCATTGTCGTTTCACGTTGGAACCGAACGTAGGGGCGGTTCGCGAACCGCCCCTACGTGAAATCGGGATCGGTATCCCATTGTAGTGGGTTCGTGCGAATGTATTCCCGAATTTTGTTCAATTCATCCTCATTCAGGATAATGTGGTCATAAAAATCACGCTGCCACATTACTGTGCCTGGGGTCCCGCGCTGCTGGTTCCGCCAATCGGTGGAGACAGTTTTGAACGCGCCCACCAAACTGCCCAACGTTTTGCGTTTCGTAGGGGCGGTTCGCGAACCGCCCCTACGATCCGTGATAACCAGAATTCCGTGCAGATGATTGGGCATGACAATCCATTCATCCAAGTCCACGTACGGGTATTGCCGGGGCAACCATCCCCAACACAAGGCAACGTACTCGCCCAACTCATTCCGGTGCATCTCGCCTTCGACAACTTCGCCGAATAAATGCTCCTTATTCTGCGTGCAAATAGTAACGGAGTATTTCCCGGGCTGGGAATAATCATAGCCGCGTAAACGGATCGAACGGCGGTGATGGATTTCAGGATCGTAGGGCATGCATGTTCCGTGTGGGGGCGCATTGCGCCCGTAGGGGCGGTTCGCGAACCGCCCCTACGAATACAACAACGCCTGCATTTGGTTTACAGCGGTACGCAACTTCTCCGCACCGCCGAACATTGCCGCAATCTCCATCACCGTCCCGCGCTCAGAGATCGGTGGAACCTTGAGGATTTCTGGAATCTGGAACTGCGCCACGCCATAGTCGATGTACTTCTCCAGAATATCGTTGAGCACCTGGTGTGCCTTGGGGCCATAGCCGTCGAAGAACCCCTTTTGCTCGCGTCGCAAGGCCTCCGCCCGCTCGCGCCGCGTCCGCAGCGGAGCATTAAACGCCACATGGCAAAGCAGGTCAAAAGGGTCTGCGTCCGGCTGCCTGGCAGCGGCCATCAATTCGTCGAGCGAAATGCCGCGCTCTTCCAGCGCTTCCAGAATCGTGGCGCGTTCTTCGGCGCTCGACCATTTGGAGCGCAGCGCGGCTGCCGACGGGCACATGCTGCGTACCTTTTCGGCGGTGTAATCCGTGAATCTCACCACGCGGAGTTGCTTGCCCTCGGCATCGAGTTCGTAAACCAAGTGCGCAGCGATCTCGACGTAGCCGTGGTCAACGTAGAATTTGCGGGGTGGGGTTTCGGGGGTTTCGTCCGGCAGGCTGGACGATAAATCGTCCGGGGGCGGTTCGCGAACCGCCCCTACGTCATCGGCCAACACTTCGGGTTCGCCTACGGGCTCACCGGCGTCGTTCATCTTTTCTTCCGTAATCTGTGCGGGCTCGCCGTCGAAATCGGGGTCAGCGAATAGGCGGGTGGCGCTGCCCGTATAGTCGAGGATGCTGAAGAAGTATTTGCCGTAGTCATCGCGAACGCGCGTCCCCCTTCCAATGATCTGCTTAAAGTCCGTCATGGAATTAATGACGCGCGCCAGGACCACGTTCTTGCAGGTGGGCACGTCCACGCCGGTGGTGAGCATCTGGGAAGTGGTGACGAGCGTCGGTACAAGGGTCTTGAGTTCCATGAAGCGGTCAAGGTGGCCGCGACCGATTTTGCCCTCTTCGGAAACCACGCGGACAACGTAATCGGGATGCTGCTGAGCGAGGTCGGCATTCAGATTATTCAAGGCCTGTCGCATGGCTTCCGCATGGTCCATATCGACGCAAAAGATAATGGTTTTGCCGAAGCGGTCGTTCTTCATGAGGAACTCGGTCAGGTTGCGGGCTATGGCCTCGGTGCGCGCCCGCAGGGCCACGACGCGCTCAAAATCCTTGGTCCCATACTCGGCATCGGGAATCTCCCGGCCATAGCGGTCGAGTTCTCCCTTGGACGGCCGCCAGCCCGCCGCATCCGCCGTGGTGATAATCCGGTGCACGCGGTAAGGGGCCAAAAATCCATCATCAATACCCTGCCGAAGGGAGTAAGTGTAGAGGGGATTGCCAAAATAGGCGTAAGTGTCGCGGTTGTCCTCGCGCAGGGGAGTTGCCGTCATGCCGAGTTGGAATGCGGTCTCGAAGTATTGCAGGATATCGCGCCAGTTGCTCTCGTCGCGAGCGCTGCCCCGGTGGCACTCGTCCACGACGACGAGATCAAAGAAGTCGGGCGGGAAATCACGATAAAGGCCGGGGCGGCGTTCGTCCTTGGCAATAGCCTGATAGGTGGAGAAGTACATCTCGCGGCTTTTGTTCGCCTCGCCTTCTATTTTCAAGCGCGCGTCCCCGAAGGGAGCGAATATCTTGTCCTTCGGGTCATCCACTAGCACGTTGCGGTCAGCCAGGTAGAGGATTCGGGGCCGGCGATAGTCTCCGGTGCGGTTCCAGCGGGCGTTCCAGAGCTTCCAACAAATCTGGAAGGCCACGATGGTCTTTCCGGTTCCCGTTGCCATCGTCAACAGCACGCGTTGCTTGCCCTGAAGAATTGCCTGCACGGTCCGGTTGATGGCGATTTCCTGGTAGTAGCGGGGGGATTTTCCGGAAAGGTGGTAGTACGGCGTGAGCAACAACTGGCTGGTCGCGGTCGTGATGCTCTCCGCCTGGCGAAGGCGCTTCCAAAGGTCGTCAGGCGAAGGGAAATCAGCGCAATCGTTGTCGCGCCCGGTAGTGAAATCATGCTCGATGATGCCGTGGCCGTTGGTGGAGTACGCAAACTTGAGGCCCAGGATCTGCGCGTAATCTTTGGCCTGCTGAAGACCATCACCGGGCTTCATGTACGCAGCCTTGGCTTCCACGATGGCGATGGGGAAATCGCGCCGGTATCGAAGCAGGTAGTCGGCCCGCTTCTGGGGGCGACGACTGTACTTGTTGCCAGCAAGGACGATGCGACCGTCAGTGAAGGTTCTTTGCTCGCTGATCCGCTCATCGTCCCAGCCCGCCGCGTAGAGCTTGGGCAGGACGTATTTCCGACAAGTGTCAGCTTCGGTGAGACTGGGCATCGGCGACAAGGATTCAGTCCAATTCGGCACCAGCTACGAGCGAGCAACGCCTACCCCTTGCTTGCCGTTGCCGACATCATATCAGGAAAAGAGGAGGTAATTTCAATGTAACTTCATAAAAGCCGGTAGCGCGGAGCGTTCCTTTAACTCCGCGGCTCTTTGGTTTCGCCCTAAGGGGCCGCAGACTCAAATTACATGTCTGCGCTACAGCCCGCTGGCGGCCAGCCTGGCCAGTTCCATGTCCACGCCGACAATCTCAAGCGGAAGAGGGACGAACAATGATTAGGTCTTGGATGGCATGGCCGAGGCGCTCGATCTCCGGCAGGAGGCTGTGGAATCGCCGCACATTGATAACAGACAGCAAGACTCAGTAAGGAATCAACCGCCGGCAGTGTCGACATCAAAAAATGATACACCGCCTGTCAAGCAATTTAAGAATGTTACTTTCGGCTAATCGTCTTGCAACGTAAGAATGTTACCCAACGCAAGTTGTAATTCCTCATCGTAGGGGTGAGGACCCCGTCGTCGTCGAGGCTGTG
>Ga0181533_1004845_pt1 | contig 13360 bp, 11 predicted proteins | sample PEATcosm2014_Bin_45_FD_119772 | JGI IMG/M metagenome (GOLD analysis project Ga0181533, IMG submission 119772) | Peatland microbial communities from MTU Mesocosm Facility, Houghton, MI, USA - PEATcosm2014_Bin11_60_metaG | ecosystem: Environmental > Terrestrial > Soil > Wetlands > Peat | place... | reverse complement strand
TCGAGCACGTGCTCGACAACCTCGCGCCCATCGGCGGCATTGACCGCGTTTACGTCGTCACCAACGCCAGGTTCGCCGGCCATTTCCAGAAATGGTCGGACCATTACCGCGCCACCAAATCCAGGTTTGAATTCACCATCGTCAACGACGGCTCGACGGACGACACCAACAAACTCGGCGCCATCGGCGACATTCATTACGTCCTCAAAACCCAGAGCGTGGACGACGATTTGATCGTGGTCGCGGGCGACAATCTTTTCAGCGACAAGCTCGGCGAGTTCGGAAAATTCTGTCGCGAGAAAAAAGCGCCGGTGCTGGCGCTTTACGACGTGGGGACTCTTGAGGAAATCAAAAAATACAATTCCATCTCCACCGACGCCGCCGGCCGCATCACCTTCTTCGAGGAAAAACCGAAGAACCCAACCGGCACGCTCACCGGCATCGCGCTTTATTTTTATCCGAAGAGCACAATTCCGCTCATCAAGCAATACATCGCCGAGGGCAACAATCCCGACCAGCCCGGCCGCCTCGTGCAATGGCTTTATCCGCGCACGGCGGTCTATACCTGGCGTGTGCCGGGACTCTGGTTTGACATCGGCTCGAAGGAAACGCTGGAGGAAGCCAACCAGATCTTCGCGAAGTTCGCAAAAAAATGAAGTTTCGCCCGCAGCAGCCGACGTGAGGAGGCTCTGACTGATTTCGGGTATGGAATTTGAAAATTAGAGCCTCGTTACCTCGGCTGCGACAAAGCTACTTGACCGTCACGACGACGTAATTCTTTTTGCCTTTGCGCAACAGGAGGGGTTTATCGAAAAGTAAATCGTTCGACACGATGGCGCGCGTGGCGCTGGCTTCGCGGACATTGGAAATAGGACGTTTCTAGACTGATTTCCCAAGATTGCCAAACTGGACGAACTCAATAAAATATTAGATAATATGAAAACGACTTTGCCTCTGTTTTGTGTAATCGCTTGCCTGATATTGACTGGTTGCGCCAGCAACATTGTTTCTACTGGGAATGGCACCTATATGGTTGCTCACAGAGGACCGATTTGGGACACAATGAGTTCGTTAAAAATTAAGTGTTATCGTGACGCTGACAACTTTTGTGCAACCAAGGGCTTAGTGATGGTGCCCGTATCTGTTTCTGGCCACGATGCTGCTTTTGGTGTAGCTGCTGCCTGCGAACTTATCTTCAAAGCGGTTCAAACCGACAGCCCCGAGGATGTTCCCGCCATTATGGTGCGTTCTCCAGATTCAGTGAATGTAAATATCATCGAAGTCAGGACGAATACCTCTAGTCATTGAATCCCCATTAATCACCTCGCTGTCACCATGACATAATTTTTTGCCTTTGCGCAGGAGTGTGGCCGTCCCCGGCCACAGCTACGTCCGAATTGCGATACGCTTTCGCCAGTCCACCGCCAACCAGATCTGCCACATTGCTGCGCTTGGGGACGGGAGAACTGCCGCGCCGGGCGAGGCCAACCACTGCTGTCAAAATCAGTTTGGGTTGGACGAACGGGGTGGAGTGGCGTTCGGTGGTCGCGGAACTAAAGATGTAAAGCCGAGAGCAATCTACCGGGGGGAATGTTTCCAGAACTTATCCCAAGAAATTCGTTTGATCGTGAATCCTTTGGCCTCCCGCTTATTGCGGACAGCTTTGTTTACTGTCTCCTTTATTACTCCCAAAACTATTGCGGCGGCAGCTCCAGACTCAAAAAAACGCCCATCGGAAAGTTGAAGCGGTTTTTTCCATTGCTCCAAGTAGCATTCGTGGCATTGGTGACCTTGCAGAATTGATCGCGGAGTCTTTGGCGTTATATGGCCACGTTCACATCTAACGGTCACTGGCTTTTCTGCGCCGAGAAAAACTGCGCTCAAGATTTTCATACCCATTTTGTGCGCAGCCTCATGGACATCCGCCCAATATACTTGGCTGGCAGACAATTGTGGAAGGCTGGTCAAATTTGCTGTGTCAAAATTTGGAGGAATGGTTCGCCCTCCCTGTAATAGAGCATCGCGAATTTGTTGGCGCATTTCTTCAAGTGATGTCCGAATTCCAAGCTCTCTGATTTCAATCAAAAGAATTTCGTTTGCTTTGCAGAATTGACGACGCAAATGATCATGGAGACGCCGCCTCCGAAAACCTTCAACCCCATCCCAATGAGACATTGCGCGATAATGCTGTGCCCCGTGGTGTTCAACAGCGATTTGTAGTTTCTCGTTGTAAATGTCCAGTTCAAGCAAGCGGCCTTTTGGCGACTTCATTCCGGGCATGCGTTTGCTTCGAAAAGTCGTTCCGAACAGTTTTTCGACCGCCGCACGACATAGCATTTCACCGTATGCACGGGTGCAAACTGTGCAGAATGTTTTGCAAGTTCGGATGGATTCTAGGCTTCGCTCAAATTTATGCTTTCCGAGTGGGCACAGCCAAAGCGAATCCCAGCTAACACGGGATGCCATCTTGAGAATTTTCCCACCAAACATTTTCGCCGTGGCGTGGTAATCCTCGGCAGTTACCCGTGCATTTGGAGCACACAGCCCGCACTTTGGCAACCGAGATAATTGGTTGTAAGTTCTCTCGACTATATGGTCGCATTTGTCGAAGCGAGCGCGAATAGGTTTTTGAGAACTTTCGTATTCGGAAAGCAGGGTTATGCCCACCTTGGCGAGATTTTGCGATGCTTGCTCGGTATTAAAGGCGAGCTTACGGCCTCCTCTTTTGTGGCCGCAGCTTGGGCAGCCCGACTCAGGACTGCGAAGGTCGTTTGCCGTTGCTCGCCATAATCGCGGGCATTTCAAACATCGCAGTTGAAGTCTCGTTCCTGAATTCACATTTTCTCGTGACAGCACCTCAATCCCTCTCTTGAGCATGTCGCGTTTAAAGATTTCAAAATCAAGCTTTCGACGAGAAGTGCGACGGCAGATGCCACATTGCCGACAACCTGATCCGTTATTCAAATCATTGAACCGAAGCCGACCTTTGTAGCCACACTCGTTGCATCGGTATGCGAGGGGCGTCTTTGAATCTGTATATTCGCTGGCATGCAATTCCAGCTTTTTGGCAGAGAATTTCTCGCGAACAAAATCGAGGCTGTGCTTTAGACTTTGACCGCGTCGTGCTTCCCAGCAGTTGGAACACCCATTGCCAGCTTTTACATATTCAAGTCGGGTCGTGCCTTCGTGACCGCAGCGTTTGCAGCGATACGCAAGCGGTCCTTTGCTGCTCGTGTAGCTGGCACTGAGCAGTTCAAAGCCCACAGCTTCGAATACTTGTTTTACCTGGTTAAATGTAAGCCTTCTGGCCATATGGATCGGCATCCAAATTCCCCATCAATCCCGCAAACATGAGCGTTTCATATCCGGCAGCTTTTCACGGAAAATTTTAGAGCCTTCTCACTTCGGCTGCTACGTTCACTTCGCCGTTACGACGACGTAATTTTTTTTGCCTTTGCGGAGCAGAAGGTGCTTGCCAAAAAGCAGATCGCTCGCCGTCACCACGCGTTGGAAGTTTGATTCACGGACGTTGTTCACATTCACGCCGCCGCCTTCGATGTCTTTGCGCGCCTGGCCTTTGGACGGACACAAATCAGCGTGGACCAAAAGTTCGACCAGTGGGAAACCCGCACCGCCGAGTTTTGATTTCTCAATTTCCTTGGTGGGCACTTCGCCGACGATTTCGTTGAAGGTGCTTTCGGCGATGCCTTTCAGTTCGCCGCCAAAAAGAATTTCACTGGCGCGGATGGCTTCCGTCGTTGCGTTCGGGCCGTGGATCAAATCAGTCACCGCTTTGGCCAAAGCCCGGTGCGCCTCGCGAGCGCCGGGATTTTCCGTGTGCTTCTTCTCCAACGCCTCAATTTCCTCCTTCGACAAAAATGTGAAGAATTTCAGGTAGCGGATGGCGTCCCGGTCGTCGGTATTGATCCAGAACTGGTAGAAGCGATAAACACTCGTGCGCTTCGGGTCGAGCCAGATGGCCCCGGCCTCGGTCTTGCCGAATTTCGAACCGTCGGCATTGGTGATGAGCGGCAGTGTGAGGCCATAAACCGTTTTGCCGAGTTTCTTGCGCGTGAGTTCAATGCCGGCCGTGATGTTGCCCCACTGGTCGCTGCCGCCGATTTGCAGTTCGCAATTGTGGTCGCGGCAAAGCACGTAAAAATCGAACGCCTGGAGCAGCATGTAGCTGAATTCGGTGTAGCTGATGCCCACCTCGCGGTCTTCCATGCGAGCACGGACACTTTCCTTGGCGACCATCTGATTGACGGAAAAATGCTTGCCGATGTCGCGCAGGAAATCGAGGAACGAAACGTCCTTCGTCCAGGAAGCATTGTCCACCAGCCGCGCGGGATTGGTCTTCGTGTCAAAATCGAGAAGTTTTTTGAGCTGCTCCTTGACGCGGGAAATGTTGTGGGCGAGGACTTCCGGCGTGAGCAACGGCCGCTCGCTGGTCTTGCCGCTCGGATCTCCAATCGAACCGGTCGCGCCGCCCGCGACGGCGATGGGATGATGGCCGAGCAATTGAAACCGGCGCAGCGCCAGCAGCGGCACGAGGTTGCCCACGTGCAGGCTGTCCGCCGTCGGGTCGAAACCGCAATACAGAACAATCGGCTTTGCTGGCCTGCGTTCAATGTGCGAACCGGATTCACTAAAAACATCTACAACCTTATTGCTAAATCTTCCTCCAATTGGGCTGTCAAGCCCTAACGGGTGTTCAGCTCGAAGTTGACGCTCAAAATCATCGTCATGCGTTTGATCCGCAATCAATCCGCGCCAGTGTAATTCGTCCAGAATGTTCACATGAATAGGATAAGTTGCCGGTTGTCGGTTGCCAATTTCCAATTGGCGCTGTCAAACTTAGGGAGTCTGCCCGGCATAGCCAAGGAATTCCCTGAAATTTTAATTACTGCTTGTTCCATTCTGACTGGAACGATGTTCTGGCGGTGGGTTGGTGAGGTATTTCAGGGCGGCTGGATAGGAGTTGGAGGCAGCCAGGCGCATCCAATAATCGGAAAGCTCTAGATTGACGGGGGTGGATTTGCCATCGCGGTAGCGGAGTGCGACATCGTATTGATCAGCAGGAACATTGTTGGAGGCTTGCTGGAGTTGGAAGTTGAAGAGTCTGAGGTCGGCGGCGGCCTGTTCTTCGGAGGTGTATTGGCGTTCGCAGGTGATGCGGTCAGGAAGGACACGGTAAATGTATTTATAACGCAGTGGATTTCCTATGAACGGGATACCATGATCCCAGAAGCCTGGTGTGGTGGTGGGGACGGCGCAGTAGTCAATTTTATAGCCGAGGTTGGTGGGATGGTTGATGACGTAAATGGTGGTAGTAGTGACGACTTGTTCTTCATGGCCGGAGATTCCTAAAGCCCAAGCAGCTCCGGGTGAAAGGTTTCTTGGGATAGACTGGCGCATTTTGAATTGTGCGAGGGCGTGCAACATATCGGCGGGATCACCGGGGTCAGGAATAGGTTGCGGGTCTGGAATGAATTCCATTGAGACGTGTTTGATTTCGACTTGGGCAGATTGTGGGTAGAGTTTGACGATGCGAATTAGATCACCGCCGAGGTAATAGCTGCCGTGACCGGCGCGGGAGAAATCAAAAAGATTGGTGCCGATGAGGCGCAGATCTTGAGCAACCGAAGAAATGGATAACAGACACAGAAGTGTGATTGTTTTCATTGCCGAACTTTGTATTGTCGGCACTTTACTCTGCAAGCTGGATTCTGACAAGTTACATCACTTTGGGCTTTAGCCTTTGGCCTTCGGACTTTAGCCTTCCGCGCGATGTCACAGATGCTCAAGTCGTCCGGTTCGATGGCCGCCGCCACGCTCATCAGCCGCCTGCTCGGCATGGTGCGCGAGATGGTTTATGCGAATTTCATGGGTGACACCCGGGTGGCCGGCGCGTTCAAGCTCGCCTTCACCATTCCCAACCTTTTCCGCCGCCTGCTTGGCGAAGGCGCGCTGACCGCGGCGTTCATCCCCATTTTCAAGGAAAAGGAAAAAACACACGGTGAAATCGAAATGTGGCGCGCGGCCAACGCCGTGATTTCCGGCCTCGTCGTCGCGGCGGCAGCGATCATCGGCGTGGTCATGCTCGGCCTCTCGATTGCGCTGGCCGTTCATCAATTCAACGAAAACACCGAACTCATGCTGCGGCTCTTACGCGTGATGTTTCCCTACATGCTGCTCGTGTGCCTTGCGGCGGCGTTCATGGGCATGCTCAACGTGCGCGGACATTTTTTCATTCCGGCAATGAGCGCGACGATGCTGAACGTCGTGATGATCGCGTCCGTGCTCTGGCTCGCGCCAAAGATGGGACACGAGTTGCGCGAACAAATTTTCGCGCTGGCCATCGGCGTGCTGGCAGCGGGCGTGGCGCAGGCGGCCTTTCAACTGCCGACGCTTTGGTACGACGGCTTCCGTTACCAGTGGGTTTCGCCGTGGAAAAATGAAACCGTCCGGCTCGTGGTAATCCGGATGATTCCCGCCACCTTGGGTGTCGCCGCCTTTCAAATCAACGTGCTGCTGACGCAGACCGTCGCCTTTTACGTGGACCCGCAGATCAACGCCTCCTTCGACTATGCCGTGCGGCTCATGGAACTGCCGCAGGGCATGTTCGGCATTTCGCTGGCAACTTTTCTGCTGCCGACCCTGGCGGGACTGGCGGCGGAGAAAAACTTCGGCGAATTCCGCGCCACCCTGCGCCATGGTCTCGGCACGCTGTTGCTGGCGAATCTGATCGCCGCCGTCCTGCTGGTCGTGCTGGCCGAACCGATCATCCGGCTGCTGTTCGAGCACGGCAAATTCACCGTCTATTCGACCCAGCGCGCGACCCTGGCGCTGCAGTGCCTCGCGCCGGGGCTGGTGGCCTTTTCAACGGTCAACATCCTGGTCCGGGCGTTTTTCGCGCTCGGCGACACCAAAACGCCGATGCAAATCAGCATCGTCTGCCTGGTTCTGAATCTGGGTTTGGCCGTGCTGTTCATTGGTCCGCTGCGGCAGGGCGGACTCGGCATCGCCAACACGATCACTTCCATCTGTAACGCGGGATTGCTGTCGTTCGCGTTGCGGAAGAAACTGGGAAAACTCGAAATGGAATCGCTGCGCGCCACGTTTCTGCCGTTGGCTGTCGCCGGTATTCTGGCCGGGCTGGTGGCATGGTCGGGCTGGTGGTCGTGGGAAAATTTTCTCGGCCACAGGACCGTCGCATTGAAAATCGGCGCGGTGTTTGTTCCGGCAGGAATCGCGGGTTTGGTCTATGGGCTGATCGCGCTGGCCTGCAAAATCCCGGCGGCAAAGGAACTGGCGGAATTTGCGTTTGCGAAATTCAAACGGTAGGACAGGCTTCCAGCCTGTTTCTAAATTTCATTTTGAAGACGGAGACAGGCGCGACGCCTGTCTTACGCGACTCACACCGGCACGACCGCCGTCCAGCAGTTTTGCCCGAACTTCGATTTAAATTTCTCCGCGAGCGATTCGGCGGCGGCCATGTTTTCTGCAATGGCATATGTTGTCGAGCCGCTGCCGGACATGAGCGCGGCCAGCGCGCCGTGCGCGCGGAGAAATTCCTGGAACAGCGCGAGCACGGGATATTTTTCCAGCGCCGGGGCTTCGAGCGAATTGAAAAATTCAGCGCCGGCAGCGCGCCAATCGCCGGTTTGAAGTTTTGAAATCAGCTTTTGCGCGCGGCCCAGCCGGCCGTTCAACGCTTCCGGAAAACGCGAGAGATTCTGATAAGCCCACGCCGTCGCGATGCCAAAACCGGGATGAATGAGCAGGAACGCCTTATCGCGCAACGCCGGGAAAGAATCGAGCGGCTGGATTTTTTCGCCGCGACCGGTGGCGAGAGCAGGCTGGTTTTGGAGGAAAAACGGCACGTCCGAGCCGAGCGACGCGGCCAGTTCGCTGAGCTTCGCGGCCGAAAGCGGCTGGCCGAAAAGTTCGTTCAACGCGAGCAGGGTCGTGGCGGCATTGCCGCTGCCGCCGCCCAAACCGGCGGCGAGCGGAATTTTTTTCTCCAAATGAATGCGCACACCGTCACTGATTTTCGCGGTTTGCAAAAACCCGGTGGCCGCACGATGAACCAGATTGCGCGAATCCTCCGGCAGGGCTGCGTCGCTGCACGAAAGTTCGACCGCGCCGCCGCGGCGTTCAAACGTCAGCCGGTCGCAAAGATTGACCGGCTGCATGACGGTTTCGAGTTCGTGAAAACCGTCGGCGCGCCGGCCGAGGATGTTCAGCAGCAGGTTGACTTTGCCGGGCGAATTTTTTTCGAGCGTCATGGCCTTCACGAAAACAAAACGCGCCAACGGAAAATGGTTGGCGCGTGGATGAAAACGAATCCGGTCACGGTCAGTTGTCGAATATACGGAACCGGCTGCCGGGAATGAATGGCGCGACGTCGCCGCCACTGAAGCCGGTGTAGGTGTCCGTATCGAACGTCGATTCCGAAATCAGGCCCGGCTTGTAGCTTTCAGGATAAACGGGCCCGGGACTCAGGTAACTGGTCCAAATCGGATGATACGGTGGGAAGGGCGCGGTAACGATTTCATAAATGCCGAGGCCCGTGCGCGCCAGTGTGCGATTCAAGCCGCTAACAGCACCGGCGGTGTAGCCGACGCTGGGCGATTCAAAAACGGCCGTTTGCTCGATGGAACGGCGCATTTCGCCCAGGCGGGTAATTTCAAGAGTGTTACTCACGCCGCGGCCGAGTTTTTGTTCCGGCCCGGCGCAGCCGGACGTGAACAAAGCGGCCAAACCGGCCAAAGCGAGAAGAGGTATCACGTTTCGCATACGTTTTTTAAGTTGACGAGTTGAGCTTACGCCGAAATCGCCGGATGTAAAGCGCGTTTTACGATTCGCGCGCGGCGCGTTTCTTATCCCGCCGGTTCCAATACCACGCAATCCAGACGGTGATTTCGTAGAGGACCTGCAGCGGCACGAACATGACAAGCTGCGTCAGGACCTCCGGCGTCGTCAATATCGCGCCGAGGAACAGGTTGATGACGATCATGTAACGGCGCGCCCGGGACAACATGCGATAGTCAACCACCCCGATCTTCACCAGGGTGAGCACGACCACCGGCAATTCAAAGCCCAGCCCCATGCCCAGCAGGAACTTGCAGACAAAGCTGATGTAATCCTCCGCCCGCCATTGAAGCGCGCCGAGCCCGAGCCAGTGGGAATACATCTGCGACGCGGCCAGCGCCACCGGCATCAAGGCGAAATAGCAAAACGCCACGCCGGTGAGAAAAAGCCCGACGCCAACGACCAGCCCGCGATAAACGTGTCTGCGTTCGCGGATTTTCAACGCCGGGAAAACGAACGCCGCGATGAAGTAAAAAATGAACGGCGAAGCCAGCACCACGCCGCCGTAAATCGCCACCTGAAACGCCACGACAAATCCGCCCGCCGGACTCAAGTTAATCAGCTCGATGTTCATCCGTTGCGCGTCGGCGATGGCGCGCGGGTCGTCATTCACGCGCCAGCCGAGAACCTGGTTCGTGCCGAGCGTGAGCGGTTCGACCTGGATGGACACGAAGCGGTTCGTGCCGAAGGCCAACGATCGTTGTTGTTCCGCCGTCAGTTTGAAATTGCCGACGTGGTTGGTGCCGAAGCTGACGACGGCGATTTGATTCGTGCCGGAAAAACTGATGGGGGCGTGCTTCAACGGCCACTTGATGATTTGCACGACGTAGTTGGCCGCGAAGAGGCAGACCAGCATCCCCAGGAACAGCGCGACGATGCTCTTGATGAGCACCCAGCGGAAATCCTCAAGGTGTTCCAGGAAGGTCTTGACGGGGCCGCCTTCGGCCTCGTCGGGGCGTTCCGCTTCGTGGTCGCCAGCCATGCCAGAACGTCCCGCCTAGGCTTTGGGCGGATTGGAGGATTGCGAAACAGCAGGCGCGGATGGCGACTGGCCGTTGGCGGCCGGCTTGGTCGGCGGCGGCGCGTCAGTCGTGGTGTTCTGGATTTCGTCCGTCACTTCACGCGTTGCCTTTTTGAATTCCTTGATGCCCTGGCCCAAGCCCCGGGCCAACTCGGGAATTTTCTTGGAGCCAAACAGCAGCAATACGGCCAGTAAAACCACCACCCATTCCCATCCGCCGAGAAATGCTGCGAACATTGTTTTCATAAATTTTGTCGAGCCTTGCCAAGCCTACGCCTGCCTTGACCGATAGTAAAGCCGCAAATGTGGTGTCGGCTGTCCCGGCCGATTTCTGCGCTGGAGACGGCGCACACTGATAAAAAGGGCCGCAGCAAATGCGGCCCCTGAATGGCTTCAAATGTTTCCTGCCAAAATCAGGCTCCGCTCTTGGGATGGAGCAGAACGAAGTCCCCGCGGCGGTTTTTCGCCCAGGCCGCTTCGTTGTTGGCGGGGTCCACCGGCTTGTCTTTGCCGTAACTGATGGTGCGGATGCGCATGGGGTCAACCCCAGCCTTGGCCAGTGCTTCGCGCAACGCCAGCGCGCGGCGTTCGCCGAGCGACCGGTTGTATTCCTCCGTGCCGCGCTCGTCGCAATTTCCCTCGATGAGCAGCTTTGCGCTCGAATCAGCGCTCAACTTGGAGGCAACGGCTTGAATGTTGGCATTCTCGCTCTTCTTCACGGCGGCGCTGTCGAAAGCGAAATGCACCGTGTAAGCGGCCAGTGCCGTGGGATCCTTAATCATGCCCTCAAATTCATCCAGGCTTGCTGTTTGTCCACCGCCACTTGGAACCGTTTCGCCTGGAGGCAAAGTGCCGCCAGCACCTGGTTCACCGACCATCGAGGGTCGTTCGGGTATCTGCGTGACTTTGACGGGTCGGTGGTTTTTGCAGCCGGTGTCAGCCAGTGTGACGGCCAGCGCGAATGCCAGCAGGTAAGTCAGTTTCATCATTTTCATATTTTTCCTTCAGTTAAAAGTTCGTAAAAAAAGTTTGAGTCATCTCGCCCAAGCCGGTTGAGAATCGCTGCCTGAAATCCGGGCAATATCCTTGACCTGTTTCGTGAATACGTCAAGCACAGATAACATGTAACGACTGCCCGTGCGCCGCGTGAAGATCAACGTCCGCGAGTTCGGCGACCACGACGGGTCTTCGCCCGCTACAAGCTCTGTGGGGTCACCGCCACCCGTCGGCACGACGCAAATGTCGAACTCGCCTGTCTGCGACGTGAACGCGATCCATTTGCCGTCCGGCGACCAGTCGGGTTCGGTCGGGTTCGGCGCGCCGGGGGTCGGAATCCGCTGCATCGCACCGCCGCCCGCCGGCACTTTCGCCAGCACGCGCCGATCGGCGATTTTCGTTGCGAAACAAATCCATTGTCCGTCCGGCGACCAGCACGGCGACGAATCCTCGCTGCTCGTCGTCAATCGTTTCAAATCCATGCCGTCAGCATTGCAGACCCAAACATTCGGGCTGCCGCTCTTGCTCAAAATCATCGCCACCTTCGAGCCGTCCGGCGAGACCGCCGCGCTCGTGTTCAGGCCGGAATAACCCGCGACGACGCGGCGCTGGCCGGTGCTGAGGCTGTGATAAAAAATGTCCGGGTTGCCGCGTTTATACGATGTGTAATAAATCGCCAGCCGGCCCGGCACCCACGCGGGCGCGGCAACGATGGTATCGTCGTGCGTAATGGATTGCGGGTTGTAGCCGTCGAAATCAGCCACATAAATTTCGCCGTTGCCCGTGCTGGATTGGGCCTTGAAGGCGATTTTGGTCTGCGCGATGCCATTTTTGCGCGTGATGACCTGCACGATGTCGTCGGCGAACGCGTGTGCCTGCCGCCGCAACGCCGCGCCGGTGTAGCTGCGCGAAAGAATCGTGCTCTTGGCGAAACGATCCACGACGCGGCCTTGAACGCTGCCCGCGGCGGTGCCGCTGATTTGATATTGCGCGGCGTCAGGCGCGACAAAGCTGAAGCCCTGGACGTAAAGGTCGAATTTCAAAACGTCCGCGACTTCGCCGCTGAAACCTTCGAGCGAGACGGGGATGGGTTTCACGCCGAGGCCCGTGATGTCGTGTGAAATCGTAAGTTCCTGCTGGCCGCAGGCAAAATTGACCGTGAACGCCGCGAGCAAAACCGGCAGACCAGCTTTAATCAAAGGAAGGTAATAATTTTTCATCCGTACAATCGTTTGGTTTTGAGGTTGAAGTTGATGATATAAGTCCGTTCTTTCTCCGTCGCGCCTTTGGGAAACGGCGCGATGAAAGTGACGCGGCTGAGCGTGCGCTGGACGGAAGCGTCCACGCCGGCATCGCCCGACGGGGTGACGATGCGCGCGGAAATCACCGTGCCGTCATTGGCAATGGTCACGCTGACCTTGGCGTTGGCCTCATCGTTGTCGGCATTGTCCGGCGGCACCCACGCCTGGTCGTAAATGCTTTTAACGACGGAATCGTAACTCGCGTAAGCCACACTGCCGTTGCCCGGGGCTTCAATCGTCGTGCCCGGGGTCAAATTGCTTTTCAAATTCCGAAGGGCGCTTTGGATCGCCCGGGCCTGCCGTTGCTGTTGTTGCGAATTGTCGGTCGTCGGAGAATTTTTCGGCGCGGTGCGCGCCACGAGTTGCGTGCTGATTTGTATTTTCCGCGGCTCGGTGTTGGATGTTTTTTCAACCGGTTTCAAACTGTCGGGCGACAGTTTATCCGGCGGTTTGACCGGCTCGGTCTTTTCCACTTTCTGCGGCGCCGGTGCGGGTGGTGTAACAACGGGCGCCGGTGGCGGGGGTTGCGGCAGAGCAACCGGCGCGGGCGGCGGCGGGGTGGCGTTGGCGACGCCGCTGTTGAACGCCGCGTCAATCAAATTGGCCGGAATCACATCAAGCACCCGCAAATCATCAGCTTTCGGCTTTGAATAAAAAAACGCCGGGCCGACGAATAAAATCACGATCAGCAGCAGGTGGACGCCCGCGGTCGCGATGACGCATTTTTTTTGCAGACGGTTCATCTGGTCGGTTCGGTGCGCAGCGAATAGCGCGTGATGCCGCTGCGCTGGCAGCCGTCAATCAACATCGCAACGTTTTTGTAAGGCCCGTCCTGATCGGCGCGAATGTAAACAATGAGGTTCGGGTTCGAGCGGAATTCCGCCGCCAGCCGCGCGGTCAACGGCCCAAGGCTCATGCGCTGTTTGTCGAGCGCGTAGACACCCGTCGTGCTGACTTCGACGGTGCGGATGTTGCGCTTCTCAATCCTCGTGTCCGGTCTGCCGCCGACCGGCAACTTGAGGTTGATGCTTTGCTCAAGCAACGGCGTGGTGATGACGAAGATGATGAGCAGCACGAACGCGAGGTCGAGCAGCGGCGTGATGTTGATTTCACTCAACGTCACAAGGTAACTGCGTTGTGAAAATCTGCGCATGGCGGCAAAATT
>Ga0181533_1004843_pt1 | contig 13365 bp, 10 predicted proteins | sample PEATcosm2014_Bin_45_FD_119772 | JGI IMG/M metagenome (GOLD analysis project Ga0181533, IMG submission 119772) | Peatland microbial communities from MTU Mesocosm Facility, Houghton, MI, USA - PEATcosm2014_Bin11_60_metaG | ecosystem: Environmental > Terrestrial > Soil > Wetlands > Peat | place... | reverse complement strand
ATGAAGAGCGGCCCCATTCCAGCCTTGACGACAAAACGCCACATGAAGCATACTGGAAACTGCCACGAGCAGGCTATCCAGTAATTATGGCGGCATGATGAACGGTGGCTTCCACCTTAAATCTGCCGGCAAACTGTCCAACCAATGGGGTCCACCTCACTCCGGCGTTGACTTCTTTACCGAGGAAATTGCAGGATGCAATAAATAAAAAATTGGAGGATTCAGAAGCAACTCTTCTCGCTGATGTCAATACAGATGTCGCTGAATACAAGACTGCGATTGCGGAAGAAAGGGCGACGGCGGTAACGGAAATCCACAAAACAATAGAAGATAACAAAATACTGATAGAAAAATATAAGGGAAACCTTGAACTAAAAAGTCTGATAGCAAAATTAAACGAGCATGTCGAAACCATCAAGAAAATCGAGTCATTTGAATTAGACATTAAGAACATTGAAAGCCAACTGGCTGAGACTGTCAGCAACATTAAAACGGCTGTAGGTCAGCGGCAGGCTCTCATATCGAGTTTGTCCACAACTCTTAAAAAGGAAAGTCAAAGCACTATACAAGGCATTGCCTTTGAGGTTGAATATGGTTTCGACGACAATTATGATGAGGTTGTCCAAAGATTGAATGTTAAGGAGACGACGGATTTCGTAGAAAAGCACAGTGTTAAACTCAAAACCATAAGAGAAAAACCGGGTGACTTCTTGTCTGCCATCCATTCAAAAAAGCAAAAGGTCATAGCCCATCATGACGGAAAAGAAGTGGCGAAAGACATTCTTTCACTCACAGAAAAAGTTCTTTTTGCTGCTTATATGGAGGGCGATAAGATCGGAGGATTTTCCAGGTCTACTATGACGCCAGGCAAACGGGCTTTGTTCGCATTGCGGTTGATTCTTGCCGAATCTGACGATGTATGGCCTCTACTGATTGACCAGCCGGAAGATGATTTGGATAGCAGGTCTATATACGATGAGATCGTGCCATTTCTTGAAGGGAAGAAGAAAGAAAGGCAGATTATTATGGTGAGCCACAATGCGAATCTCGTAATTGGGTCTGATTCCGAACAAGTCATCGTGGCAAACAGAAATGGCACTGATAGAAAAAACGTTGATGGAAAGCAATTCAATTATCTGACCGGCAGCCTCGAATTTACAGAAAACAAAGATTGCACTTGCCAGGATACTCTCAAGTCCCAGGGCGTTTGTGAACATGCTTGCGAAATATTAGATGGTGGTAAGCAGGCGTTCGAGAATAGAAAAAATAAGTATAATCTTCGACAGTAACTTTACAAGTTTTTTTAAGAAATTCTGCAGACAATTCTGTACATAGCCCTTGGATAGACGGCATGAGACTAAATGGTGTCAGGCCTTCGCCTGACAAATAGTTATTCCAGAAATCCTCAGTAGTTGATGGTTTCTGCATCTATCGATTATTCAGGTAAGTTGAGGTAGTCAATTGGCACCTCAAGTCGGTAGGGAGATCCTCACCCCGCCTGGATCAATCGGAACTGATCACTCGAACGATCTTTTCTCCTGGGACTTTGCCAAGAAGAAGCTGTACTGAGACGTCTAGAGCCTCGTTGTCGGTTGACTCAAGGGTCACCATGACCTTATATTCTGGGTTGTCAACGACAGGATAAGAGCCAACCTTAACCCCGTTTTTAAGTCCCACGATCTCAGAGAGGTGCGGCGCAAGAATCGATTCCGATTCGTCGAAATATATTTTTCTGAGAAATATCTTAGGCCCGATGAAACGTCCTTCTATAGCATGGAATTTTTTTCTTAGCAGTTCCGGAATCCCCGGGAAGATAAATACATTCCTGAATTTGACGAGAGGGAAAATCATTCCACCGTCATCAAGAAGTTCGGCTCCCTCAGGAACCTCAGCCATCTTCAGTTGTGCGGGCGTAAGAATTTTATATTTATGTTCAAGCATTCGTTTCAGCATGTCGCTTACCACAGGCCTCACGCCAAACGCCAGAGAAACGCCCTCGATAGTAACATCGTCGTGGGTCGGTCCAATTCCACCGGATGTAAAGACGAAGTTGTATTTTAATGAAAAGTCACGTACTTCGCGTGCTATCTCGTCGATGATGTCCGGAATTACCGAAACGCGACGGACCACTATGCCGCGGGACCAGAGTTCACCTGTCATGAAATGAGTATTGGTATCCTGGATCATTCCTGTCAATATCTCGTCCCCGACAATGATTATTCCAGCTGTTTGCGCCGAATCCATGGACTCAATTATATCATCTTATATTTAGGGCTGCCAGCAAAAACTCCTCATGTGTTACAAAAACGCTTCATGTCTTGCTTTGCAATCCTCACAGTAACACTCGTCCGCAGCAAGTTGTCATGCCTGATAAGTACGACCCGAATTATGCGTGGTCCTACTGCGGGAAGCTATCGCTCTCGTCTGGCGGGTGTAAATCGGCTTTCAATTCTGACCCAGTATCAGAGCCGAAGCATGACCCACCTAGCCTATAACATGTTGATTTGCCTTGATCCTTCAAGTTTACGTGCGTCAAATTCGACGTCGATAGTGGGTCAGAATACGACGCCGGCCAACAGCGTATTTATCAATTGAGATAAGGTATACCATTTTTTGAGGTAGCAATTAGGGTATTATATTCCTTATGAGGCATATCCGGCGTTACAAATATTTTTCCAACATTGATTACGCTTTGGAGTTCCTCAATGGCTATGCCTATCACAATACACTTGCCTACTTCCGCGACTATGAAGATGCGGTAATTGGAGATGAGTTCGAGTCCACACGTACCTATCAGCCTGAAGGTGGCCTACAGATCAATGATCTGACGCATAAGAAGTCTTTTCCTCTACAAATGAGCTTCGAATCATCGGTACGTGCAGCCGAGATCTATATTTTGTGTCTTAGTCTTATTTTCACAGATGAAGTTGTGCGAAAGTTTCAAGCCAAGGCTTATATTGAGATACGCGAACCTGCCATTTTCATTAAGCGCTGGCTGTCAGCTCTGCCAAAAGACGCCGAATCTTTCAATAGAAAAGTCGATTATTATCGGCCTGAACACGGACCAGGTAATATATGGCCGCAGCCGCATCTCATCGCTTCTACCAAACTTGTGAACTTTGCTTATCAGCAAGAGTACAGGCTAGGCTTCTCGGTAACGGGTGCCTTGGCATTCGGACAAGCCAGCCAACAACTAATCGACCCTAAGACGCGGCCTGCACCAAAGCCGGAAGAGCATCACCATTGGGTACTTGAACTGGGCGATTTACACGATATCAGCACCCTTTATGATATGCATACTTAGCTGCCAAAGTGAATCCTACCGATATTCGACATGCTTGGATTAAAAACTGCGGTGCGGAGTATTCACCCATATCGAAGGTCAGCGTATCCGGTCCTCACAGTAACTAAGACTATCATAGCTTTCCAACGAATGAAGAGTGCGCCCCATCACTTTACGGAACTGCGGCCATAGTCCAGGACTGCTGCATTATATTGAGTGAAACCGGGGGTCAGATTTTCTCGCTGTGTTAAATGCTGGAAGAATACTTCATCGACGCAACTTTCTCGCTATAGATACGGCTTAGTATCGGAGAGGCAGTGTTACTAGCCCGTCCCCCAGACCTCACTTACATACTAGTTCATCCCCAGAAACGCCCTCGCAAGAAAGGCAGCCATCTGGTCCCTGGTCACAATCTGATCCACATTGTAAGTGACCGTTACTGTGGTGATGCCAAGGTCCTTTAATCTCTGAACATATGGAAAGTAGGTGCTTCCTGTCGGCACATCGGTGAAATAAGGCGTCGGCGTGTATGCGAAGCTTTCTGTCGGCTGTCCTGCTTTGACCTGAAGTGCCCTGACAAGAAAAGCGGCCATTTGTCCCCTAGTGACACCTTCGCCAGGCAGATATCGACCACTCATTGTCGTAATGTTCATTTCTTTCAGCTTCTGGACGTATTTGAAGAAATAATCGGTTGATGGCATATCGGTGAAATAAGGTGTTGTCGTCGTACAGTCTACCCCTCCATTGCAGGTAAAGCTCTCTCCATACAGTGACCTTATGATAAAGGCAGCCATCTGATTCCTCGTAACATTTTCTGAAGGGCAGTAGTCGCCGTTTCCGCAGCCCTCGGTAATTCCACTTGTCTTGATAGCCTCAATATAGGAAGCGAAGACATTGTTAGTTTCATCGTTAAACGAACCATACCTGAAGTCTGCTGTAATCGTGGTATTGTCATTAAGAGTAACGTAACAAGTCTCTGTAACGGAGCAATTACCGCCAGTCCAGCCTCCAAAGTTGACGCCCGTAGCAGGTGTTGCGGTAAGGGTTATAGCTGTGCCTGATATAAACGAAGCGGAACAGATTGAACCACAGCTAACCCCCGCAGGGCTGCTGGTTACCGTCCCGGTACCGGACCCTGCCGCCGTCACTGTTAAGGTGAACTGATAAGTGGTATTTAATAATACCTGCCCGATCTTATTACTATCATCCTCAGTAAACCAGAGGTTGCCGTCGGGGCCAGTTGTAATACCACCAGGCCCACTAATGCCGTAAATACTGCTTTGGGGTATTGTGTACTCTGTAATGATCCCCTCAGGTGTTATTCGCCCGATCTTGTTGCCATTATATTCAGTAAACCAGAGGTTGCCGTCAGGGCCAGACGTAATGCCCTTAGGCTCGCTGCTGCCGTAAATACCGATTGTAGGAATCCGAAACTCAGTGATAATACCGGCAGGTGTTATTCGCCCGATTTTGTTACCATCATATTCAGTAAACCAGAGGTTGCCGTCAGGGCCAGACGTAATACCACTAGGCTCGCCGATGTAACCTGGAGGCGTTGTGAACTCAGTGATAATACCGGCAGGTGTTATTCGCCCTATTTTATTACCAATATATTCAGTAAACCAACGGTTGCCATCAGGCCCCGTCGCAATACCATTTGGCGAGCTATTACCTGTGGGAATCGAGAACTCGGTTATAACTCCGGCAGTTGTCATCAGGCCTATATTGTTACTCATAGATTCGGTAAACCATAAGTTGCCATCCGCACCATCCGCAATACCATTTGGCTCGCTGTTAGCTGTAGGGATTGTTACATTAGTGATGACTCCAGCCGACGTAATCCGTCCAATCTTGTTTGCATTATCTTCAGTAAACCAGATATTGCCATCAGGGCCAGCCGTAATAGTCGAGTGATCGCTTATGACCGCGGAGATCTGGTACTCGGTGCTAACACCGCCAGTTGTTATACGCCCGATCCAACCATCGTTTGCAGTAACCCAGAGGTTGCTGTCCGGGCCAGCGGTAATACCACTAGGAGCGCCGTAGTAATTTGAAGGAAACGTGAACTCGGTGATGACGCCGGCAGGTGTGATCCGTCCGATTTTATTACCAACATATTCAACAAACCAGAGGTTGCCGTCTGGGCCAGATATAATACCCGTAGGTGTACTGTCAAATGTGGGGACCGCGTACTCAGTGATAACTCCTGCCGGTGTAATCCGTCCGATTTTATTACCAACATATTCAACAAACCAGAGGTTGCCATCAGGGCCGGACGTTATACTCTCAGGACCGCTTGTGCTGCCGCCTGTGGGGATGGTGAACTCGGTGATGACGCCGGCAGGTGTGATCCGCCCGATCTTGGCATTGTCTTCAGTAAACCACAAGTTGCCATCGGGGCCAGACGTAATACTTGTCGGACCGCCTAAGCCTGTGGGGATAGTGAACTCGGTGATGACGCCGGCAGGTGTGATCCGCCCGATCTTGCTACTATACTCTTCAGTAAACCAGAGGTTGCCATCAGGGCCTGCTATAATACCTACAGGATGGCTGTCAGCTGTGGGGATGGTGAACTCGGTGATGACGCCGTTAGGTGTGATTAGCCCGATTTTGCTACTATACTCTTCAGTAAACCAGAGGTTGCCATCAGGGCCTGCTGTAATACCTACAGGATGGCTGTCAGCTGTGGGTAACGTGAACTCGGTTATAACGGCGGCATTAGCCGACAACGGCGAAAACATTACAAGACCTAAAATCGAAGTGCATAAAACTGTTAAGTGCGCGCTAAAAAATATAAAAGAAATTCTGAGTAACGATATAGCCTCTCGCTTTAACATAGGCAATTATACTATAAGGTTTCTGACCCGTCTACCGCTACTCACAAATGGATTAAGAAGGTGCGTCGATGTGGGGCCAGCCACTGTTGTGATATCCCTTGCCCAATGGCGGCACAGCCCACTTGTACCGCCCTAATCAGACCGTTGATTACCACTTGTACCAAATACCACGTGCCTCCATTCGAAAAGCAGACACCGAATAATGGCCATATTTCGCTCTCCGCTCATCATGTGCCGCGTGATACGGGACAAAGTCCTCGCCAGTTGCAGAATCGTGAAACTATTGGTTATCAGGTGTTACGAGGAGTTCCACAGTTCACCATATGCGCCGGTTACATTAATTGTTTAAACCTGCAATCTCATCGCTTAGAAGAGCCCGCCTAGAGGCGCCTACTTCTGGTGCATACAGGAACACCTGCTTCTTGAACTTTTGGCTGTGGTTAATTGTATTATTTGGATTAATGATACAGCACGATGATGACAAAACCTGCCAACATCAGCAATGTTCCCAGAAGACGCTCTTTTATGCCGGATTCTTTAAAAAAAAGATAGCCGTAAAAAACCCCTATTAAAAGGCTCAGTCTCTTTACCGAAATCATATAGGCAACCTTGGTAAGGCTCATTGCCGTCATATGGGTCACGTTCATGATTGAATCGAGCATGCCCGGCAGTATTGTCGCCCTGATCGCGCCTTTTTTAAAATGGCTGCGCGCTTTGAACAGCGCTATCGGCGTAAACAGTACGAACATAATAATGTAATAAATAATGCCGAAAAAAACCGGGGATGAGTGCGCGATGGCTTTTTTGCCCAGCACGGAAGTAAAGCTGTAAAGGAAGGCCACTGCAATCATCATAAGCGACCCTTTCTCTTTTCTTATTGCTGCAAAAGGCTCCAGAAGGCCTTCGCTGAATTTTTTGATATTGAGAGTATAGCCTCCGGCAGCGATGCACAAAACTCCGGCGGCTCCCGGAAGCGAGATGCTCTCGCCGAGGACAAGGTAAGGGACAATGATCAGAAATACAGGAGTCAACGAGAGAAACGGCAACGAAAGGCTCAGGGGAGAGACCTTCAATGCCGTTGTGTAGAGTATGAAAGCGCAGATTTCCAGAGGCAGCGCCTCAAGGACAGTTATATAAAAAGTGTTATCGAGCCGGGGAACAGGGATGAAGAAGAGGCAAGCCGCGAGGAGCGGCAGCGAGAACAGGAGCCTGAGCCAGGCGATAAGATAAACATCATGAACAGAGAGCGCCCTCTTCGTCAGCGCGTCGCTGGTCGCAAGCAAAAAGGCGGAAGCCAGGGCCAGCGGAATCCACATACTTAAGCGTCAAGCGTCGAGCGTCGTGCGTCGAGCGCAGGAAGAAGTGAAGTTTCATGTGTTGTACGCTGCAAAGTTAATTCTTTTTTTTCGCGTGACGCTTGACGCATGACGCACGACGCCGTTAGAGCCCGAGTTCTTCAGGCGTGCCGATTTTCCCGAGTACTGCTGTCGCAGCTGCAACTGCGGGGTTAGAAAGATATACTTCGCTCTCCGGGTGGCCCATCCTGCCCACAAAATTTCTATTGGTAGTTGCCAGCGCCCTTTCGCCTTTGGCAAGGATGCCCATATGCCCGCCGAGGCAGGGCCCGCAGGTCGGCGTTGAAACAACTGCTTCAGCATCAATAAAAATCTCCAGAAGGCCCTCTTTCATTGCCTGCTTATAAATCTGCTGAGTTGCTGGAAATATGATCATCCTGACATTCGGATTCACCTTTCTGCCCGTCAGTATCTTTGCAGCCTCGCGAAGGTCCTCAATCCTTCCATTGGTGCATGAGCCGACCACCACCTGATCAATGGTAATGTGAGAGAGTTCCGTTGCAGGTTTCGTATTTGAGGGCAGGTGAGGACATGCTACAGTCAACGGGATGCTGGAACAGTCATAGTCCCTTATCTCTGTATAATGGGCATCGCTATCGGATGCATAAAGCGTATAAGGACGTTTTGCCCTTCCTTTCACGTACTCCTCCGTTATCGCATCGGGGACAATGATGCCGTTTTTACCGCCCGCCTCTATTGCCATATTGCACATGGTAAGCCTGCCTGACATTGAAAGTGTCCTGATTGCTTCTCCTTCAAACTCCATGGACCTGTATAAGGCGCCGTCTACGCCTATATCTCCTATTGTGTGCAGTATAAGGTCCTTTCCACTCACCCACTTATTGAGTTTACCGAAGTAGATGAATTTCATCGATTCCGGGACCTTGAACCAGCATTCTCCCGTTGCCATCGCAGCAGCGGCGTCTGTAGATCCGACGCCGGTAGCGAAAGCGCCGAGAGCACCGTATGTGCAGGTGTGGCTGTCAGCGCCGATTACCAAATCACCTGGCCCTACAAATCCCTGCTCAGGGAGGAACGCATGCTCAATACCCATTCTCCCGACCTCAAAGTAGAGACTGATACCCTGCTCTTTTGAAAATTGCTTCAACAGCTTGCACTGTTCCGCTGCCTTGATGTCTTTCTGAGGGGTGAAGTGGTCAGGTATCAATGCTATTCGCTCTTTGTTAAAGACATGCTGCGCCCCGGTTTTTTTGAATTCCTGTATGGCAATAGGAGCAGTAATGTCATTGGCAAGGACAAGGTCAACCTTCGCATTTATCAACTCCCCGGCCGAAACAGCCTTTTTCCCGGTATGGGCCGCAAGAATCTTCTCTGTAATGGTCATGTGCCCTCCTATATCATGGACTTAAACGTCTATTATATATTTACTTCAGGAACATTGACAAGAGCAATGCCGGAAAGGATAGGTAAAGGCAGAGGTAGAGGTAGAGGGAAGCAAATAAAGGCTTAGGCTTAATAGGATATTTTCTCTACCTTTACCTATCCTTATGCTACGTAGGCGCAGACTCTGTTTCTGCCGTCCTTTTTTGCCGCATAGAGGGCGCCGTCTGCGTGGCCGATAAGTATACTTGGAGAGGGCCCGATCATATCGGTGAACGTCGATATCCCTGCGCTTATCGTTAGCCTTATCATATCTGTTTCAGCACAATCCAATGTCTTGTCCTGTACTGCTTTCCGCAGGGTTTCTCCAATCTCTGCAGCGGCGTTGCCGGAGGTGTTTGACATCAGTACAATGAATTCGTCACCGCCGAATCTGCAAACGACATCTTCTCTCCGCATAGTGGACAACATGACATTAGCTAAATTTTTCAAAACTTCATCTCCGCAGCGGTGGCCGTAAGTGTCATTAATAGTCTTGAAAAAGTCTATGTCAACCATCATAAGCGAGAGGGGCTCATTATAGCTCATCGACCATGACAGTTCCTCTATCAATCTGGCCATGAAGAAATTGCGGTTATAAAGCCCTGTCAGATAATCCCGGTCCATCATATATTCGAGTTCTTTTGTCTTCTTCCTGATATATATGAGATTGCGGAGCCGTGCCAGCACTTCGTCTTTGAAATACGGCAGTGATATATAATCATACGCGCCGAGCTGGTAGCATCTTGTAAGCGTCTTCCGCATCCTGTTTGTGCCGATAAGAATTACCGGCATCTCCCGAGTAGAGGGGGCCGACTTCAGCTTCTCCAGTATCCTCAGGCTGAGACGGGCATCAAGATGCGCGGCCAGAAAAACAACATCCGGAAATTCGTGGTAGACCCTCTCGATAATGTCGCCGTTGCTTTCTATGAAACAGCACTGGCATCCCTGATTCTGAAGTATCTGCCCCAGAATGTTTTTGGTCTCAGCAGAGGTGTCCGCAATTAAAACCTTCATAGTCTGCAATACTATACAACATTTGGTCTATTTTGTAGAATATTATAGTTACGGTCAAAGGGTCTGCGAATAGCTCATTCTGATTCGCTTCCCGCACCAATGGGGGGATTCCGGAAGAATTTATGTCTCTAACGATAGGCCTGGAATAAGGGCCGGGGGCAGGTTAACTGACCCGTTCCCCGGTCCTTATATAGCTACTGCATTCCCAGGAACGCCCTTGCAATGAACGCTGCCATCTGATCTCTTGTAACTATTCCGTTCTCGTTGTATGTGCCGGTCACGGTTGTATAACCCATGTCCTTCATCTTCTGGACATATTTAAAGAAGACGTCACCCACTGCCACGTCGCTGAAATAAGGCGCTGTCGTATAGGTGAATGTTTCGCCAAACTTGGCCCTGATAATAAATGCAGCCATCTGCCCGCGCGTTACTGTATTATTCACATCATATGTGCCGGTATTCGTTGTGTATCCCATGTCTTTCATCTTTTGGACATACTTAAAAAACCCGTTGTCGTCAGGCACATCGGTGAAGTAAGGTGTTTGAGTGTAGGTGAAGGTCTCACCAAACACCGCCCTGATAATAAATGCAGCCATCTGCCCACGGGTAACGTTTTGAGAGGGGCAATAGTCAAGGGGTGTTTGAGAGCACCCGACTGTGATCCCATCGTTATAGATAGCCATAATATAATTTAAAAAGACACTGCTTGAGTCAACGTCCGAGAAGAGGGAGTTCGACCATGTCGTGCCATTGTAAATCCAAGTAGTGGTCGGATAGGTGAGCGATTGAGCGCCGGACACTTCCCCTCCAAAAAACACTGTTACCGCCCTGGTTTGATCGTAAGCCATGCTGAAATAGCCATTGGAAGAAGGTGTAGGTGATACTGTTGGGTTTTTCTGTGTCCAGGTGTAACCGTCAAAGGCCCACGTTTGCATGTCTGTTGTAAGAAGCATCATTAGGCCGGTGTTGGTGTCATAACTCATCCCGCCGGGGAGCGCCGTCGTTGGTGGCTGCGTGCCGGGAACCTGAGTCCAATCCGTCCCGTCCCATGTCCAGGTTTCCGTGGTAGCGCTTGGGTCATTCAGGTTTATGCCGACTAACACAGTTTTGCCTATTGCAGGATCATACTTTAATAGCGGCTTGTCAAAACAGTTTACCGGAGTGTGCATCGGAGTTTTTGGTGTCCAGGACGCGCCGTTATACTCAAGTGTTACAGCATTACCTGTGAGCCCGGAACCATACAATACCGTTACCTGCCTGGATTGATCATACGCTATTGCAGTGTCACCATCAGAAGTAAGCGGCACGTTCTGCTTTTGAGTCCAGGTCAAACCATCATACTGCCATGCCTGATACAAATGTGTTGAAGACGAAAGATTGGGGTTGATAACGGTAAACATTACCTGTCTTGCGACATCATAAGTCATGGTGTGATGTGCTGCGGCAGGCGCTCCTGATGAAACCCACGGCAGGCTTGTGCAGCTCAACTGGGACCACCCCGATGAGTTCAGCATCCACATCTCGCTTTTCGGGACCCAGTCTGTTGGTCCCCACCCGCCGTGCATAAGAATCCCGCCAATGACCGGTGAATATTCGATCGCATAATCAATCCTGCCTGTGGGACTAACGGTTGCTTTGGCAGGAACGACGGCTGCAATCGCAAGCAAAAGTATAGATAATACTATCATCCCTGTTGACTTTAAAACGTTTTGTGTTCTCTTATGGTTCATGTTTTTTTTGCGGCAATAACTCTCTCTTGTAACTGTATGTTTTCTTTAGAGAGAATTCGCATCCTCCTTTTTTTGTTTTCCGGAGCCCCGGGTTTGGCAACTTATTTTTTTCATGTAAAGTTTAACTTTGAAGTTTCTTGGGTAACCAGCGCCCTATTGCTACAGGAGCGAGCTATTAGGGGTCACTTCTTGGGTATCAGCAGTTCCGCTTTCTTATATTGCATAACCTTACCCATCTTGCTATGACACTTATTTTATATCAAGACGCCTGATTATCATTATCTTCTAAAGTAGCCACGCTTCATTCCCCCTTGTCTTTCTATTAAAATATTATCGGGATTTTTATAATTATCTTGAACTGTCCTTTAGAACGCTCGATACGGGAAGTTTAGAAGCGTAGCTGAAACTTTATAAAGAAATACAATACTTGGTTTTATGACTGACTATGGTCATTCAGTGGCGCCATATTTCTTCTCCAATTTCATTGATATCTGTAATAGGCGCCTTTTTAAAAATATTTGCAAATAGATGTCCCAAGCATGGTCAAGTTCGGGTCAACCCTGACTTGAAGCTGAGATGAATCAATGTGCGGGTTATTTATTCGCAGACTTTTAGTTTCCTCAACTCCCCGGGCAGCCTTCTCGGCTTTCCCTCTTTATCAATGCAGGCAAAGGTCACATATGCCTCGACTAAAATGGCGTCGTTTCTGGAAATAAGGCTTTTCAGGACAACAGAAGCATTTTTCATCTCTGTTATCACTGTAGAAATATTGATTGTCTCGCCCAATCTTGCAGGTCTTTTGTAATGTATATCAACATGGGTGACCGCGAAAAAAAGCCCCTGGTGGTGAAACTCAGCAACACTGACGCCGTGGTCCAGAAGATACTCGGTCCGTGCCCTCTCAAGGTAGCGAAGGTAATTGCCGTAGTATACCACCCCTCCGGCATCGGTATCTTCATAATAGATTTTTACACTGATCTGGTGCATCGCTTTTCCTCCATTGGTGGCCGTTGCTTCTTAAAGGGTCTCCACATGAAAATCGCAATGAATATTTAGCCGGTTTTTCCTCCGGGAAGACCGAGGGCCTGCAATATCTCGCGCATGTGATCAATATGAAAGCCGATGTGATAATTGGAAAGTCCATCAGCCCACTGGGCCAGAGTCGGATACTCTCCAAGGGGCGAATTCTTGAGCATAGGAATATGGGCTTTCCGCGAAAGCTGTTCGTAGGAAAGACCCTCGATAAACGTTGCAATACGTGTATATTCCCGGTCAAATTCGGCTAGAAGTTCGGCAAGGCTCATTCTGCTTCGTTTCCCGGACCAATGGGGGTTTTCGGGATCTATGTCTATTTCAGGTGTGTCCCGTTCGATGAAAACCTTCAACGTCGGGAAAAGGCCGGTCCCCTCCGGACCGCAGAGGTGAGAGATGATCTGCTTGGGCGACCATCGACCCTCCGGAGCCCGGGACGAGTTCTCCTCGTCAAGCCCCTCACACGACTTCCTGAATTCAGCCATTTTCGTGAGTACTAGTTGCGCGATCTCTTTTCCAGCCTGAGTTGACATGTATTATTTCCTCCTTTCCCGACATATCTATATTCTATCAAGAGCCGCGTTAGATCTCAACAAAACGACGTAGAAATAACGTAGAAAGCCTCCTGTACGATTTCCGTAGAAAATGATAATTTGTTTTTTGAGAGATGACTTCCGCATCGATACCTTACATAGCCGCATTACTAAGTACTCTATTTCATAAATACGGTT
>Ga0181533_1004841_pt1 | contig 13365 bp, 10 predicted proteins | sample PEATcosm2014_Bin_45_FD_119772 | JGI IMG/M metagenome (GOLD analysis project Ga0181533, IMG submission 119772) | Peatland microbial communities from MTU Mesocosm Facility, Houghton, MI, USA - PEATcosm2014_Bin11_60_metaG | ecosystem: Environmental > Terrestrial > Soil > Wetlands > Peat | place... | reverse complement strand
GATCGACTCCCATGCTGATCTTTGCCCCACGAATGGCGTCCATGTCGAGCATGTTGGCAAGATCGGCTATGTAGGTATTGAGATAGTCGTGCCGGTGCGTCGTGGGGGCGCGAAGAGCTTTATCTAAAGAAATCCTTTTCACACCCGTAAGGCCGTTTTCGAGAAACTCGTTTGCCTTCGCCCCGATCCAGTCGGTAACGGAGGATTCCGCCGGCCCGCCGTGTGGCGGATTATATTTGAACCCGCCGTCATGGGGAGGATTGTGTGACGGCGTGATGACGATGCCGTCGGCGAGTCCTGTCTTGCGCCCGCGATTGTAAGTAAGTATCGCGTGGGAAACGACAGGGGTTGGGGTATATTCATCCCTCTGCGCGAGCATGACTTCCACTCCGTTTGCCGCCAGCACTTCAAGAGCGCTGGCTTGAGCCGGAACGGAAAGGGAATGCGTGTCCATGCCGAGAAACAGAGGGCCTTCGATCTTAGTCTGCTTCCGGTACAGGCAAATGGCCTGACTGATGGCAAGGATATGCCATTCATTGAAAGCCTTTTCGAATGCGGAACCACGATGTCCCGAGGTGCCGAAGGCAACCCGTTGCGCCAGCACTGAAGGATCAGGCTTTTCCGTATAGTAGGCCGTGACGAGACTTGGCACGTTCACCAGCATCGATGCTTCGGCCGGTTTGCCTGCAAAAGGACTTACTTTCATGACTCTCCCGTCAAATGCCGTGCTGACCTTTGCTTCAGGGTCTCCATCAGCTTGTCGAACGGCTTGTTGAATTTATCGACTCCTTCGTCCTCAAGTTGCTGTGTCACATTGTCGATGCTGATACCCAGTTCCGTCAGTTGCTCAAGCACCCGGCGGGCTTCTTTGACATCCTGTTCGAGCCGGGCTTCAGGTTTTCCATGGTCGCGGTAGGCATCAAGTGTTTCCAGTGGGACGGTGTTGACCGTGTCTGATCCGATGAGGGCCTCGACGTATTTCACGTCGCTGTAGTCCGGGTTCTTTGTGCTGGTACTGGCCCAGAGCAGCCGCTGGACTCTAGCGCCCTGAGCAGCCAGTTTCCTGAAGCGGTCGTTGCCGAAAATATTTTTGTAGATTTGATAGGCTGTCTTCGCGCTGGCGATGGCAACTTGCCCACACGCCTTCTTCGCAACGTCCGCTTCCTTGCCCCCTTGTGCAATGAGCTTTTCCAGCAGTGGATCGACCAGCGCATCAATGCGGCTCAGAAAAAAGCTTGCCACCGAGGCTATATGCTTCACGGCCTTCCCTTGAGCCAGACGCGCTTCGATACCGGCGAGATAAGCTTCCACCACTTGCCGGTAACGTGGCAACCCAAAGAGCAGCGTCACGTTGACGCTGATCCCTTCGCTGATAAGCTGCCGGATTGCAGGGAGCCCCTCAGCCGTCGCCGGAACCTTGATCAAGACATTGGGCCGGTTCAGCGCGGTAGACAAGCGGCGGGCTTCCTCGATCGTCCCGTTGGTGTCGTGCGCCAGATGAGGATTGACCTCCAGGCTGACATATCCATCCTTGCCGTCAGAACTGTCGTAGAGAGGCCGGAACTCGTCGGCGGCGCTCTGGACGTCGCGCTGGCTCAGAGTTTCGTAAATCGCCCCGGCGTCTTTCCCTTCAAGCGCCATGGCCCGAATCTCCCCGTCGTAATCGTGGCTCTCCGCAATTGCCTTTTCGAAGATGGCAGGATTCGAGGTCATCCCCCGCAGCCCATCCTCCTCGATCATACGCCTGAGCCCGCCGCCGGCGATCAGATCGCGCCGGATGTAGTCCAGCCAGATGGATTGGCCGAGCGTACCCAATTGCTGCAAAGGATTGGTTTTCATCTTTTTGTCTCCTCGTTCTCCAGTTCCGCCACCTTGGAAAGGCGGCGGCGGTGCCGCTCGGCGCCGCTGAATCGAGCGGCGAGAAATGTTGTAACCAGTTCCCAGGCGAGCTCATGGCCGACCACCAGGCCGCCCATACAGATCACGTTCAGGTCGTCGTCCTCGACCCCCTGATGCGCTGAAAAAGTTTCGTCAGGCACGCCCGCACACCCGGCACCTTGTTGGCGACGACGCACGCACCAACGCCACTGCCGCAGACGGCCACGCCGCGATCCACCTCCCCGCGAGCGACAGCACGTGCCAAAGGCACGACAAAATCAGGATAATCGTCATCTGTATCCAGTCGGCGGTCGCCGAAGTCGATTACCTCATGGCCTTCCGTACGCAACCTTGCGACGAGTTGCCCCTTCAATTCAAATCCGCCATGGTCGGCGGCGACGCCGACGCGTTGGAGCGTTCTCGTCTTTCCAGTCATGGACTCATCGCTTCCAGTGTCCATTGTTGTTGCTCCTTTAATTCCGGCTTGGTGCTGGTTGATCATTTGTTTTCATGATTCTCACTCTTCTCCCATTCAGTGTGAAACGAGCCCTTGGCATCGATCCGCTCATAGGTGTGGGCTCCGAAATAGTCGCGCTGGGCCTGGATGAGATTGGCCGGCAGCCAGATGCTGCGATAGGCGTCGAGATAACCCAGCGAAACCATCAAAGCCGGGGCCGGCAACCCTGACTCGGCCGCCCGGCACACCACCTGACGCAAACATGCCTGATGTTCCATGACCTTGCGTGACAGGTTGGGATCCAGCAGCAAATTCGGCAGATCGCGCCGCGCATGGAACGCCGCACGGATATCTTCCAGTAATGTCGCGCGGATGATGCAGCCGCCTCGCCAGAGCCGCGCCACGGCTTCAAGGTCGAGGTGATACTCGTATTTGTCTGAAGCAGCCGTTAAAATCGCCATACCTTGTGCGTAGATGATAATCATGCCGGCATAAAGCGCGCTGCTCAGTTGCGTGAGAAACGTGTCGCGGTCGCCGATGAAGCGCCGCTGGAACCGCTGATAAATCACGCTGGCCTGCTCACGTTCCTTCGCAAACACTGACATGTCACGCATCGCGACCGCCAGGTCGATTGACGGGACCGGCACTTGCAGTTCCATTGCGCTCTGCGAGGTCCACATGCCTGTCCCTTTCTGCCTGGCCATGTCCAGGATCTCGTCGATAAGCCGCGTGCCTGTCTTCTCATCAGTTTTACTGAAAATGTGGCTGGTGATCTCCATCAGGTAGCTGTTCAGTTCACCGTTGTTCCACTTGCCATACACGTCATGCAGTTCATCGTCGTTCAAGCGAAGGCCGCGTTTCATCAGGTCGTAGCTCTCGGCGATAAGTTGCATCACAGCGTACTCGATGCCGTTGTGGACCATCTTCACGAAGTGACCTGCCGATCCGGGTCCCAGCCATGCCACACACGAATCACCGTTGACCTTCGCGGCGGCGGCTTCAAAGACGGGACGGACCCTCTCATAAGCCTCTTCCGGCCCGCCGGGCATGATACTCGGTCCGTGCCGTGCGCCTTCTTCGCCACCCGATACGCCCACGCCGAGAAAATGAATGCCTTTGGCCGCCAGGTTGCGGGCGCGCAGGTCGGTGTCCTTGAAGTAAGAGTTGCCGGCATCGATGATGAGATCGCCCTTGTCCAGGTGCGGCAGCAAATCATTGATGACCGAATCCACCGGAGCGCCGGCGGGCACCAGCATCATTATTGCGCGCGGTTTACGAAGCAGTGTCATGAAATCAATGATGCTATTTGCGCCGCGGACGGTGAGGTCGGCCGATTCCTTCCGCAGCGCCTCGACCTTCTTCCGGTCCTTGTCATAACCTGCCACCGCATAGTCATGGTCTGCCATGTTAAGCACGAGATTTCGTCCCATGACGCCAAGGCCGACCATGCCGATTTCATACTGTTGTTGAGCTTGCTTAATAGTCATAGTTTTCCCTTCAGAGCTGTTTACGGATTGATTTCAATTCCCGCAAACGTTTTTCGGTGATCTTGGGATATGCCATCTTTAGTCCATTAAGCGCATCAAGGACAATTTGGGAAATAATCAACCTGGCATTCTCCTTATCATCAGCCGGAACGATGTACCAGTGTGCGTGAGGGGTGCTTGTCGCGTTCAGGCATGCCTCAAAAGCCTTCATGTAATCCTGCCAGAATTTTCTCTCATGAATATCCGCGAGGCTGAATTTCCAGTTCTTTTCCGGCTCATCAATGCGCTCCAGAAATCGCTTTCGCTGCTCCTCCTTCGACAGGTGGAGATAAAACTTGATGATCCGGGTGCCGTTACGGTGGAGATGCTCCTCCAGGTCGACAATGGAACGATACCGCTCTTCCCAAATGGTCTTCTCGTCAAGCGACTCATCGGGAAGCCCTTGTCCGCGGAGCGTCTCCGGATGCACACGAACGACGAGCACCTCCTCATAGTAGGAACGATTGAAGATGCCGATACGCCCGCGTTCCGGCAGACGACGAGTCGTTCGCCAAAGAAAATCATGCTTTAACTCTTCGGCGCTAGGCTGTTTGAAACCAAAGACCTCACAGCCTTGTGGATTGACCCCGGACATGACATGACGAATGGCGCCGTCCTTGCCGGCAGCGTCCATCCCCTGGAAAATCAGCAGCAACGCATAGCGGCTGGACGCGTAGTGAAGGTGTTGCAGCGCACTCAGCGCCTCAACATGTTCTTCCAATAGTTTTTTATATTGCTTCTTCGACTTGTAAAAGGGCTGCACAATCGTCGGCCACTCTTTAAGTATTACTTTTTCTCCGGGCCGCACACGGAAATCCTTTGAGTTGATTTTCATTTTTCATCCTTTCGGCGATGCTGGCTATGTTGTTCGCGTCTGTTTATTTATCATCTTTCCGATTCTCCCGCTCCGCCAGGCTAAGTCTCGGTTTTGGCTTTTGGCAGAGACTTGGCTTTAGCTACAGGTTTAGGTTCGGCTTTGGCTTCCGGCTGAGGCTCGGCTTCGGCTATAGGCTCGGGTTCATCTTTGCCTTCATCTTTCCGATTCTCCCGCTCAGACTTCTCCAACTCTTCAACTGCTTGAAGGTCCTTGCGCCCCAGCTCCTCGTAGAGTTCATGGACTCGCTTGATCATCCCAGGGGTCAAATCGGACGGTGTCTTGGTCTTGGCTTCAGGTGTAGGTTCGGACTTCGCTTCAGGTTCAGCTTTGGTTTCTGGCATAGTCTCGGCCTTCGTATCAGTTATAGCCTCGGTTTTGACTTCGTGTTCCGGCTCGGCTTTGGCTACAGGCTGAGGCTCCTCTTTGGTGCCAGGTTTAGACTCGGCTGTGTCTTCAGGCTGCCGCTGGGGTTCGTTATTAACTTCAGGCACTGCTTTGCCATCAGGTTGAGGCTCGGCTTTGGCTTCAGATTGAGGCTCTTCTTTGGCTTCAGGCTGGAGCTCGGCTTTGGCGGGATCAAAAATCCGATACGCAAGCAGTTTCAGGCGGTCATTCACAAGGAACCACAACAGCGCATAGCCCCATACAAACCCGGCCCAGCTCCAACCGAGGGGTGTCATAAACAGCCCATAAACCGCTATTAACGTCGCCACAATTTGCGTGCCGAGCACGGCAATCCATAAAATCTTTGCCGGGCGGATGGACCAGAACGGGCCGCGTGTGCGCGTCAGGAAAATCGTCAGATGTCCGGCCACGGACAGCTTTAGATACATCAGCGTCTGGATGTGCGGGCGGTCGAGGTGAAAGACGCGCTCACCCAGATAAAACAGGCCGAAGGCGGAGACGACTCCGATGACGCCCAGAACAGTGGAGATGCCCAGCACCATGCGCATGTTCCAGGCCTCGGGCTGATCCTTGTAATGAACGTTGTCATAGGCAATGGACAGGATGGCGCCGTCGTTGAGCAACGCCAGCATCACGATCATCACCGCCGTCAATGGGTAAAAGTTAAAGATCAGGATCGCGAGCGTCATGAACAACAGCACGCGCAGCGTTTCGGCGATGCGGTAGATCGCGTAGCTGTTCATCCGCTGGAAAATTCTCCGGCTCTCCTTGATCGCGTCAATAATCACCGACAGGCCGGGGGTCATCAGCACGATGGCCGCCGCCGCGCGCGCCGCGTCCGTCGCGCCGGAAACGGCGATGCCGCAGTCGGCTTTCTTCAGCGCCGGGGCGTCATTCACCCCGTCTCCCGTCATGCCGACAATATGGCCGCGCTTCTGCAAAACATCCACAATGTGAAACTTGTGTTCGGGGAACACCTGGGCGAAACCGTCGGCCTTCTCGATGGACTCGGACACCTCTGTGGTCTCTTTCTTCTTCGAGTCGCCCAGGTTGGAGGCATCAAGGATGTTTGTGCCCATGCCCAACTTTTTGGCTGTTTCCTTGGCTATGGCCAGTGCATCGCCCGTCACCATCTTTATCTTTACGCCCATCGCAAGCGCGGTCGCGATGGTTGCCTTGGCATCTTCCCGTGGCGGGTCGAACAGGGGCAACACGCCGACAAACTGCCATTGGCCGTCACCTTCAGCCCGGGCCACGCCCAATGAACGAAAGCCGCGCGCCGCGAATTCGTTCACCGCCTTATCGACGGCTGGCTTCACCTGCCCGGCATCGGCCGATAACTCCAAAATCACCTGCGGCGCACCCTTTGTAACCTTGAACGTCTTTCCGCCTTTGTCTTTGATAGTGGCTTCGGTGCGCTTATGCACGGCATCGAAGGGTTGGAAATGGACCGACTGGTAACCCTTCAATGCCTCTTTGTCTTTCAATCCACCCAGGACAGCCAGGTCGATCGTATCATTATTGTCAGCGCGTGACGCCAACGCGGCGTTGAGGATGACTTGCTCGGCAGGAACATTGTTCACGCTGAACGGATCGCCCAGCGTCAGCTTGTTCTGGGTCAGGGTACCAGTCTTGTCCGCGCACAGCACATCCACGCCCGCCAATTCCTCGATGGCCACCAGCTTGCTCACAATCGCCTGTTTCTTGGAGAGCAGGCGCGCACCGACCGCCATGGTCACGGACAGCACCGTCGGCATCGCCACGGGAATCGCGGCCACGGTCAACACCAGGGCAAACTGCAGCGTGATGAGGATCGCGTCGCCGCGATAGATTGCGAAACCAATAATCACCGCAACCAGAGCTACAGCCAGGATGATCAGGTAATTGCCGATCTTCAAAACCGCCTTTTGGAAATGGCTGACGGTGTGTGCTTCCTGCACCAGTTCCGCAGTCTTGCCGAAGTAGGTTTTCTCACCCGTGGCATAGACCATTGCGCCGATTTCACCCTGGCGGATGATCGAACCAGAGAACACCGCGTCGCCCGATTTACGCTCGGCGGGCAACGACTCGCCGGTCAGAGCGGACTGATCCACCTCCACCGGGTCGCCGTCCAGCAAACGCGCATCCGCCGGCACAATGTCGCCCAGGCGCATGCGGATGACATCGCCTGGCACCAACTCACGCGCGGGCGGATTGATCCACTTCCCATCCCGTTTCACCCTGGCCTTGACCGCAAGCTTGGCCTTCAGGGCCTCGATGGCGTTGCTCGCTTCATGTTCCTCCCAGAAGGCGACTACGGCGTTGGCAACCAGCAAAAGGAGGATGATGAAAAAATCCGGCCAGTGCTGGACAACACCCGAGAGAATCACTGCAATCTCGATCATCCACGGGATGGGTCCCCAAAAATAGGAAAGGAATTTCAGGAAGAGATTCGTCTTCTTTTCGGTAAGTTCATTCGGCCCGTATTGGGTGAGCCGTTTCTGCGCCTCGGCTTGAGTGAGGCCGTCCGGCGATGATCCAAATTTTTTCTCCAGTTCCGGCATGGGAAGGGATTTCAGATCGTCCTTCGCATCGGTCTTCGATTCGGTCGCCTTGAGTTGATCGGTATTGGAGTCCATAATGACGATTCCTCCAATCTTTGCTATGCCGCAGGTTTTGTGAGTTGCAGGACGGTTGTTGCCATGCTCATATCCTTTCCATCGCGGCATTGTATTCGCCACGTCGCGCAGCCCGGTTGCAGCTGGCTCGATGAAACAGAGCCTGCTGTGCCGCCGACACGTGGGCATCCTCACCTTGCCAAATCTCCAAAGCCGGTTGCTGGATAGCGCGGGCAAACGAAAACGCCAATGCCCAAGGCAATCGCGACTTGAATCTAACATTCATGGCATTCAAACGGGCCGAGGCCAGTTCACCGGATTGGCCGCCCGACAAGAACGCAATACCCGGAACGGCAGCGGGGACAGCTCGCAAGAGACACCTCACCGTGGCGTCGGCCACCTCGTCCACGTCTTCTTGATTGGGGCAGGTCAATCCCGGAAGCACCATATTGGGCTTCAGGATCACACCCTCCAGCGTCACCCTCTGTGTGTAAAGCTGGTTGAAAACCGTTTGCAGGAGCTCCTCCGTTACCTCGCGGCATCGCTCCAGGGTATGCTCGCCGTCCATGAGCACTTCCGGCTCGACGACGGGGACCAGTCCGGCTTCCTGGCACAATGCGGCATAGCGAGCAAGCGCCTGCGCGTTGGCCTCGATGCAACCCCGGCTTGGAATGCCATCTCCCACGGCAATAACCGCGCGCCACTTGGCAAAACGGGCACCCATTTGAAAATATTCCTTGAGGCGGTCGCGCAATCCGTCCAGACCTTCGGTTATTTTCTCTCCGGGATGACCTGCCATCTCTTTTGCACCGGTGTCAACTTTGATGCCGGGAATGATTCCCGCATCGGTGATGACTTTAACAAAGGGAGTACCATCTTTCTTCTGCTGGCGGATCGTCTCATCGTAGAGGATCACGCCACTGATGCACTCACCGAGACCGGGCGTGGTCACTATCAACTCCCGCCAGGCGCGCCGGGCCTCCACCGTCTGCGGAATGCCCTGATTCGCAAATCGTTTGTTGCAGGTGGGATTGCTTTCGTCTATCGCCAACAATCCTTTGTTGTCGGCGACCAGCGTCTTCGCGGTGTCCTTAAGCTGTTGCGTGTTCATTTGAATTTCCCCCACTTCCAGTTGCGGATTTCCGGCAGGTCCTGGCCGTTCTTATCAATGTATTGTTTATGCTCGATGAGCTTGGCTTGCAGTCGCTGCTTGAGGGCGCGACCTTTTTCGCCGGTCTGCGGCAGGCGGTCAATCGTGTCCATCACAAGGTGGAAGCGGTCCAGCTCGTTCAGCACCGTCATGTCGAAGGGCGTGGTGATGGTGCCCTCTTCCTTGTAGCCGCGGACGTGGATGTTGGCTTGGTTGGTGCGGCGATAGGTCAATCGGTGAATCAACCAGGGATAACCGTGGAAGGCGAAGATGACATGTTTGTCCCTGGTGAACAGCGCGTCGAAAGCCTCATCGCTCAAACCATGCGGATGTTCGCTCTGCGGTTCCAGCCTCATCAGGTCCACGACATTGACGACGCGGACCTTCAGATCCGGCAGATGTTCGCGCAGGATGGAGACGGCGGCCATGGTCTCCAGCGTGGGCACGTCGCCGCAACAGGTCATGACGACATCGGGCTCGACGGCCGGGTCCTTCGCAAGTTCAGGACTGCCGGCCCACGGCCAGATGCCGATGCCGGCGGTGCAGTGCTTGATGGCTTCCTCCATAGTCAGCCATTGCGGCGCCTGATATTTGCCGGCGATCACTACGTTGACGTAGTGGCGGCTGCGCAAACAATGATCCCAGATCGAGAGCAGGCAGTTGGCATCCGGCGCCAGATAGACCCGCACGACGGAGGCTTTCTTGTTCACAACGTGATCAATGAAACCGGGGTCCTGATGAGTCAGCCCGTTGTGCATCTGCTGCCAGACATGGGAAGCGAGCAGGTAGTTCAACGACGCGATCTTCCGCCGCCACGGCAGCGTCGCCGTGACCTTCAACCACTTGGCGTGCTGGTTGAACATCGAATCAATGATGTGGATGAAAGCTTCATAGCTATTGAACAACCCATGTCGGCCAGTGAGCAAATAGCCTTCGAGCCAGCCTTCGCACTGGTGTTCGCTCAACATTTCCATGACGCGACCGTCCAGGGCGAGGAACTCGTCATTATCCTGGGTGCGTCCGTCCCACTGCCGTTCGGTCACCTCGAAGACCGCGTTCAGGCGATTGGAAAGTGTTTCGTCGGGGCCAAAGATTCGAAAATTGCGTTGCTCCCGGTTGAGCTTGGCCACGTCGCGCAGGAACACGCCCAGTTCATGGGCATCGGACGCCTGCACGGCGCCCGGGGACGATACGTCCACCGCGTAGTCCCGAAAGTCCGGCATGATGAGGTCGCGCAGCAGCAGGCCCCCGTTGGCGTGGGGATTCGCGCCCATGCGGCGTTCGCCCTTGGGCGCAAGTTCAGCCAGCTCCGGTTTCAACCGCCCTTGCTCGTCGAAGAGCTCTTCCGGCCGGTAGCTGCGCATCCACTCTTCAAGCTGTTTAAGATGTTCGGGATGCGCCCGCGGATCGGAGAGCGGCACCTGATGTGCGCGGAACGTGCCTTCGATTTGCAGGCCGTCCACCCTTTTCACGCCCGTCCAGCCTTTCGGTGACTTGAGCACAATCATCGGCCAGCGCGGGCGCATGGTATTGCCGTCGACGCGCGCTTCGTGCTGGATGCGTTTGATTTCTTCCACCACCACGTCGAGCGTCGCGGCCATGGCCTCGTGCATCAGCGCCGGCTCATGTCCCTCGACGTAGTAAGGCGTCCAGCCATTGCCGCGCAGGAACTGATCCAGCTCTTCCGGTTCGATGCGAGCGAGGAGAGTCGGATTGGCGATCTTGTAACCGTTGAGATGCAGGATGGGCAGCACCGCGCCGTCGGTGACGGGATCAATAAATTTGTTGGACTGCCACGACGTGGCCAGCGGTCCTGTTTCCGCCTCTCCATCGCCAATCACGCAGGCGACGACCAGATCGGGATTGTCGAAGACGGCTCCAAACGAATGGCTGAGCGAATAGCCCAACTCACCGCCCTCGTGAATCGAGCCGGGGCACTCCGGCGAGACGTGGCTGGGAATGCCACCGGGGAAAGAGAACTGTTTGAAAAGCTTTTTCAACCCGGCCTCATCCCGACTGATGTGGGGATAGATCTCGCTGTAAGTTCCCTCAAGGTAGGTGTTGCCAACGAGAGCCGGGCCGCCGTGGCCGGGGCCTGCGACATAAATCATGTCGAGGTCGTATTTTTTGATGACGCGGTTCAGGTGGACATATATGAAATTCTGGCCCGGTGTCGTGCCCCAGTGCCCGAGCAGCATGTGCTTGATGTCCGTGGGTTTCAGCGGGCGTTTGAGCAGCGGATTGTCGAAGAGATAAATCTGGCCGACCGAGAGGTAGTTCGCCGCGCGCCAGTAGGCATCCATCTTGTGGAGCAGTTCCGGGGAAAGAGTTTTTGTCTTCATGGTTCAATTCTCCTCATAAATATATATCGTATTTTTCAATGCGAATGCTCCTTTTCAACCGGTTCATCAACCCAGTATCCCTGGCGATTGTAATGTCGATGCAGGCCGGTCTCATAATCCCGAGTCAATAGAGACTCTTCAGTGTATTCCGGTGACTGCCTGATGGTCTCGCGGGTAAGATCGATGAAGACTTTCCGCTCGCTCCAACTAACATGCACGATCCATTGTGTCGAAACCAGGACCTTTTTACCCGGCCACCAGTTCCTTGTATCGATAATCAGATAACGAATTGCCCACGTCTCGTCATCTATGATAAAATCCTCGACGTGGCCAATCTCGCCGTCTGAGGCCTGGATATGATAGTCACCCACATAGAAAGTGCTGCGCAAATGGGGATCCCACGCTTTCTCACCATGGGTGTATTCTTTCCACTTTTGAGGGTCACGCACAATGTAGGGATAAGCCCCCCACATGAATGGACCACCCCAATACGTCGGCCATCCATAAAACCCGTTGTATGAATCTTCGAATTGTCGCGAGACAGGCTTGTCACTATCCAGGGAGGGACTCTCCTCAATCTGTTTATTGGTCAAATTGATTTCGATGTGTTGCTTTTCATTATTCATGGCAACCAGCGCATACGGAGAGATCAACACCTGTCTGCCCGTAAGCCAGTTTCCCGTGTTGGCGACCAGATAGCGAATCGCCCAGTGCCGGTCATCGAAATAGAATTCCTTGACAGACCCTATTTCACCGTCGAGGCTTTCCAGTGTGTAACCCTTTACTGTTTTGGCTTTGATTAGCATAGTAGGACTCCTTTCGTTCTTTGAGATTCGTTTTTGACCGCGGTTGGCGCCCGGTCGCCATTGATCATCCGGATACGCGGGACAGCCGGTTTCATGGATAACTTAGTCATTCTGCAGTCCGAACGAAGCCAGTTTCGTGCATGTGGACACATAATCCGTATGAAGAATGCTTCGAATCTCCAGACCTTCCGCTATCTGGACGAACATCGGCGTGTTGTCGATATAGACTATCTGCCGTGCCGGTACCTGGGCGATATCCAGCGCAAGCCGAAAGATGTCCGCGTCGGGCTTGCGGAGGTGGACGAAGCAAGAGGAAATAAAAAAATCCACAAGCCCGTCCAGCTTGAACTTCCGAATTCGATATGCGTTCAGTTCGCGCCCTTCGTTGCTGACAACGGCGATCTTCAGACCGTGCCGGGCTTTGAGCTTAGCGACCAGCTCGATCATCTCGGGGTAAGGTTTCGATTGCGCGAACATGAAGCGCCGAAACTGAGCCCGGGTGAATGGTTGCTGTTTGTAGAAGACCACCCGACTCAAATATTCTTCCAGCGTGAGCTTTCCCTCCTCGTAGGTGTCGAAGGTCAGGTGATGCCGATCTTCCATCTCGGCCGACTCCAGCTTGAAGTTCGTCACCGCCCGTTTGCGGGCATGATGATCCCACCCGTTAGTGAGCAGGACACCGCCGATATCCAGAAACAAGCAGGTAATTGCAGTCGCTTTCATTTTCCGCTCATGATCAATTGCTGCCTGAAGTCCCGCCTCGCATCAGTCGAGCTGACTTGCCTTTGCCATCGACCGGCCGGCACTGCGAAGGGATTCGGGACAGTCCAGCCGCCCGGTATGAATCTCGATGAAAACGAGGCCGTCCGCTTCGGCAGCCTTTTTAAGCGCATCTTCTAGCTCCCCTTCCGTGCGGACATCAAGGCCCAGCCCCCCTCCGAATACCTCCACGAGCTTGTGATAAAGCCAGGGTTGGATATCGTTGTAGGGGCGGTCGCAAATCACCCGCTCGATCGTATACCCTTCATTATTGAGGAGAAAGATGACGGGCTTGAGACGGTTCCGGATCATCGTCGAGAGGTCCTGACAGGTAACCTGGAAAGAACCATCCCCCACGAACAGCACGACCTTCCGGTCCGGTGCCGCCATTGCTGCGCCCAGTGTTGCCCCAACCGTATAGCCTATCGATCCGTAAAAGGCCTGGCCTATGAAGGTTGCTCCTTCAGGCAGGAGCATCTCAGCGGCGCTGAAGAGGGATACGCCGGTTTCGGCAATGATTATTGAATCGTTTATTATAAAATGGCTCACGCGATCGAAGAAACGCTTG
>Ga0181533_1004839_pt1 | contig 13370 bp, 10 predicted proteins | sample PEATcosm2014_Bin_45_FD_119772 | JGI IMG/M metagenome (GOLD analysis project Ga0181533, IMG submission 119772) | Peatland microbial communities from MTU Mesocosm Facility, Houghton, MI, USA - PEATcosm2014_Bin11_60_metaG | ecosystem: Environmental > Terrestrial > Soil > Wetlands > Peat | place... | reverse complement strand
TGGGCCTCTTCTTCCATTGGGCGCCGAATGTCTATCAGAAGTTTCTGGTATGAAATACCGTTTGAACCGACGAACCTTTCTTGGCGGGATGAGCCTGGCAAGCGCAGGGTGGGGGATGGCGGCGCCGGGCACGGCGATGGATGCGGCGGATCCATCTACTGAGGGGACATCCTCGCTGGCGATCGATCCCTCGCCGCGGTTCGAGCTTTCACCCTATCTTTACATGCAGTTCATGGAGCCGCTGGGCACGACCGACGGTTCCGTGGCGGCGGCGTGGGACCACCTGCACAACCGCTGGCGCGAGGGGTTCATCGAGGTCTCCCGAGATCGCGGTCGATCCGGACTTCGAGGTCTGGGCAGAAACGCGCGACGTCATCGCCCCCAGGCGGAAGGACTTTCCGGCGGCGGGATCGTGGAACTTCCCTCTCGGCACTCGAACTTGATGTTTAGAACAGCATCACTATGAGTAAGACAGCAAGTGCTCTGGCGGTCTTGATGTTGGCCTTCGGCCTGTCGGCGATGGCGGTGGGGAGCGGCGATCCTGTCCTGCGGAGACAGGTTCCATTGCGGGACGGCTGGCTGGTCCGGCAACTCGACACCGACAAAGCGGATGTGACCGCACTGGCCCGCGAGGCACTATCGCCGGACAAGTCCTGGATGCCGGCGCGGATGCCGGCGCAGGTTCATGAACTGCTGCTGGCGCAGGGGCTCATTCCCGACCCGCATGTCGGCAACAACGACGCCGCCTCGGCCTGGGTCGGCGAGAAGGACTGGGCTTACCTGTGCCGATTTCCAACGCCGGACCGGATCGACGGCCCGGTCTTCCTCCGCTTCGACGGCCCGGCGCCTGCTCGATCTGGCCGAGTTCGCCATGAAAAGTCCAGGGTGCCTCAAATGCATACCTTCATTCTCGTATCGCCCAATCCACGCGCCGACAACTTCTGATTTGCTGGGAACTCTTTCTGGGACAGGAATTCTGGTTCTGTCAACCTCCTTCCATTTCAGACCGGCGCCAGGGGTGGGTTGGTCCACACCACCCCGGGCGGACAGCAGGGACAACACCCAGAGCGACAGGATGCGCTTCATGCCTGAAGCATAACAGCTTGGACCAGACGATGCACGTTCGTTGAGGAGCTCCTCGACTCCTCGGCGGTTGCGCGGTTTGGCTGGCGGCTTTCTCCAGACGCCGCTCTGCGTGAGCAATTTGCCGCGATCCAAAACCAGTTGTCCAGTTTTGATTGCGCCCCCGGAGCGCCGAGCTATAATAAAACTATGAGCGTCGAAGTCGTTCTAAAGCAGGCCTGCGCACTGCCGCTGGCCGAGCGGATCGAATTGTGCCGGAATCTCTGGGAGAGGATCGTTGAGTCCGACGAATTGACGCCCGGCGAGGCGGCGCTGATCGATGAGCGCCTGCAGGACCATGTCGGCCATCCTGAGGAAGTTGTTGCCTGGGAGCAGGTCAAGGCGAAATTAGACGCCAAGTACAGCAAATGAGCCGCGCCCTGGTTCTCCGGCGGATCGCGGCCGAGGTGCAGGTGCGCGTGGCGAAAGCGCGGGAAGCCCGCGCACTCCAGGCGCTTCGCGAACTCGACCGCGCCCCTGCCTCGCGAAGCGCCTGGGGTGCGGCGCATCGCGCCGCTTCCGATGCCGGACGCGCCTTCGAAATGTGAGGACTACGCCTCAACTTGGGACTTTATTCTTGCATGAACGCTTAGCTCCTGCCCGGACTGCTTCAGGAGCAACCCGGGTGTCATGACAGGCGCAGTGCCCCTCGACAGACCGCCGGCGCCACGCGCAAACACGCCGCCCGCCACGGGGCGAAGCCAAGCGCCGGCAAGCCGGGAACAAAACCGAACAGACGCGGCGGCTGGGGCCCGAGCCGAACCTGGTGGACGGGGGTGAAATGGGTGCAGGGAAGGAATGGAAGGGGGTTCGGCCGGGCTGGTATGGTGGCGGCGCCGCGTTCCGGGCACGGATGCCCGGCCTGGCGGAGAGGGCGTTGCGCAGGCGCGGCCTGGGTCGTTGAACGGCGGTGCCAAGCGTGAACACGGCGAAGCCGAGGCAGAGCGGTTGCTGGCGGTGGGGCTGCCGCTAGCGGGGCTGGAGGAAGGCGCCTTGGCAGAGGGCCGCAAGGGAGCGCCTGAGAAGCAGGCGCCGGCGTGGCTGGTGTGGTAAGTGAACGATTGCGCATGGGCGACGAGTCTCGTGTCATGCACGCCATCCGGCGCGAGCAGGTCCCGCCCGGCCCGGAATTGGCGGGACTCAAAGAGCACTTGGAACGGGCTTGCCTGCGTGGACGGCGCCATCCGGCAGACACCCGCGCACCATCAGTTTTCGGGGTTCCGGGGCTGACGCCGCCGCTGCGACTGCACGGATAGTCACGCCCGTCTACGGCAGAGCTTGCCCCAGCCGCGGTCTCCGCCAATCCCGAGGCATCCGGACTATCACCACGCGGGTCAACCATCCGTTGCCGGGGCCGGACGGCCACCCGCGGGTAAGTCAAGGGTTGAAGGTTGCACATAGGATTCTGCCGTTGACGCTTCACGGGTGAGGCCGAGGTTGTGCTTAATCAACCGCAATATTACTGCTCCTCATCAGGGCGAAATCTCACCTGCCGTGAGCCATCGACAATCGCTTGGTAGAGCTTCGGCTTTCCACCCCATCCTAAGGCTTCGCGAACACGCCGCTTGGTGGCCTCGGATGCTTTTGCGCCAAAGAAAACTCCTCTGAGGGATTCACCGGCATAAGTGTAGATTCTCTCCTCAGGTGTCGTTTCCTTGAAATGCACTCGGACGACACGCCACTCCCTCTCTGAGCTCCACGGGCTTAGTTTTTCTAAAAACAGATCGGCGATTCCCCTTGCATATGAATGCCAACGCGACTTCGATTGATTCACTAGGTCCACGTCACCGTATTCGCAGAACACGTTATAGAATCTGTAGAAAGGCAGCATTGAGAGTTTAGACGGGTACCGGACCCGCTGTAAGTCCTCACTCCAGAGCAGAATCTTTCCCTGAATCGGGACGAGGCTCTCAACTGGAAAGCTGCAGGTGTTCTCGGATGCTTCAGCGACTTCGAACTCAAGACACACGCCTGAGTGGCCGCTCGCATAGTGCGACCACATCAAGAAATCGTCGTTTATTTCCGAAAAGCACGCCACGGCGCTATTTCCGAGAACATTTCTACAAATCGAATCTATAGCATCACAAAGATCCTTGGGATAGGCCCGGTCCATTTGCGAGAATTCAGAGGCGGACCTGCGGTAGAATTCAGCGATAGTTTGGAAGAGAGTCTCTTTGGTGAGGCACCGATCCCGTTCCAGACAAAGGGTAGCCTTCAAGAACTTACCGAGGCAATCCTGCGCCATCAACTTGGACAGGAGTGGAATGAGTTCCGGGCGATCGTGAGCGGCAACAGATTCCATAAAAACAAATGCGCAAAGTGCCTCCCAGTCTTCTTCACTGCGGGGAGCGAAATCAATCTGTGCATTGAGGTCTAATGGATCATTTAGCTCAGCCGCCGAAGCAAGATATAATTCTCGGTAGCGAAGCTCTTTGAACAGCAAAGGGCTCAGTGGTCTATACCGGAAGATGCGCATTGGTTCTATCCATCAGTTCTTTGCACAAGCACTTCACGGGTGATGTCGAGAAAGAAACCCATTCTGTCCATTACGGTCTGCAGGTTTTGAAGATCGATGGACTGCAGGCTTGGTGGCAATGTCGGGGCGCCGGTTTTCGTGACAGGATAACGAAAGGACATGGATTGTGGGTCAAGCCTGTCCAACTGCTCGATGCAGGCCTCAAAATGTTCCGTCTCCGCGATTTCAACGGAAAAGCCGGCGCACTCTAAAGCCGTCCTACCATCGTCCCACAACTCACGAAGCGAGTGAACCGCTCTTAATTGGACAGGTTCATCCAGCAATTGATTCGCCCGAAGGATGATTTCTTTCAGGCTCAGCTCAAGCTGATGCCTGTAGAGAAAAACGATAGGGTAAATCAGCAGATCCCCGGCAGCGTATGTGGCGAGCACGTGCGAGGCGAGTATATCAGCGGCTCTCTTGAACGCCCACGCTCGAGCGCTCCAGTCTGTCGGTGCGTAGAGGCGAAATCCGGGTTCTTTCAGGGGCAGGTCGCCCGATTTCGGGAGCGGATCCTCCTCCGGGACGAACTCTGCTTTGTCATCGCTCATACGGGTGGCAGGCGCCTAACCCTCTATTCTACAACGGCCGCTTCCTTTAATCGCGCCGCAGAAGTACCCCTGGTTTTCTTCATAGGTCGTTCATTGGCAATCGCTCTTTTATTGATAAGAAATTGCTGCTGCGCGCCCGCATGCGCTGAGCGCTTGGGCGGGTGACGGAGAATTGGTTTTCGGGCTCACCCTGCATGGGGAAATAGTACCAGAGGGCGGTCCGGCCTGTCAACGATCAGTTTGGGCACTTTTTGTCCGCTCGCGGGTTGGGCCAGCGGCCGAGCTGGCTGATGTCGGATCGGGCGCTGGGCAGTCTCGGACTCCGATGGGAGAACCAGGTTGTAGCCCCTGCAAGCTTGGCCTCAGCCAGACCGTCAAGGCCGAGGCCGGCTGGTATCGGCTCTCCGGTTACGTCCGCGCCATCGGCCTCCGGCCCGGCCTGCACGACCGCACCGCCATCGTCTCCTCCGAACCCAACGGCCGGGAACTCATGACGGACCTCCCGGCCGGCACCTACGGCTGGCGCAAATTCGAGGTCACCCAGCGCCTTGAAACCGGGAGATGACCGAGGTTCTGGCCGGCCGGCGCCAACCGCGCCGCGCGCCGCCCCGGCCCGACCTGGCCCGCACCAGGCTCGAGGGCCGGAATTTCTGCGAGGATGGCCAGCCCGTCTTCCTCTACAGTGTCCATAGCGGTCCCAGCCCGGAGGCCGAGCCGTTCTTCTTCCGTCACGCCGCCTGGGTTTATACCTGCATGGCCCCGGGCGCGGACCGTTTCAGCTACAGGGAAATGCCCATCTGGCCGGCCTTCAACCAATACCCGGACACGCACCGCGTTTGGGACGGCGGCTGGTGCGGCCACATCATCGCCGACAAATGGTCCGGCGGCGTGAGCGGCGCCAACTGCGTGATCTGCCTGGAAAGCCCGCACACGCGCCAGGCCTGCGTCGAGGCCTACCGCAAGCTGCTGCCCCCGCAGCGCCAGAGCCGCACCCGACTGGTCAGCTTGCTGGACTACGAGTACTGCTACATCTGTTATTGCGAGCGCACGCGCGACCTCTTTCGCGCCTGGCTCAAGGAGCGGTTCAGTTCCATCGCGCAACTCAATGCCGCCTGGGGCACGCGCCTCGGGGACTTCGCCGAGGTCCAACTGCCCGATTACGGCCGCCGCGAGCCCAACGACGCCAAGCGCTACGACTGGCTCGACTTCAACCTCTGGCGTTTCACCGACTTCATGAAGTGGGCCAAGGCCCAGCAACGCCAACTCGACCCCGACATCCCCATGGCCACCTGCGCCCCGCACTACAACTTCACCCGCGAATGGGGCGAGAGCGGCAGCGACGTCGAAGCCCTCCTGCGGGAGGTCAGCGATTTCTGCCTCAACGAATCGCCGCCTTCGACCAAGTTCGTGGACTTCCTCCGCTCGCTGAGCGACAACCGCAAGGCCATCGTCGAAGTCGAAGGCAGCGAATACCGCAACACGATGGCTAGCTTCCTCCACGGCCTTTCGGCCCTCTCCCTCTATTGGGGCTGGATGGATAAGCCGGGCGACGGCGGCGCCCTGCTCTATGGCCGGGACACCCGTCCCCCTTACTGCTCGTTGCCCGAGGCCGAGCGGTTCCTGCGCACGGGCCTGGACCTCCGCCGCTTGCGCCAGGAAATCCTCGCCTTCCAGCAGGACCAGCAGGCCCCCGTGGCCCTGCTCTATTCGCGCGCCTCGATGCTCCAGGTCCCCGAAGCCGGCGGCGACAAGACGCCCTATCTCCTGGAATTGGACCGGACCTACGACGCGCTGCTGGAGCTGGGCGTGCCGGTGGATTTCATCAGCACACGCCAGGTGCTCGAGGGCAAGCTCGCCCAATACCGCGCGCTGGTCGTCCCGGCGGCCACGTACGAGCACGCCGAGGTGGTCGGCAAAACGCTCGACTTCGCCCGCAACGGCGGCCAGGTCGTGCTCGTGCCCAACAGTTGGTTCTTCGACCAATACAACCGCAAGCAGGATTACCTGGCCCAATTGGGCATCCAGGTCACCGGCATGAAGGCCCCGAAGCTCGCCAAGGGCCAGTCCCGCTCCGGCCTGGCGCGCGATGCCGCTGGCGAGGAGACCGAGGCCCCGTTCCTTATGGGCCTGCTCACCGATACCGTCGTCAGCGACGTGCCCCGGGCACCGCTCAAGACCCTGCCTGGCGCCTTGCTCCCGCTGCCCGCCGCACTGGAGGGCGCCGGCGTGCGCCATGTCCTCAAGGTCGGCCCTGCCAACAAGGTCCTGGCCACTTTTCCCGATGAGCAGCCGGCCCTCGTCCGAGTGCCGGTTGGCCAGGGCGCGGTCTATTACCTGGCCATCCCGCTGGTGCCCGCCAGCATGGCCGAACTGATGGACGCTGTGCTCGCCGCCGCCGCCGTGTCCCGCCCGGTTCGCTTCCTGACACCCGACGGCGCCCATGTCCCGGGTCTGGAGTACCGCGCCATCAGGACCGCCGATGGCTGGCTGGCCTACGTCAACAATCTGGACCGCAGGAATGATAAGCAACTCAAGCTGGCGACCGGCCTCGAACTCAGCCGTATCCGCAATGTGACCCTGGAAGCCGATTCACCCCTCGGCTTTACCCTGCCCGCCGGCGAGACCTATATCTTGAGGCTCAACGCCAACCAGAGCAAATGAACGCCGTATTTGGCATCGGCCCAGATGACCTGCAAGCGGCGCAGCACACTCAGCACGGGTTCCAGCAGGAGCTTGACCCCATCCTGGTCGTGGACGTCGCCCGCCGTCACCAACGCCAGGAGAATCGGACCCAAAGTGTCGGTCAGCACGTGGCGCTTGCGCCCATTGATTTTCTTGCCCGCGTCCACTCCTCGGGGACCGGCCAGGTCGCCGGTCTTGACGGTCTGACTGTCGATACTCGCCGCCGTCGGCGTGGGGGATCCTTCCGCTCTTGCCCGTCGTCTCAGAGGCTTCCCAAACACACGGTGCTATTCAATCCGGGGCCCCTCGATCCTCCCGCCCCCATAGTGCTGGATCGCCTTGATGACCTTTCCGTTTTGGTCCTTCACGAAATTGACCTGCGCATCGACCACCTTCCAGAAGAACTCGGTGGGGGACTTGGGGAAGATTTCGAGTTCCGGCTGGCCAGTGAGTTGGGCATAGAGGTGGTGGTCTTTTCTCCGGACAGTAAGGATTCCGTACCCGCCGTAATCATAACGGCCGACGACCGCATCGAGGGCCTGGCTTGACACATCTTTGGCCGGCTTGTTCACCGAGACCGGCGCGAGGCTCTCACCCAGATAAGCTTCCGTGACCACCTGGGCGAGCGGGCACGGATCAACCCCGGGCGCGCCCGGGTATGCTGCGTTCGCCAAGACGGCCACGGTAAAATGCTCGCGCGGCAGACGCAGCATGAAGCTGCTGAAGCCCTGAAAACGTCCGCCATGGGAGAACTCCTCCGCGCCACGCAGCCGGCCCATGGACCAACCATAACCGTAACTCTCGCCGGGGGCATCCTCCTGGTTGGAGTCGGTCTTCACGGGCGTGAAGGCGGCTTTCAGGCTGGCCTCGCTCAGGCCTTTGCCATTGAAAATTCCTTCATTCCACCGGAACAGATCCTCGACGGTGGAGTAGAGCGCCCCGGCGCCGCCGGCGCGCGACATGTCCCAATTGAGCGCATCGCGGAATTCTCCCTCTTTGTATTGGTAGCCTCGCGCCTCGTGTTCGAGCTTGAGGTCCCCCCGATGCACGCCGGTATTGGTCATCCCCAGCGGGTCGAAGAAGGTCTTTTTGAGGAAGTCGTTGTAGGTCTCTCCGGAGACTTTCTCGACGATATACCCCAGTAGGAAATAGCCCGAGTTGCTGTAGCGCCACTGTTTGCCCGGGTCGAAATCATAGGGATCCTTTTTGAACGAGTTGATCAAGTCCTCGGGTTTTACGGGCGTGCTGACCGTGTCATAAAAGCCGGGGTTGTCGGTATAATTGTGGATCCCGGAAGTGTGCGTCAGCAGATGGTGCAGCGTCACCTCGCCGCCGCGGGGGAAGTCCGGGATATATTTGGACAGAGGATCCCGCACGCTGAGCTTCCCGGTCTCCTGCAGTTTGAGGACGGCCGCGGCGGTGAATTGTTTGGTAATGGAACCGATGCGGAATTTGGTCTGCGGCGTGACCGGTTCGTGCCGCGCACGGTTGCCCAGCCCGTAGCCCCGCTCGAAGAGGATTTTTCCGTCGCGCGCCACCAGCACCGCCAGCCCCGCCTCGTTGGTCCGGGTCAATTCGCCGAAGGCCACGTCTATCATCTTGTCGCGCGGGGGCAATTCGGCCTTGATATCGGCGCCGCGGCTGGCAAGGAAATCCACCGCTTCGGCTTGACCGTAAAGGCGGGCGGCCTGGAAGGCAGTCAGACCAAGAAGGCTCGGACGGTTGATGTCCATGCCGTGGTCAACCCAGCCCCGGAGGGTCTCGACATCTCCCGTCAACGCGATGCCCACGAACTTATCTGCGAGGGACTCTGCCGTGGCCAACCGGCAGGCAAAGCCCCAGCCTCCTCGCACGTTTTGAATCTTGAGCAGCAACTGATTCGTCCCTCTCTGGAACTCAACCGGCACCACGTCCTCATCCTCCGCGATGGTGCGCGCGATCCAGTTTTCGTGGACCACTTTGCCGTTGAGCCAGACCTTTATGGCATCATCGCTGCGCACAGCGAGCAAGACTTTGGCTGACTCCGGCATGTCGACTTGTGCCCATGCGTAGGCAATCGAGAAATTGCCGGATGCGCCGCCTTCACAGAGGTCGATGGTGTCGGCTTTGGAATCCACGAGTTGCCATTCCAGCTTGTGAGCGGCCAGGTCTTGAACCGCTCCGACTCGCGGCTGGACCGCGGCTTCCCCGCCCTGGTCTGCCAGCCAATCTTTGGCGAACGCACGCTGTTGCGCCGCCTCGTCGGGAGCGCTTTGGCCTGCTTCCACAATGGGGAAGGGTTTCAACACCAGCCAACTCTTCATGGACTCACCCGGTTTCAAGCCCTGATAGATCGGCGAACCGGCGGCCGAGGCCGCCAGCACTAGGAAAACCCAGAGGGCCACTCCGGTGACGGGCCATAGGAAGGAAGCTTGTAAACCGGACACTTTCTGCTCTCTCATAGGAATCCTTTACTGAATATTCGACTTTGACGCCGCCCGGTTCATCCCTGGAACCGGCGAGGAAATCCTGCCAAAGTCCGGGCCTGGCAGGCAAGCAGAATGGAACCGCTGGCACGGCTTTCGTGAGAGGGAGATTACTTGAGAACACAGTCGTGGAGCATGCTCATGTACGTTCCGCCGCCAGCGCCGGCAGTATTGTTGAGCGGTGCGCAGTTGAGCAAAGTGCGGCGCGCCACCCCACCGACTTTCGGTGGCGAAACCCCGTCCTCAGGCGGCAGGGTCGCCAAAACCGCCTAAAGGCGGGACTCCAAGCCACAGGCCGAGGGTCCTCAGAACCCTTTCCAAACAGGCTCTGAGCCGCCGGCCGTTTCCACTGTATGAGGGGATGCATCGAACTCCGCCTGCAGGGGCTGACAAGCACTGAGCGGCTTTTGCTTTTCACGAAAAATGGGTTGAACTCGCGCAGGTCCTCACCAAGCCCCACATCGCGCGGTAACCGCGCTCCTTCGGCCTGGGGGTCACCGCCCCGTGCTCAAGCACCCAGAACTCGATTTTTCAATCTGATTCTCGCGCGGATGCAAAAGCATGTGTGTCGCCGACGCTTCCTGCAGAACTTGGCTGTGGGCGTCGTTTCATAACTTGATGATCAGCGATTCTCCGGCCGGGACGGTCACAGGTCCCCTGGGGAGAGATTTGCCCGTCAGCGGATCAAAGGCCGGGTGGGCACGAATGCGGGTGGTGATGGGCGCGTCAGTGGGGTTGTGGACTTCCAGCGTCCAGGCCTGTTCGCCGGACTGCGTCAATTGGACGAAGAGTTGGGCGTTGTCCACGGCAACCGGGTGGCCGAGAAAGAGGTCGGCATGGCCGGAAAGGTTAACCGTCGCCCAGCCCTGGTTTTCGAGCACGCCAATGGGCCGGCCCTGTCTGAGGCTGCGGTCGTAGAGAAACGCCGACCAGCGGTCGTTCAAGCCGCAGACGCATATCGGCAGGCTCGAAACCAGGTTGCCTGTCAGGCGTCCGCTCACGGCGCCGGAGGCCTTGGCATCGACCTTGAGCACGTAGCGGCGGGACAGCGCCTGGCCTTCCTCCAAGGACACGCTGTAGCCCCCGGGGCCGCCGTCCAAGCCGAACTCGCGATAGAAACGCTCGACCACGTCTTTGGACGGGGGCCAATCTTGAGTGAGGGTGCAACGCCGGGGGATGCCGAGAATCAGCAACTCCACGTGCTTGGAACCGCCTTTGGCCTGGGGCGCGGTATCCGCCGGTAGCCGGACTTCGACATCGCTCTTGCTCGGGAGGCTGGTTTCGATCGCCAACCCATCGGTCAATGGGAAAAGCGCGGCACCGCCCAGGGGCGAATCCAGAAAGGCTGCGTAGGCATTCAGCCTGAACCGATCGGAAACAGGTTCGGCCGAGTTGGCGGTGCCGCTCCATTCTCCGGTGCGGAGGCTTTGCGCGTCGCTACGGAAGGCCCACGAAGCAGCCGCTCGGGATTGCAGCGAAACCAGGCGAAAACCCTGGTTGGGCAGGTCTTCCTTGAGCGTGAGGTCAATTTGCCAGAGGAAAACCGCCAGCGGGCTATCGGGATCGACCTGGAAAAAATGGTTGCGGCGGTTGACGCTGTATTCTTTCACGGGCTCAGTCCGCCACAAGGTGTGCCAGACATTATGAACGGGGATGTGGTCCGCAAAACAATGCTCGCGCGGCCCGTCGCCGATCATGACATCACGCGTGATCAACAGCCGTCTGGCCTCCGTGACCACCGCGTCCGGGACAGGATGGGCCGGAGCGAGGGGCGCGGTGTGTTCCCAGATTTCGGGCTCGCCGCCGGCGGCGCCGTCGAAGGCGGGCGCGCCCAGCAGTTGGTCGTTCTTGAACGCGCCCGAAGGAGAAAGGCCGGAGGCAATGCGCTTGATGGTCGTGCCCAGCGTCTGGTTGCCCCCTAGCAGGATGCCGACATCGTCCCGGTTGACGACATAGCCATAGGTGAGCTGGTTATTGCGATCCCCGCACATGAATTCCTCGATGCGATGATTGCGGTCCCATTGGTCTCCGCTGATCGCACGTCCTCCGGCCAAGTCCGTTGCGGCCATCACCAGGCAATGCTGGCGGTCGTGAGTCAGGTCCAGGGCAAACTCGAACTGAGTTTTCCCCTGCGGCAGAAAGCGCCGGAACAGGCGCGCCCCGTCATAAACTGCGACCTCTCTCAGACCGACCGGGGAACTGGCCTGCCCATGGAGCACCCACCGATAGTTCTGCCAGACAAAATCCCCGCGCGTGCTCCCCTCGTAATCGCGGGGACCCACGTGCGACCAGGTGTCGATGCGCGGGCCGGAGGTCACCTGGGGTTTGACCGGGTTGTCGGGGTAGGTGTGCCATATATCGAAGTAATCGCGGACCTTGCGCTCGGCTTTGAGGGCGCCGCCGATGATCGAGCCGCCCTTTTGAGGCAGAGTGAGGACCGTCCGCCAGCGCGAGCGCCCCAGTTGGGCCGGGTCGTCCATGAGGTCAATCACCAACGGCACGGGGGTTTGGCCCGACGCGCACAGTTTCAGGTAATCCTCGCTCGCGTCCTCAATCACCTCGCCGTAGCGCGCGGTAATGACCCCCATCGCGTCGTAATCGGAGAAAAAGTCGGCGAACGGCGCCGCGCCTTGCTTGAAGAGGTAATTGCCGGCCGTGAGCCTGAAGCTGGAAATCGAGTAAGCGTAATCCAGCGTGGTCATGGCCAGTTGGCCGGGGACATGAGGGTTCTTGCGGTCCACTTCCGGGTCGTGCGAGCGAAACGTTTTGCCATCGGGGGTCAGGAATTTGGCCTCGGGATAGGGAAAGCTGGTCCCGAAATAGAAATAGTGGTTGCCGACTTCGTCATCGATGGTGAAGCCGGGGATGGCGGCAAACTCGGCGGAGGACAGGCGCGCGCAATCGGCCTTGAGTTTCTCAAAGTCTCCTTTGGAAAGCCTGGCGAATTCCTCCAGGAAGACCACCCAGGAAAGCCCCGCGGCCGTGGCCTTTTCGACCCATTGGTCCGCGCTGACGTTCCCGCTGGAATACCTGGTGCGCGGGCCAGCCACCCCGGGTAATGCCGGCTCCTGCTGGGGAAAAGAGATTTTTTCAGGCCAGGAATATGGCTGGGAATCGCGGACCTTATGGGGATTGCGGAGCAGCGACTCCTCGGTCTTTGCGCCGCCGCAAGCGCCGCTGGCCAAGGTTGGCTCGGCCAGCCATCGCAGGCTATTAGTGACCAGGCGGAACCCGTCGGAGGGCCTGCCGTTTAACCCTTTGTCCAGCACGATGCCCTCGAGGGTACTGTTGGCAAAAGCCCCGAACAAGTATTCCGGAGTGATTCCGAAGAACAGCATCCGGCCCTTGCCCACCGAACGAATCGCGGCCAGGGGCACATTTTGGCTATAGGTGCCCGGATGTTCCGGGCGGCTCTCTTGCAGCGCGCCCTTGCGGGTCAACGAGGAATCCGAACCACGCAACACCACCTGCCACAAAGCGTCGGCCACAAACGAAATGGTGTGATTCTGTCCGCCGACGCGGTCCCGGGGAACCGGATACCAGAGGCCTTTGACTCCGGCGCAGACTAGCGATTCGGTGACCGCATCGGCAGACGCAAAGGGAATGCGCCAGGAGGTGGCCACCACCGCGGTCTTGGAGTCGTCCGGCATCTCGTCGAACAACGGTGTGAGCCCCAACGGTTTTAGAAACGCATCCTGCGGCGGTTTGGCCGTGGCCATTTGGCCGAACGCGCCCAACATCACCACACCTCCACCCGCCTCGAGGTAGCGGTTGAGGACATCAATCGTTTGCCGGGTCCGGCCCAGGGACATATCGGCGTTGGCCAGTCCCAAGCCCGAAAGCACCACGACGTTGAAGTTGGTGAGTTCGTCCCAGGCCAGCGGATGCTCGCTCAGCGAGGCGTGTTCCGCCCGAATGGCAAAGCCCCCCTGCGCCAAACGGGTCGCCACCTCATAACCGCAGCCGCCGCCGTCAGAGCCGGCGAACAGCACCGCTGGAGTCTTTTGAGCAAGGGCGACCGCGGCGGACAAATGC
>Ga0181533_1004834_pt1 | contig 13377 bp, 11 predicted proteins | sample PEATcosm2014_Bin_45_FD_119772 | JGI IMG/M metagenome (GOLD analysis project Ga0181533, IMG submission 119772) | Peatland microbial communities from MTU Mesocosm Facility, Houghton, MI, USA - PEATcosm2014_Bin11_60_metaG | ecosystem: Environmental > Terrestrial > Soil > Wetlands > Peat | place... | reverse complement strand
CTCCATGCAACCCGACCGGCTCCAGCTACACTGTTGACGAATTGAAAGCGATCGGGCAGGTATGCCTGAAGCACGACTTTCTGATTATCGCCGATGATATCTATGAGCGTCTTGTGTATGATGGCCTGAAATTCGCTGAAATCGCCCAGGTTGTCCCTGAGTTGAAGCCCCGCACTATAGTTGTTAATGGCGTGTCCAAGACCTATGCTATGACCGGTTGGCGGATCGGCTATGCTTGCGGTCCGAAAGAGTTGATCGGGGCCATAACAAAAATGCAGTCCCAGTCGACCTCCAACCCGACTTCCATCGCCCAGAAAGCCGCCGTGGAAGCCCTAAACGGCTCACAGGATGCCGTTTCTGCCATGGTTGTTGAATTCGAAAAACGCCGTACTTATATTGTCGAACGGCTGAACGCCATGCCGGGGGTGACCTGTTACAAATCGACCGGCGCTTTTTATGTTTTCCCAAATTTCTCGTGTGTCTATGGCAAGAGCTTCAACGGTAAGAAAATCAGCAACTCCACCGAATTCGCTGCCTATCTGCTGGAGGAGGCGAAGGTTGCCCTTGTGCCGGGCGTTGCCTTCGGCGCTGACAAGTATGCACGGCTCTCCTATGCCATAAGCATGGATAATATCAAGAAGGGGATGGATCGTATCGAAGCGGCGATTAAGAATTTGCAGTAGAGATGTTACCCCCCTTTGGAAAAGGGGGGCTAAGGGGGGATTTTAGATCGGCAAACCAAGGCAAATCTCCCTAAATTCCCCTTTGCCAACGGGGACTTGATGTTTAGGACGTATGAAAGGGTACTGGCATGATAGAAAAAGATATGCTTATTGGTGAAATTGTCCGTCGTTATCCCCAGACCCTTACTGTTTTTGAAAAATACAAGCTTACTTGTTTTGAGTGCCAGATTGCCGATTATGAAGCTCTGGAGCATGGAGCGGATGTCCATCATGTCAAATTGGAACAACTCCTCGATGAATTGAACCGGGCTATCAAGAACACTGAGTAGATTATCCTCCCTATTTCCCATATGGTCCTGCATGTTAAAAGCAAACGGCACGACTAATAACCATGTCATCTTCTCCAGCCGCCCATGTCTTGGTTATCTACCAAATTGCAATTAAACGATTACGTTGTCGGCATCGTCGGGGTCCCTCAACGTAATATTCATGTAAACCTGCTTCGCACCCTCATCGCAGTCTACTATTTATTTTTAATTATAACTTGCTTGACCCGCATAGTGTAAAAATGTAAATTAAGTATAGAATAAATTTACTCAAAATCTGAGGAAACGTATAAAAAATATCATTATAAACAACAAATCATCTTGCTTTTATGGCCCGGATTAATATATATACTTTTAAATACAATCCGTTATATTTTGCTTGCATAAGATCAGAAACAAGTTCAATGGCATGGCACACTTATCGCAGACAGCTTTTTGCGTCGTCCGCTTTGTACACAATACCCGCTTCCACCGCCGGTTTCCCAGGAGGTTAAAAGGTGCTTTATAAATCAGTTAATGAATCATTCAACGAGTTCTTTATTGCCCGCGACGATGCCAAATGCATACGTTGCAAGGTCTGCGTTCGTCAATGCGCCTACGAGGTCCACTCCTATATCGAGGCTGAAGATGCCCTGACCGAGGACAATTGCAACTGTATCGGCTGCCGCCGCTGTTCCGCCTTCTGTCCGACTGGCGCCATCACCATAAAGCTCAATGAAGAGAACTTCAAGCGCAACGAGTCATGGTCCGGTTCACATATCAGGAATCTCTATGCCCAGGCCGACACCGGTGGAATCCTCTTGGCCGCCATGGGAAACCCTGCAAAATACCCTGTTTACTGGGACCATCTTCTGCTGGATGCCTCACAGGTGACAAACCCCTCCATCGACCCTCTGCGTGAGCCTATGGAGCTTCGCACTTACCTGGGGAAAAAGCCGCATTCCATCGAAGTGGTGCACGACAAGAAAACCGGCAAGCCCAGACTGACGACCAAACTGGCTCCCCAACTCAAGCTGGAATATCCGTTCATCTTTTCCGCCATGAGCTATGGCGCTCTTAACCTCAATTGCCATAAGGCGATGGCCGCCGCGGCCGAGGAACTGGGTACCCTTTACAACACAGGCGAGGGAGGATTGCATAAAGATCTCTATCGATACGGCAAAAATGTCATTGTCCAGGTCGCTTCCGGTCGTTTCGGTGTGAGTGAACAATACCTGAACGCGGGTGTGGGGATTGAAATAAAGATAGGGCAGGGAGCCAAGCCAGGAATTGGCGGCCATCTTCCAGGTGAAAAGGTGAACGACCAGATTTCCGAGACCCGGATGATCCCTATCGGGACTGATGCCCTTTCCCCGGCGCCGCACCATGACATTTATTCCATCGAAGACCTGCGTCAGCTTATCTACGCACTCAAGGAGGCGACCAGATATGAGAAGCCAGTATCGGTCAAGATCGCCGCTGTCCATCATGTGGCGGCCATAGCTTCGGGGATCGCACGGGCTGGCGCTGACATCATTACTATTGACGGTTTCCGTGGCGGCACTGGTGCGGCGCCACAGGTGACCCGGGACAACGTCGGCATTCCGATGGAACTTGCCCTGGCTGCCGTGGACTCACGGCTGCGCGACGAGGGGATCAGAAATCAGGTCTCAATTGTTGTCGGGGGAGGCGTCAGGAGTTCCGGCGATGCCATTAAGGCGATCGCCCTCGGCGCCGATGCCATCAACCTTGGCACCGCGACCCTGCTGGGTCTGGGGTGCACCCTCTGCCAGCGCTGCTATACCGGCAAATGCCCATGGGGAATCACCACCAATAACGCCTACCTGGCCAAACGCGTTAACCCCGAGATCGGCAAGGAACGTCTGGTGAACCTGATCCATGCCTGGGGCCACGAGATGCAGGAGATCATAGGCGGCATGGGTCTGAACGCACTGGAGTCGGTGCGCGGCAACCGCTACAAGCTTCGTGCCGTAGGGCTTACCGAAAAGGACATGGACATTCTGGGTGTGATGCCGGCGGGGGATTAAAAATACATTCTACGTGTTGCGTTCAGTGTACCGCGTGACAAAAAGGGACGGCAGCACTCAGAACGTAGTACGCAGCACGAATAAAGGATTTTAAATGAAACGTATATACACACTTGAAGACGTTTGCATCGGTTGCCATCTCTGCGAGGTTGCCTGCATTACCGAGCACTCCCTGTCCAAGGAGCCGGTCAAGGCCTTTCTCCATGAACAGTTCCGCCCCATCTCCCGCTGTACCGTGGAGGAACTGGACGGCGGGGTGCTTTCCCTTTCCACCACCTGTCGTCACTGTGATGAACCCGACTGTCTGCGAGCCTGCATCTCCGGGGCGATCCAGAAATACGATAATGAAGTGGTCAGGATCGATACGGAACAGTGTGTCGGCTGTTGGTCGTGCGTTATGGCCTGTCCTTACGGGGCGATACAGCGGAACCTGACCAGGAAGAAGGCCAACAAATGCGATCTCTGCCCTGACCGGAAAAACCCTGCCTGCGTCGACGCCTGCCCCAACAGGGCACTGGTGTTCAAGGAAGGAAGTCAGAAATAATTGTGTGTTGTGTGCCGCTTGCTTCGCGCATTAATAACACGTCGTACGAGAGGTTTATATGAATTACATCATCATCGGCAATTCCGTGGCTGCGGTAGGCGCTATAAGGGGCATCAGAAAAATAGACCAGCAGGGGAACATCACGGTTATCTCCAGGGAACGCCATATCGCATACGGCCGTCCGTTAATATCATACCTCCTTGGCGGACAGGTGACGGAAAAGCGGATGGCCTACCTTCCCGAAGATTTTTATGAAAACAACCGGATCAACCTTCTTCTCAACAGTGAAGTGACCGGTTTGAATACCAAGAAGAAGCAAGTGAGGTTGGCAGGCGGTGACACCATCACTTATGACAAGCTGCTCATTGCCACCGGAGGTGACCCCTTCGTTCCACCCATCGAGGGGATGGCCGGGAAAGGGAAAGTTTTCACCTTTACCACCTGGGACGACGCCGAAAAGATGAAAGGACTTTCCCACGATATCGGGCGGGTGGTAGTCATCGGTGGCGGTCTCATCGGTCTGAAGGCCGCAGAGGGGCTTCACCAGTTGGGGAAACAGATCACCATTGTTGAGCTGGCTGACCGGATACTCTCCACCGCCTTTGACCGGCCTGCCGGACGCATCGTGGCGAAAAAGATGAAGGCCAACGGTATTGATGTCATAACCGAGGATACGGTTGTGCGGGTTGAGGGGAATGGGGCTGAAATCAGCGGTGTAACTCTCAAGTCGGGTGACTTCATCCCGTGCGACACGGTCATAGTTGCTATCGGTGTCCGACCGGCGGCCGCTTTCCTTAAGGGGAGCGAGGTCGAAGTGAATAGGGGAATAGTTGTTAATGACTCGATGGAGACGAATGTAGCGGGGGTCTTTGCCGCGGGTGATGTTGCCGAGGCCCGTGACTTTTTCTCCGGGCAGAAAAACCCGATGCCGATCTGGCCTGACGCCTACATTCAGGGAGACATAGCAGGCACTTCAATGGCGGGAGGAGAAAAGAGTTACAGCGGCGGACTCTCCATGAACTCCCTGGAACTCTTCAAGGTCCCGACCATCTCCATGGGGATTACCAACCCGACGGACCCGAAAAAATTCGAAATTCTCACCTACCAGGACCTTGAGAGCAACCAGTATCGCAAAATCATCCTCAAGGGGGACCTGCTGGTGGGAGCCGTCCTGGTTGGAAACGTGGAGCGGGCAGGCATTTTTGCCGGTCTGATCCGGGAGAAGATTGATATAAAACCTTTCAGGGGATCCCTGCTGAACGCCGATTTCGGCATTATCCATCTCCCCAGGGAGGTACGTAACTCACTCTTTGCCCCTTACGGCAAGGTGGCCTGAAAAACACGTTCAGCGTTCGATGTTCAACATTAACAACTTGGAACATTGAACTTTTTCTATAAACCATGAGGAATAAACATGATGAACAAACGTAAATCTACCCATTACTTCCAGAAAGATATCTCCAACTGCGGCCTGACCGGCTTGATCTCCAAAACCGGGCAAATGGTCGAGGGGAGTGTAATCATCAAGTCCATTACACTGATGCATGACCGCGGCAACGGCCTTGGGGGCGGATTTGCCGCTTACGGCATCTATCCCGATTATAAGGAATTCTTTGCCCTGCATCTCATGTATCAGACCCAGCCGGCCCTGCAGCTGACCGAGGAATACCTGGGTCAGAACTTCGCCATCGAACAGGAAGAAGATATTCCCACACGTCAATCTCCCGCCATCAGCAACCCGCCGACCTTCAAGCGCTATTTCGTCAAGACCCTGCCGGTCACTAAAAGCAAGGGGGCGGGTAAATTCAAGAAATTCACCGAAGAGGATGAGGTTGTTCGCCATGTAATGCAGATCAATCACGGGATCGAAGGGGCATTTGTCGTATCCTCGGGCAAGAATATGGGGGCGTTCAAGGGTGTCGGTTATCCCGAGGAGCTTGCCGAATTCTTCCGCCTGGAAGAGTACAAGGGATACATCTGGACAGCCCACAACCGGTTCCCCACCAACACCCCCGGCTGGTGGGGAGGGGCGCACCCCTTCACACTGCTCGACTGGTCGATAGTCCATAACGGCGAAATCTCTTCGTACGGCATCAACAAGCGCTATTTGGAGATGTATGGCTATCTCTGCACAATGCTTACCGACACCGAGGTGGTGGCCTATATGCTCGATCTTCTGATCAGGAAGCACGGCCTAACCCCGGAACTGGCCAGCCTTGCCTTGGCATCGCCTTTTTGGGATAACATCGACCGCATGCCGACGGAAGAGCGGGAACTCATGACGGCAATCCGCCAGGTCTACGGCAGCGCCCTATTGAACGGCCCGTTCGCAATCTTGTTTGCCAGCAATGAAGGTCTGGTCGGTCTCAATGACCGGGTAAAACTGAGGCCGCTGGTCTGCGCTGAAAAGGGTGACTTCGTCTACATGGCTTCCGAAGAGGCGGCCATCCGCGAGATCTGCTCCGCTCCGGACCGGGTCTGGGCGCCAAGGGGTGGCGAACCGGTGATTGCAAGGCTGAATAAAGGAGTTATGTAAGGAGCGGATGATGAAGATTAACGCTAAAGGTGTATATTATCGGGATTTAAACGAGAGGGTCCGTGCGGCGGTGGATGGCGGCGCTGAAAATATCGATCTGGCCAATGTCAACGGTCAATATTACATTGGCGATGGCATCAACCGGCCGGTCACCATCACCATTCAAGGGGTTCCCGGCAATGACCTGGCGGCATTCATGAACGGAGCCACAATCATTGTGAAAGATAACGCACAGGACAACATCGGCAATACCATGAATGCGGGCAAGGTGATAGTCCACGGCCACGCTGGCGATGTCCTCGGCTACGGCATGCGCGGCGGTAAACTCCATATCCTCAAGGATGTCGGTTACCGTGTCGGCATTCACATGAAGTCCTTCAGGGACAACAAGCCGATACTGATTGCCGGGGGAAAGGCGGGCGATTTCTTTGGTGAGTACATGGCGGGGGGGGTCCTGATTCTTCTCGGCATGTTCTCCGATGATCAGGCGAAACCCAAGCACGGCTTTCGGTTCGGCACGGGTATGCACGGCGGCGTCATATATGTCCGCGGTCCGGTGGACGAGAGCAAGCTTGCCCGGGAAGTCGGCGTCTTCGAGCTTACCTTAGAAGACCGGAAAGAGCTGGAAGAGTATCTCAGGGATTATTGTAAGGATTTCAAGCTCGACCTGAAAGAAATATTAAAGGAAAAATTCATAAAGATAATCCCGAAAAGCTCAAGACCATACGGGAATATGTATTGCCCCATGCCGAAGTAGTCTTGTCAGAGTTTGCTGGTTGATAAATAACGAAGTAATTCAATGCACCGATCATCTGCTTGTACTGGGGGGTCGGTGCTTTTGTGTCATACCAAGTCGCAATCAAACGATTACGTTGTTGGCATCGTCGGGGACTCCTCAACGTACTATTCATGTACGCTTACGTCGCCCCCTCCTCACCGCCTAGTACTCATTTCGATTGCAACTCGGTATCAGCCACTCGGTTGAAATTTCTTTACAAACAAGACATGGTCAGATATTCTCTAAAGGTTATAAAGAAGCAGTGCAAAGGATTTATGAAGATAGAGAACATCCGAAATTTTTCCATCATTGCCCATATTGACCACGGCAAGTCCACCCTTGCCGACCGGCTCCTGGAATTCACCGGCGCCTTGTCCGATCGGGAGAAACAGGACCAGTTCCTGGACAAGATGGATCTGGAGCGTGAACGGGGGATCACCATAAAGGCCCAGACTGTGCGGCTCAATTACCGGGCCGATGACGGCCGTGATTATATCCTCAATCTCATCGATACTCCCGGTCACGTGGATTTTACTTATGAAGTGTCGCGCTCTCTGGCAGCCTGCGAGGGAGGATTGCTGGTAGTGGACGCATCCCAGGGGGTCGAGGCTCAGACCCTTGCCAACGTCTACCTGGCCCTCGACATCAACCTGGAAGTATTTCCGGTCCTGAACAAGATCGACCTGCCGGCGGCCGAGCCGGAAAGGGTGATGCAGGAGATCGAGGACATCATCGGCATCGATGCCCACGATGCGGTATTTGCCAGCGCCAAGGAGGGGATCGGCACCCGGGAGATACTGGAGCAGATCGTCAGAAAGATCCCCCCTCCCCAGGGGGATCCAGCCAAACCGTTGAAGGCGCTTCTCTTCGATTCCTGGTACGACCAGTACCAAGGGGTGATCATCCTCATCCGGATGATCGACGGGGTGCTTAAAAAAGGGGACAAAATTCTCCTCATGATGAACGGCAGTTCCTACGAGACCCTGAAGATCGGGGTATTCACCCCTGTCATGAGCGAGGTAAAATCTCTTTCCGCAGGAGAGGTAGGATTTGTCATCGCCGGGATCAAGGAGGTCAAGGACGCCAAGGTCGGCGATACCGTGACGCTCCTCCAGAACCCCTGCGCCGCGCCGCTGGCCGGTTTCAAGGAAGTGAAGCCGATGGTCTTTTCCGGCCTCTATCCCATCGACACCGTCCAGTACGAACAGCTACGGGATGCCCTTGCCAAACTCAAGCTCAATGACGCCTCCTTTTCCTATGATCCGGAGACCTCGCTTGCCCTCGGGTTCGGTTTCCGCTGCGGTTTTCTCGGGCTCCTCCATATGGAGATCATCCAGGAACGGCTGGAGCGGGAATTCAACCTTGAACTGATCACCACGGCCCCCACCGTCGTCTACAGGGTGCATAAGATAGGGGGCGAGGTGATAACCATCGAGAGCGCCAACCTTCTCCCCCCCGTGCAGGAGATCGATTACCTCGAAGAGCCGTTTATACTGGCGTCCATCTATGTCCCCAACGAATTTGTCGGGGCCATCCTTGCCCTCTGCATAGAAAAACGGGGTGTTCAGCGGGAAATCAAGTACCTGACTCCTACCAGGGTGATGATCATTTACGAACTCCCCCTCAACGAGGTGGTGCTCGATTTTTACGACCGCCTCAAGTCGATCAGCAAGGGATACGCCTCCCTCGATTATGAACACCTCGATTACCGGCAAAGCGATCTTGTCCGTATGAACATCCTGATCAACGGCGAAGTGGTGGACGCCCTTTCGCTTATAATTCACCGGGACAAGGCCTATTATCGCGGCCGTGACCTGGTGGCGAAAATGAAAGAACTGATCCCCAGGCAGATGTTCGAGGTCGCCATTCAGGCCGCCATAGGCAATAAGGTGATTGCCCGGGAGACCGTAAAGCCCCTGCGCAAGGACGTTCTTGCCAAATGTTACGGCGGGGACATAACCCGTAAAAGGAAACTCCTGGAAAAACAGAAGGAAGGTAAGAAACGGATGAAAAACGTGGGAAACATCGAGCTTCCCCAAGAGGCGTTCATGGCGATATTGAAGGTCGAAGGAAAGTAAAGCCGCTACATGCTGCGAGCTTCATTCAGCGTGCATTAAATCATAGCTCAGTTTGGATACGTCAATTTCAATAATAAAGGACCACGGGAAATGGGAGAAGAAAAACAGAAAAAAGGTGATGTAAATGAAGTAAAGGGGACCACGGCACCAACCGGGAAAAAGCATATCGTCAGGGAGTATGCCGAATCGATTATCATTGCGGTCATCCTTGCGCTTATTATCAGAACCTTCTTAGTGCAGGCCTTTAAGATCCCTTCAGGCTCAATGGAGGACACCTTGGCTATCGGTGACCACATCCTGGTCAACAAGTTCCTTTACGGAACGAAAATACCTTTTACCGACAAGCGAATATTGAAGATTCGTGATCCGCGACGGGGTGATGTAATTGTCTTCGAATATCCCGAGGACCCGAGCAAAGACTTTATCAAGCGGGTGATCGGCACCCCCGGTGACGTAATTGAGGAAAAAGACAAAAAACTGTACGTCAACGGTCAGCCTTATGTTAACCCGCACGAAGTGCATAAGGAAAAGGATATGATCGCTCGCGAACAGAATCCCCGTGATAATTTCGGCCCAGTGAAAGTGCCTGAAGATTCCTTCTTCGTCATGGGAGATAATCGGGACCGCTCCTATGACAGCCGCTTCTGGGGTGTTGTGAAAAATTCGAAGATCAAGGGGCTGGCCTTTATCAAATACTGGTCGTGGGATTCATCAGGATTCCGGGTCAGATGGGGGAATATCGGCAGGTTGATCGACTGACAACATGCGATGTGCGGCAAAGGATTTATCGCTTGAGTCGGGGTTTCTTATTTTCCACCTTGACTCTCTCTGATGGAGATGATACATTTCCAAAAAACAAATCGATTAACCTTTTAATTTAACCCCGTGAGGTTAGCAAAGGTGATGAAAGAGAACTTTAAAGTCAGTTCATGAAGAGTCTTTCCGCCTGTTGCGGGAAGGCTCTTTTTTGTAAAACCTGATACCAAGTCGCAATCAAACGATTACGTTGTTGTCATCGTCGGGGCCTCCTCAACGTACTTTCATGTACGCTTACGCCGTCCCCTCCTCGCCGCCTAGTACTCATTTTGATTGCAACTCGGTATGTCACACTAAAGAAGCTGCGAAGTGCTATAGCTAAAAGGAGGGGGCCTTGAAATCCGAAAATACCATTATCCTGGACGGGATTGGGGTGAAACGGGCATTGACCAGGATCGCCCACGAAATTCTGGAAAAAAACAAAGGGGTCAATGATCTGGTCCTGGTTGGTATCTGGACTGGCGGAGTTTACCTGGCCCGGGAGTTGGCCCTCAGGCTGGAGGAGATCGAGGGGGAAAAAATTCCTGTAGGCGCATTGGACATAACCCTCCATCGTGATGACATCAAGGGGAAAGCCGAGCGGATGGCGGTGGAGAAAACCGACATCACTTTTCTCATTGAGGGGAAGAAAGTTGTCCTGGTGGATGACGTCCTTTTTACCGGACGTACCATCAGGGCCGCCATGGATGCGCTTATAGACCATGGCAGGCCCGGCTCCATCCAACTGGCCGTGCTGATTGACCGCGGACATCGGGAATTACCGATCCGGGCCGACTTTGTCGGGCGTAATGTCCCTACCAGCCTTAAAGAAAGCATTATCGTCAATTTCGATACCGATAAGAAGCCCACTGATGTAACACTGCAAAAATAGAGACCATACTTTCAGGTCATGGAGACATAAATGAGTATGAGCCTGCTGATTAAAGGGGGCCGGGTGATTGACCCGGCACAGGGGGTTGACGAAATACTCGATATTCTTGTGAAAGACGGCAGAGTCAAGGCACTGGGGAAAGGTCTGCAATGCGGCGAGGAGTTCGAGATAATTGAAGCGACCGGCCTTCTGGTAACCCCCGGCCTGATCGACATGCATGTCCATTTGCGTGATCCCGGCCTGGAGTACAAGGAAGATATCGTGACCGGCGCCAGGGCGGCAGCCGCGGGAGGCTTCACTTCAATCGCCTGCATGCCGAACACCAAGCCGGTCAACGACAGCAAGGAAGTGACCTCATATATCATCAGCAAAGCGAAAGCCGAGGCTCTGGTCAATGTTTTTCCCATTGGCTCCATTACACACGGGAGTCAAGGCGAGGCGCTTGTCGCGATGAGTGAATTGAAGGAAGCCGGTTGCGTCGCACTCTCCGACGACGGGCGGCCAGTGACGAATTCGGCCCTGATGCTGCGGGCATTGGTCTGCGCCATGGAATCGGGGATATTGCTCATTTCCCATGCCGAGGAGTTGGCGTTGGCCGGGGATGGAGTGATGAACGAAGGGGCTACATCCGCCGAACTGGGGCTGAAGGGAATCCCCTGGGTTGCAGAGGATGTGGCGGTGGCCCGGGATGTCTACCTGGCCGAGTTCACAGGATCGCCCATCCACATTGCTCATGTCTCCACCAGAGGAGCAGTGCGCATTGTCAGAAACGCCAAGGCGCGCGGGGTGAAGGTAACATGCGAAACCGCCCCCCACTACTTCTCTCTCACCGAAGATGCCGTGCGCATCTGCAAGGCCAACGCAATAATGAACCCGCCGCTACGCGAGGCTACGGATGTCGCGGCAATCAAGTCAGGCCTGGCGGACGGCACTATCGACGCCATTGCTTCTGACCATGCTCCCCACAATCGGGACGAGAAAGATGTCGAGTTCAACAAAGCCTTGAACGGTATTGTCGGCCTGGAGAGTTCCCTGCCGCTTTCACTTAAGTTGGTCGAAGATAAGGTCCTGGGAATAACGGCACTGGTTGAGAAAATGTCTCTCAATCCCGCAAAAATTCTTGGCATTGAGCGCGGCACGTTGAAAACGGGCGCAGTAGCGGATATCACCCTGATCGATCCGGGCCGTGAATGGGTTTTTAGCTCCGAGAGACTGGCGTCAAAATCAAAGAACTCCCCCTGGCTCGGATGGAGGATGAAAGGGGCGGCGGCTTATACAATCGTTGGCGGCAGGGTTGTTTATAACCGCTGAATATGTGTAAGAAAAATGCCTTTAGACACGAATTGGGGAGAAGCAGATTGATGTCGCTGCTTTCAGGATTTTATGCATTAAAAATCTGGTCTAATCGCAGTTTTTGTTTTATTCTGAAAATCGTATTCATCCCTCTTGAACGGGTTTGTTATAAAGCCCTTCTCTGGGTCTCTGTCAACTTTTGACAGATTATCTAATTTACAGGGAGTTATTATGCATGCAGTTCTTGCCCTGGCTGATGGCCGTGTTTTTACAGGGAAATCGTTTGGCGCCACCGGCGAGGCTACCGGCGAAGTGGTCTTCAATACCGCCATGACCGGGTACCAGGAGGTGTTGACCGACCCATCCTACAAAGGGCAGATGGTCACCATGACCTACACCCAGATCGGCAATACCGGCATCAATCCCGAGGACATCGAGAGCCGGGACCTCTTCCTCTCCGGTTTCATAGTAAAGGAGTATCTTCACCACTACTCCAACTGGCGGGCCACTATGAGCCTTGACGCCTACTTGAAAGAGCACCGCGTGGTTGGTATCCAGGGGCTCGATACCCGCTCTCTGACCCGCCACCTGCGGGACCACGGGGCGCAGAACGGGATTATTTCCACCGTCGATCTTGACCGGTGCTCCCTTGTGAAAAAGGCCCAGGAAATACCGAGCATGGCTGGACTTGACCTGGCGAGCGGCGTAACCTGCGACAAGCCTTATCACTGGAGCGAAGGACCTTGGAAGCTGGGTGAAGGTTATGTAGTTGCAGCGTCGAAGGACTTCAAATATAAAGTGATAGCTTACGATTTCGGCATAAAATACAATATACTCCGCTGCCTCGTAAACTTTGGCTGCGATGTGACGGTAGTGCCGGCCACTTTCCCGGCGGAAGAGGCGCTGGCCATGAGGCCGGACGGCATTTTCCTCTCCAACGGTCCCGGCGACCCGGAGCCGATGTACGAGGTTATCGAGAATATCAAGAAATTCATCGGCAGGATATCCATCTTTGGCATCTGCCTGGGGCACCAGCTACTAGGTCTCGCCCTGGGGGGTAGGACCATGAAGCTGAAGTTCGGCAATCACGGCTCCAATCTTCCTGTCCTGGACCTGGCCACTAGGCGGGTGGAGATAACCGCGCAGAATCACGGTTTCTCGGTGGATATCGTTTCACTGTCCCACGCCTGTGAACTGGCCCATGAAAACCTGAACGACCAGACTGTGGAGGGGATGCGGCACAAAGAACTCCCCATCTTCTCGGTGCAACACCATCCCGAGGCATCTCCCGGGCCCCATGATTCGAATTACCTGTTCGGCAGGTTCGTGGAGATGATGGAGAAAAACAGATAACGGCCGCCACTTTTCCGCAATCTCTGCGTTGTCCTGTGGGGATTCGTTGTGCGACGTAGCGCTGCTACGCCT
>Ga0181533_1004832_pt1 | contig 13378 bp, 10 predicted proteins | sample PEATcosm2014_Bin_45_FD_119772 | JGI IMG/M metagenome (GOLD analysis project Ga0181533, IMG submission 119772) | Peatland microbial communities from MTU Mesocosm Facility, Houghton, MI, USA - PEATcosm2014_Bin11_60_metaG | ecosystem: Environmental > Terrestrial > Soil > Wetlands > Peat | place... | reverse complement strand
TATAGGGGTAGGGAGAAACGATTGAATTCGAATCCCCCTCCCTCCGAACCGGACAGGCGGATTTCCCGCATCCGGCTCTCCCGTTGGTGGTTTTACCTCCGAGAGGAGTGATGACAATTCCACCGAAGCCCAGGAGAAGGGCCGGAGGATCGGCGAAGAGCCGCGCCCTCCGCCGAGGGTCATCCCGATGATGAACGGGCACCGTCCCGGTGCTCGGCTCCATCGATGGCGAGTCGAGCCCTCGTCCGGCTTAGCCCGAAGGCACTGGGCCGCGGGGGTACCCCCGGTTCTCCGCCGTTCCTCATCCACCTTCCTGCGTCCCTTCGCTCCAGACCCGTTACGGCCCTTCTTCGCTCTTATGGACGCTCTGACTCCTGCCCGCTCCCTCGTGGCAGCGCTCGGGCTCTTCCCAGCGGCCGCCCCTTGGGCTCCCCGCAAGCAGGTCTCCCTGATTCACGTCACCCGATCTTCCGACCCTTCTGTCTCCAAACCTCTGCGGGTCTCCGTCTCGCCAGGCCACGTTAGCCCTCGGCGGATCGAACCAAGATTGCATCCCATCCTGGGGATCTCGGAGCTTCGCCATTTCTACGCAGGCTCGCTGCACCACGCCGACCGAATCGAGTTCAGGCTTCTCCCTCGCTCGGGAGATTTCTTACGGACTGGCCGTTCACCTCCTGCTGCTCCCCACCCCGTGTCACCACGACGCAGTTGCAGTCGGTTACAAGTTACGTCAACTTGGAGAGGACTTTCACCTCTCCGATCAAGTGCGCTTTCAGGCGCACGTAGAGGCGGCTTTACGCCGCCATTTGGCTCATCCATACTACCAAATGCCGGCGTAAAACTGCCTCTACGTCAGATTAACCTGCGACCAGATTTGCTGGGATGTGGAGACGCAGAGGAGGTCAGGCGGTTTCGCCGGCCAGCCGCTCACCGAACCTTCTCGAGGCGGTGAAGACCGCGCCAATCTGCACCAATCCTGCTAACTTGTATCTTGCGAATGAGGCGAGCCCGGCAGAAGCTATACAGCCGCACTCGCTGCACACGGGACGACCGCCAAACTGGCAGGGGTTGATGACGGTGGTAAGGTCGGAGGAAACACTAGCCGTCGTTTGGGCGAAAATGCATTCCTGGGGCGATGTGGGCGGGTCCTGGAATCCTTTCAGGACCCGGTCCCCCATTTCCATGAGAGGGAAGATCCGGCGGAGGCGACGGAGTTCTTCAACCACTTTGGCGCGATCTTGCGGGGTCAGCCGTTCTTCGCTCACCTCCCCTTGCTGGGGCGTGTATAGGCTGAACCATATCTTCCTTACTTCCGGTCGCTGGGACCAGAAACTCGCAAACTCCTCCAGGTAGCCCGGGCGCTGAATAATCTGCCGGGTGATCGTGCAGTGGACATTGATCCGATGCCCGGCAATGTGCTTCAGAATGCGATCGTAAGTGGCGGGGGCCCGGCGGCGATCATGTTCGGGCTGAAGACCGTCAATCGAGACGGCTAGGTAAAGATTGGAAAGCTCACGCCACGATTCGGGGATGGGCCGGACGGCACTGGTGACCAGCAGCACTTCTATCCCCATGTCCTTCAGCTTGGGAAGTAAGATCTTCAGCTCACGGTAACGGACGAGCGGCTCTCCCCCCACAATGGAAACGTGCAGCGGACGGAAGCGTCGAACCAATCCCAGGACTCCCGACACCAAGGCCTCCCCTTTGGCGTCGCGAAGTTCCCGAAGGGTGGCTGAGCCACCCAAATGGTCCGGGCCATAGGCATAGCAGCCCGGACATTGCAGGGGGCATTCCTTGGTGATCTCGATCGACAAGAAAGGCTTCTGACCCTGTAAGATACGGCCCCAGGCCGGGATCAGATCAACCGTCTTCATGCCTCCTCCCTCTTTCACCAACCGGCGGACGGGCCAATTCAGTGCTTAATGCCCCGAACTCTGCGTTGCTCCCCGGCAATAGTTACTCTAGCCGAAGCCCTAAGCGCCCTGCAATGACATTTAGTCCGTTAGATTGCGAGTTGCGGTTTAGAGTTGGCCGAGGAAAGGATTTTCATACGTGCGGATGATCTTCTTTTGGCAAGGCGTCCGCGAGGAGCAAAGCTGCCCCACTGAAGGCCAAAGTGTCCACGAAATAGTTCAGCTCGTTGGCGATGTCGGAGGGATGGGCAACCAGGGTGGGGAGGTAAACAAACATTACCAGAAGGAAGATCACGATACCCAGCCCGGTTGCGGCCAATCGTGCTTTATTCCGCGCCATGATGCTTGTCCCGGCAGCAAAAAGAACAGCGCCCACAAAATAGGCCCAGAGGAGTCGCCCTGGAACCCAGGCGAGTGTAACCTTGCCCAGGGGAACGCCGGGTATGAACTCGGGGTGCAGAAAGTGCTCCACGCTGAAGAACACTGCGGGTATACCAGTTAAAAAGCGCCCAACGGTCACCAGCCACGCCAGGCCCCGTGCGCGCCCTCCTTTTGCATGAGCCCCTGCGAAGGCGAAAGCGCCACCGCTAAAGGAGATATCTCTTAGCGTTACGGCCCACGCGATTCGATCTCCGGGGTTGGCTACCACATTGGGAATGTGGATCAGCGCGACAAACAGAAGGAGCATGATTCCTAAAAGCGCCGCGGCCAAAGGCGCCAGCCGGTTGACCATGATGGCGAGAGCGGCGGCGAGGAGAGCCGTGCCGACCAGAAGGACCCAAAACCGATGTGCCGGAATCCAGGCGGGCACGATGAATACGATGAACCGGGTTGCGGTGAAGTGCTGCGCACCGAAGACGGCCATGGGGACGGTATAGAACAGACGGCCAAACGGCATGACCTTGTCGAGCCCCTGCGCATGCGGCACCTCGCGCACGACAATGATCAAGCCGATGGTGAGAAGAACCGCTCCAGCGAAATACGGCCAGAATACCCGCCCCGGGATCGAGAGGGCCACCAGCGCAGTGGCAGCGTGGGCGTGAGCGAGTTGCTCGAAACCGCCGTTCAACATCTGCATTCAATCCTTCCTAATCCCCCCCTGATTCCAGAACGTAGTCTCTCCCCAAAAGTGGTCGGGCACAATAACCTCTTGAACCAACTTTGTTATGACCACTATGATGGGGTCATGAGGAAGGCAGCCGCCGGTTTGTCGCCGCTTATTGCCATCGATCGCGAGACGCGCGCTCCCCTGCACGCGCAAATCTATGAAGCCTTCCGTGCCGCGATTCTGGCTCGCAACCTGCGTGCCGGCGAGCGTATAATCTCTACGCGAGCGCTTGCTTTGGAACTGCGGATTTCGCGCATTCCGGCGCTGAACGCTTACGCGCAACTCCTGGCGGAGGGCTACTTTGAGAGCCGTGTGGGAGCCGGGACGTTGGTGTGCTCTTCCCTTCCTGCCCCTCCGGCGCCGCCGGAAGATCCCTCCGCTGGGAGCGATCGAGCCCGCCGGATGCCTGCCCCGATTGCGCTCCGTTCGTCGCTTCTTCCGCGCTATGAGCGGCCTCCCTGGATGCGCGGCCGGGGGGCATTCAACGTCAGCCAGCCGGCTATGGAAGCCTTTCCGTCCCCGGTGTTGTCAAAGCTCGTCGCGCGCTATTGCCGGAATCTGCGTCCGAGCGGCCTCCACTACGGCGATCCGATGGGGCTCATCGAATTGCGTGAGGCGATCGGCAGGTATCTCCGAGCCGCGCGCGCCGTAAGATGCGACACGGCGCAGATCATGATCACGAGCGGTTCCCAGCAGGCGCTGGATATCGCTACCCGCGTTCTTCTGGAGGTAGGAAGCCCGGTGTGGGTGGAGGAGCCGGGATATTGGCTTTCGCGACAGATTCTGGCGGCGGGTTGCCAGCTGGTGCCAGTTCCCGTGGATCACGAAGGGCTGAATGTGGCCGAGGGCACCGGGGGGTGCCGCAAGGCGCGCGCCGCCTATGTCGCGCCCTCCCACCAGTACCCGCTCGGTGCGACGATGAGCGCGGCGCCTGCAATTGCTGGATTGGGCGCAAAGTTCGCGCTCCTGGATTGTCGAAGACGACTACGACAGTGAGTTTCGCTACGACCGCCATCCCTTGCCATCCCTCCAAGGCCTCGACCAGACTTCGCGAGTGATTTACATTGGGACGTTCAGCAAGGTTTTGTTTCCCTCGCTGCGGATTGGTTACCTGGTCATACCATCCGGCCTCGTCGATAGCTTCGTCTCCATCCGCCACACCATGGACCTTAGTCCGCCACATCTCTCGCAAGCCGTGCTCGCCGATTTCATCAACGAGGGACATTTCTCGCGCCACCTGCGGAGAATGCGGCTTGCCTATGGCGAGCGCCGGAAGGTCCTGGTGAACTGCCTCCGGGAGGAAATGGATTCCCTACTGGAAATGCACGGCGCCGAGGCCGGCCTGCACCTCGCGGTGAAACTGCCCAAGGGATACCGCGACCGATCCCTTGCCGCCCGCGCCGCGCGCCAGAACCTTTGGCTGTGGCCGCTTTCGCCGTCCTATCTGGGTCCGGCATCCCGCCCAGGGTTCATCCTGGGTTTTGGCGGAACGACGGCAACGGAAATCCCCCACGCGGTGCGCCGGCTGCGCGAGGTCCTGTAGGGACTCGGGACGCGGGACATGGGATTCGGGGCTGGGGCCTAGCTCATTATTCTCACCAAGCTTGCAGGGGGCCGCCGGAAGGGCGGGAATTCAGCCCTGCGGTTACATGGCCTTTCTGATGATTACTGTACTCGATGCCCCGCACGCGTAAACAGTCTGTGTTGAGCACGGAGATAAGAAAAAAGGGTCAGGGTTTAAACACTTTCCCGCCACAACGGAACCCGGCATCGTCGTTATGGTAGGCAGGGGCGCTCCCGTCGCGGAACGATACGCGGACGTACTTGAGTTCATGGGCATAGCACGCGCCACGCAGAACGCGTACCTTTCCGCTTGCCGGTCCTGCGGGGTCTTGAGACGGGCTCCTCTGATAATAGTTCTCGTCATACCAGTCATTCACCCATTCCTCGACGTTCCCTAAGATGTCGAACAGCCCGAAGCCGTTGGCCCGCATCTGGGATACTTCCTGCGTCACTTGGCCGCTGTTGTTCAAGTACCAGGCAACCTCATCGATGGGCCCGTACAGAGCCTCGGTGCTGCCGGCGCGCGCGGCGTATTCCCACTCCGCCTCCGAGGGCAGCCGGCCGCCTGCCCAGCCGCAGAACGCCGCCGCGTCATTCCAGCTTACCTCGACCATGGGCATATCCTGGTTCTTCCAGTCCTTCATGAAATTCGGGGCTTCCGGCATCTGCGTTCCCGTACTCCCAGCATACCTGCTGTACGCCGCCACCGTCACTTCCGTCTGGCCCAGCCAAAATCCCTTCGTGATCGTTACCTGATGAGCGGGCTTCTCTCCTGCGAGACACTCGCTATCCCCGGGCGAGCAGCCCATCTGAAAGCTGCCCGGAGGAATCCACACGTACTTTAGCCCGTCCTTGGGATTGACCCTCACCTTCACCTTGGATTCTCCCGCTGGGGCTGACGAAGGCGCGTCTCCTTTTATCTGTCCCTGACGAGTGAGAGGCGCCTCTGCGGTCCCAGCAGGAATATCCACTTCCCGCGCACAGCGAACGCCGAGAGCGGAGTCCCGGCCGGCTGGATCCCACCCGGTGCGGTTGGATGCGCTGGCGAACCCGGAACCGAGGTACCAGGACCCGCCACGAATAACGCGGTATTTGCCTCTGTGCGGGCCTCGCGGGTCGCGTCCGGGGCTGGCGGGATAATAGGTGTCCCCATACCAGTCGTTCACCCATTCAAAAACGTTTCCGAGCGTGTCGTAAAGGTTCCAAGCGTTGGGGCGCTTCTGGGCCACATCATGGTTTTTTTGGGCGCTGTTGTCAATATACCAGGCCACCTCATCGATGGGGCCGTATCGCTCCTCGGTGCTCCCGGCGCGCGCAGCATATTCCCATTCCGCTTCGGTGGGCAGCCGGCCTCCTGCCCAGCCGCAGTACGCCGTCGCTTCCTCCCAATTTATGTTCACGATGGGCATGTCCGGTTTCTTCCAGCCTTCGTTGAAAACCGGCTGGGTCGGCATCTGCGCCCCTTTGCTTCCGGCAAACCTCTTGTACGCCGCCACCGTCACTTCCGTCTGCCCCAGCCAGAAACCCTTGGTGATGGTCACTGGGTGCGGCGGTTTCTCGTCATCGTTGCAGTGTGTCTCATCGGGGGAGCAGCCCATCATGAAAGTCCCGGGCGGAATCCGTGCGTACCTGAGTCCGTCTTTCGGGTTCGCCCTGACCGTCCCTGGTGCAGGTTCATTTGCTGCGGATGAACTCACCGACTCAGGTGTCCCGTCGGTGTGATGCTGGCCACAAGAGCACAGGCAACAAGTCAGCGCCAAAGTCAAAGCCACCAGTACGCCGCGGCTCTTTATGGACATGTAGGTGGGTCCTCAGTGGAAAGTCCTGCCATCGCATCTTACCACGTTTCGCGGGCGGATTTGAAAAGCCGCGCGTCCTAGAACGGGCTGACGGGCAAAGTCGGCAAAAGACCTTTGCCCCGTGTCAGCGCCGGCTTAATCGAGAACAAGTTTCCACTTATTGAGTAGACAATCTACCACTACCCGCGGTAGATTATCTGCCACTATGACCAGGCAACTCTCCGGAGACCGAATCGAACTTGTTTATGGCTCGCTCGACATGCTGATTCTGCGCACCTTGCGCTGGGGACCTACTCACGGACATGGCATTGCCAAGTCCATTGAGCGCCTGTCGGAGGAGACCCTTAGAGTGGAACACGGGTCGCTCTACCCTGCCCTCCAGCGCCTGCAACAGGAAGATTGGATTTCGGCCGATTGGGGCGTGTCCAAAAACAAACAGCGGGCCAAGTACTACCGCCTGACCGCGGCGGGACGACGGCAATTGGTGGCGAAGACCTCGCGTTGGGAGCGCTTTGTACGGGCCATTACCGGCGTTCTGCGGCCTGCCGAGCCCGCGGGGGACAGTAAGGGATTGGCGATTTTCGACCAAAGGCCCGTCCCGCTGACGGATTGACGATTGTCGCTTGCCCGAGAAGCGAAGCGTGTAGCGTGGATCTGTTCTGTAGGTCTGCGGTTCGTCCCCAAATGATCGTAAAAACCGCCGACCTAAAGAACAGGTCCGCGTTAGGAGGTAGAGGCAATGAGCTGGCGGCGCGAGTTTGCCAAATTCGGTGTGCTGTTTCGCCGGTCGAAGCCGGTGGACGATCTCGCGGAAGAGATTCGCGCTCATCTCGAAATGGAAGAGCAGGAAAACCTGGAAACCGGCATGCCAGCCGACGAAGCTCACTATGCGGCGCTGCGCCGGTTCGGCAACGTGACCTTGTCGCAAGAAAGGAGCCGCGAAATGTGGGGATGGAATTCGGTCGAGACTCTCGTTCAGGACACCCGTTACTCGGTCCGGCAGATCGGCCGCAATCCTGTTTTCACGCTCGCGGCGGTGTTGACGCTTGGGCTCGGGATCGGCGCCAACACAGCCATCTTCAGTGTGGTCAACGCGATCGTTTTGCGCCCTTTGCCCTATCCGCAGCCCGACCGGCTGGTGGCGGCGGGACTGGTGAATCCTCACGATAAGGAAGCTCGCGCCCCCTACGGTGCGCTGGATTACCTTGCCGCCCATGATCGCGAGCAAAGCTTTGCCGCATTCGCCGCCCTCGCTGAAGGGGAAGGCTCCTTCACCTACACCGGCGGAGCAGAGCCCATTCGAGTCCACGGAACAGCGGTCACTGCCGAATTCTTCTCCGTGCTTGGCGTGCAGCCGATGCTGGGCCGGGCTTTTTCGACGGGAGCCGACGCGCCTGGACACGATCTCGAAGTGTTGCTGAGCCATACTTTTTGGGAGCGGCATTTCGGCGCCGACCCCCAGGCCATTGGCCGCTCCCTCACGCTGGATGGCGCGAGTTACACCATCGTCGGAGTGATGCCGGCGGAGTTTCACTTCGGATGGCACAATAACGACAACATCTGGCCGGTGTTGGAAATCGCGCCCCGGAATGTGCGCTACCCCTTTTGGATACTGCCCATCGGACGGTTGAAGCCCGGCGTCACGGAAACTCAGGCCGCAGCCGACCTCTCCGCCATCGCCCGCGACATCCAACGCCAATTCCCCGACTCTAATCTTTCATCTGCCTTCACCGTTCCGCTGAAAACGCGGGTGGTGGGCGAGGTTCGTACTCCTCTGTTGATTCTGCTCGGCGCCGTGGGTCTGGTCCTGCTGATCGCTACCGTGAATGTTGCCAATCTCGAGATCGCGCAGTCGGCCGCACGGCATCGAGAGATGGCCATTCGCGCCGCTCTGGGCGCCGGCCGCGGCCGCATTGCGCTGCAGGTTTTGACGGAGAGCGTACTCTTGGCCGGGCTCGGGGGCGTCTTGGGATTGTTCCTGGCTTACTTGGGCGTGCACGCGCTTCTCGCGCTCGCTCCCGGTGGGATGCCCCGAATGAAGGAGGTCGGCGTGGACGGCCAGGTGCTCGCCTTCACGGCGGTGGTGAGTCTGCTATGCGGCGTATTGTTCGGATTGGCGCCCTCACTGCATGGGTTTGGGCGCCTCGATGAATCGTTGCGCGGAGGGGCGCAGAGCCTGGCGGAACAACGCGGCGGGCGCGGTCTGCGCACGGCGCTGGTGGCAGTGGAAGTGTCGTTGTCACTCGTCCTGCTGATCGGCGCCGGGTTGTTGCTGCGAAGCTTCGAGCGGCTCTCGAGTACCAGCCCCGGGTTCAATCCGCAGCCGCTTCTATCGGCCATGATCTCGCTGCCGCAGGCGCGTTATCCGGATGAACGGCATATCGTTTCTTTCTACGACCAACTTCTCGATCGCGTGCAGAATCTGCCGGGCGTGGCCTCAGCAGGCATCACCATGAGCCTGCCGCCCGACCTGCTGAATATGCGCAATCCATTCTGGGTGCCCAGCCAACCGATAGTGCCGGGCAAAAGTCTCCCCATGGCGGTGGAGATGAGCGTCAGCCCCACCTACTTTCACACGCTGGGAGTTTCTCTGCTGCGCGGGCGTTTTTTTGAAGATTCCGATCGGGGCCGAAGCAATCCGATCCTCATCATCAATGACGCCATGGCGCGGCGATACTTCCCTGGGCAGGACCCGGTGGGTCAGCGGATCAAAACGGGCGATCTGAATCCCAACTCGCCCTGGGAGACTATTGTTGGTGTGGTAACCGATGTGAAGTACTCCGGTCTCGACGGCGCGCCCGAGCCCAGCCTTTACGTGCCTTACTTTCAAACCTATTGGCCGGACTTCTCGCGCGAAATGTTCCTGGTTGTCCGCGCCGCGAGCGACCCGAAGGCCGTAGCGGGCAGCTTGCGGACCATCGTTCAGGGGTTGGACCGCGACATGCCTTTCGAACTGCGCTCCATGAACGACCTGCTGGCCGACTCGGTGGCGCAGCCGCGCTTCCGCACGCTCCTGCTGGGGATCTTTGCCGCCATGGCGCTGATCCTGGCGGCGGTTGGAATTTTTGGCGTCATGGCTTACGTCGTCAGCCGCCGCACCCAAGAAATCGGAGTGCGTATGGCTCTGGGTGCCTCGCGCTGTGGAGTGCTGCAAATAGTCGTCGGCGAGGGGCTGCGCGTGGTGCTGATCGGCATCGGGATCGGACTCGTGGAAGCATTTGCGCTCACCCGCCTGATGAAAACCTTGCTATTCGACGTGCAACCGTTCGATCCGGTGACGTTCGTGGGCGTTCCGCTGCTGGTGATCCTGGTGGCACTGCTGGCCTGCTACATCCCCGCCCGCCGGGCGACCAAGGTCGATCCCATGGTCGCATTGCGGTACGAATGATGACTATGGAGCCTGGGCGTCCAAGGGCAGCCACGGGAGGCCCAACCGTCTTGTAAATATCGATATCATACCGTCGCGAGAAGGCGGAACGGGCGTACAATGGCTGCTGCTTTCGAAGTCAAAATGAAAAACCAAACTTAAACATGTGTTGCAGCGAAGGCGCCGCGTAGCTTGAGAAGTCTCGGCTGGCGAACGAGCAGCAACCGTGAGAGGGCAATGATGAATCGGCGGAAATTCCAGCGTGCATTTGTCGGGAAGGTTCAGAGGTTGTGGCCGGGGCTAGGATTGGTCGCCGTCGCGGCGTTGTTAATGGGTTTCTCCGGGGTTTCTGTGAAGGCTCAAAGTGACTCGCCGAATGACGAGGGCTATACGAAAAAGATTCGCGAGTTCACGACAGAGCCTTTCTTTCTCACCAATCTGGTGGATCATCTTCCCGCCTCCGCGACAGTTCCGTCGCCGGAGAAGATTCTCGGGCACATCATAGGAGCCCCAGACGTTCTCACCTACTCGAAGGACATTTACCATTACTACGACGAGCTCGCCAAAGCCTCTCCGCGCGTGAAGGTTTTTCGCGTCGGCAAAACCGAAGAAGGGCGTGACTTCCTGCTTGTCGCTGTGAGTGATGAAGCTAACATCTCTCAGCTCGAGCGCCTTCGGGGAATCACCGCCAAGCTCGCCGACCCACGCAAGATTTCGGACGCCGAGGCTCAGCAGCTCATCTCCACTGGCAAACCGATCTACTGGGCCTCCGGCTCGATTCACTCACCGGAAACCGGGTCGCCGGAAATGCTCATGGAGTTGGCCTACCGCCTCGCCGTGGAGAATACGCCGTTGATTCAAAACGTTCGGAAGAACGTGGTGTTCTTAATCACTCCGGTCCTGGAAGTGGACGGCCACGACCGCACCGTGGACTGGGCGAACTATCGGAAGGCGCATCCCGACAAGCCGCAGCCCGACCTGGTCTATTGGGGACATTACGTTCAACACGACAACAACCGGGATGCCATCGCGATGGCCCTCAAGCTATCCCAAGTCACGATGAAGAATTTCCTCGACTGGCATCCGCAGGTGCTGCACGATCTGCACGAGTCCATTCCTTACTTGTACATCTCGACCGGCACCGGCCCTTACAACGCCTGGCTGGACCCCATCGTCGTCAGCGAATGGCAGAAGATGGCGTACTACGAGGTCGAGCAACTTACAGAACGTGGCGTCGTGGGGGTATGGACCCATGGCTTTTATGATGGTTGGGCGCCGAACTACATGTTTTACGTGGCCAACGGCCACAACTCCATCGGGCGCTTCTACGAAACCTTCGGCAATTTGTAGCCGGAGACCGAGGAGCTCACCCTGTCCGCATCGCAAACCTCCCGCGCGTGGTACCGGCCGAATCCGCCGCTTCCCAAGGTGAAGTGGTCGCTGCGCAACAACACGAACCTTCAGGAGAGCGGTTTGATTCTTGGTCTTGACTACATGGCCCAGCATCCGCAGGAGTTTCTCAGCAATTTCTATATCATGAGCAAACGTTCCGTCGCTAAGGCGACCACGGAGGGTCCGGCGGCCTGGGCCATTTTAAACGACGGGCGCCGCCCTGCGCTCGCCGCGCAGCTTGCCAATCTCTTGCAAAGACAGGGCGCGGAGGTGCACAAGCTCGATCAGGAGTTTGAAGTGAAGGAAGTTGTCAATGCGCCGCCGAAGGCCGCCGAGAGCGAACCCAAGGCCGACGCGAACCCTGCGGACAAGACCAAGACTGAAACGGCCGAGCAAGCACCCGACAAGTCAAAGGACCTGGCCAGCGCGAAGAAGGAAGAAACCAAACCGACGAAGATCCCGCAGGGCAGCTACATCATCCGCATGGATCAGCCTTACAGCCGCATTGCCGACATGCTTTTGGACACGCAATACTACTCGACCTCCGACCCGCGTCCCTATGATGACACCGGATGGACGCTGGGGCCGCTGCGCAACGTCAAGACATTGCGTATCACCGACGCGGCCGTCATGAAGGCGCCCATGACGCTCATCGACGTACCTGCGCGTAATACCAACTCCGGTGTCGTGGCTCTGCCCGCTGTCAAGGGCAAATCCCCCCAGGTAAAGTGCTACATCATTCAAGCGAATGCCGAGCCGAATCTTGCGGGTTTGCGGTATCGCCTGAAGGACACGAAGATTTTCGCCGCCGAGGAACCGTTTGACGCCGCGGAAGGAAAATTTGCCGCAGGCTCCTTCCTTCTGCCCGCCGACGCCAACTCGCCCGATTTGGAAACGCATCTGCAACAAGCCGCGCGTGAGCTCGGCATCGAGGTCGTAAGCGCCGTGCAAGTGCCCACCGTGGCGCGCCACGAACTCGCCGTGCCGCGCATCGCGCTCTTGCACACTTGGACAAGCACGCAGAATGAAGGGTGGTTTCGTCTGGGGCTGGAAGAAACCGGTGTGCCCTACACGTACATTTCGGACACGGTTGTCCGCACCACTCCCAACCTGCGCGAGGAATTCGACGTGATTCTCTTCCCACCTACTTTTTCCGATTTGCGCGAACTCCTGGCCGGTTTCCCCAAGCGTATCTTGCCCGACGGCACGGATGCTGGCCCTATTCCGTGGCAAAAATCGGAGATCACGCCGAACTGGGGAGGCATCGACGAAACTCCAGACATCCGAGGGGGGCTGGGTTTTGATGGCGTTACGCACCTGAAACAATTCGTCGAAGACGGCGGCGTGTTCATTCCGGTCGGCTCGAGCACCCACTTACCCGTCGAACTGGGTTTGACAGACTCCGTCACCATCACGCCCAAGCCTCAACTCCAGGCGCGCGGAGCGATCTTCCGCGCTAATGTCGAGGACGCCAAAAGCCCGATTGCCTACGGCTATGACGAATCCGTGGGCGTGTACTTCAACCAGGCGCCGGTCTTCAAAGTTTCCTTGCCCGGCGGTGGCAGCCTCCCGGACGAGGAGGAGGGAGCGACGCGTCCCAGCGGTCGCGGCTCAAAAACTGATCCCGACATCCCGCAAGGGCGCACTTGGACGCGACCGGAGCCGCCGCCGGACCGGAGCCATGCGGAAAAGGAGCTTTACATCGACCCACAATACCGCGCGTTCGACAGCATCGAGCTTCCGCCGCCGGCACTTTATCCGCGGGTCGTTCTGCGCTTTGCCGACGAGAAAGACTTGTGGATCAGCGGCATGCTGGCAGGAGGCCCCGACCTGGCTGGGGCTCCTGCGATCATCGACGTGTCCCTCGGCCGCGGCCACGTTGTACTTTTTGCCAACAATCCCATGTGGCGTCAGGAAACACGGGGCAGCTTCATGCTCCTACTGAATGCCGTGCTCAACTATGACCATCTGGATGCAGGGCGCAAAGCGCCGGGGGTCGCAGCAGCCCCGGCAACGAAATAGGTTGAGCTGCAGCCCGCAACTCTCGGAAGTCTTTGGGTGAAAGTCTAATCGTACCTCAAAGCGATCATGGGATCGACGCGCATGGCACGGCGGCAGCAGCTTCGGAATCCCCACGCAGGGAGCCGTTGGGTCTCGGCTTGGGGTGCGTGGGAGGGCTGATCGCGGTGGCACAGCCAGCCGGCGTCTATTTTCCAAGTGCGTATTTTCGCGGTTT
>Ga0181533_1004830_pt1 | contig 13382 bp, 18 predicted proteins | sample PEATcosm2014_Bin_45_FD_119772 | JGI IMG/M metagenome (GOLD analysis project Ga0181533, IMG submission 119772) | Peatland microbial communities from MTU Mesocosm Facility, Houghton, MI, USA - PEATcosm2014_Bin11_60_metaG | ecosystem: Environmental > Terrestrial > Soil > Wetlands > Peat | place... | reverse complement strand
TCGAAGGGAAGCGCGAAGGCCGGTCTCTCGACTCTTCTCTCGGTGACGGCCGGGAACTCGTACCCTCTCCCTACACTCACACTCACAATCCCTGCATCCGTCGTTCCTGCCCACATAATAGGAACGGTGAAGGACAATCACAACAATCCAGTGAAGTCCGCACTGGTATCAGGCGAGGGGATTTCGTCACATGTCTCCAACGAAACGGAGACGAACGCCCAAGGGCAGTTCAATCTGGAGATGCCACTTACGTCTACGGACTCCGTCAACTTGACTGCTTCGGCAACCGGGTACACGCCAGCGATATATGAAACCTCTAGCGTCGCCCCAGGGGGAACCGTCAGTGGAGTCACGTTAACCCTCAACGTGATTAGTCCCGGCTCGGTTTCAGGCAGTGTCCAAGGACAGATGATTGCATCGCTGGTTCAACCCCAAAGGATTCAGAAGTGGAGCACAGCGACGGGGGCCATCGTTACGACCAAGACGGACTCTGAGCTCTCCGTAGGCCTCATTGGTGGCCTTTTGCTTAGTGGGAGTACAATATCGACATATGTAGAGGGCCCAGCCGGCACCAGCGGCACTTTCACCATCTCAATCCCGAAGTCTCTCATCAATCCAAGTACTTGGGGTGCTGCAATCGACGGCGAATCAGCTTCTCCCACGATCAGCACGAACTCGACCTACGCTACAATTACGGTCTCCTATTCTCAGGGTTCTCACATCCTCGAGTTCGCGCCCGCGACCACTACTACGTCCAGTAGCAGTAGCACGTCAAGCAGCAGTACTACTTCGAGTAGCAGTACTTCTTCGAGCTCAACATCGAGCACATCCACGACGTCACACACCAGCACCACCTCGTCTACCAGCAGCACGAGCCGAAGCTCGACAACGGCTCAGACCACCTCGTCTAGTTCATCAAGTGGAGGGGGAGGGATTCCCGAATTCCCAGCCCAGCTCAGCGTGGTTCTTCTAGCCACAGTCGTCGTTGTGATGGCGTACATGTTTTCCAGGCGTGGCCTTCGAGTCGGCAAACAGGCCCTGTTCTAGTACGCTGCGCGCGCGCATTTTCTAGACACGCCACCAAGTTGTGACTTAACGCACTATCAGAACAGTATTTCGGCTATCAACAGATAACCTGACCTCCATCGCCGTCAGTCGACTTGACGAGCTTCGGATTTCGCGCGGGCACAAGGGGCGAGGAGAAGCATGATGAGCTCAACGATGGCGATCCCCGTCGCCCCTAGTGGAGCAAATGGGATAAGCAGCAGAGGCAGCACGACCATCAGTGTAGCCCATGCCCCGTACAAGGTTGGATTTCCGAACCTTGCGGATGGGCTGTCGTCAGAACGCGACCCTGAAGCGATGTCTACCTCTTCGACAGCGGTAAAGACGCTGAAGACAATCAACAGGGCGAGTAGCACCACGAGTATCGCGGAGAACTCGTGCTTGTTCAGAATCCATTCTGGCTCTTGAAAGCCCTTCGGAGACTGTTGGCCATCGCATTGGCGGCCATTCTTCTCGCTCCCGTGGTCTACCTGCCCTGCCACATCCACATTTGCGGTGGTCCTCCAAACCCCTGGGTCTCCCCAGACCTCAATGTGAGGTCGGCATCCTCGTCGTGGTCTACGAGTCCCCAAGTTGCTTGCTCTTCGGAGTGGGCTTCTCGGGTGACAACTACTCCGCTACCTACTCTTCTACCAGTAACCTAGCACAGCCAATGTCGTACTTCTCCGGATGCACTCCCCATAGCGACGTGCGAGGCTATGCTGAATGACCTGGCATCGTACGAAAGGTTGGGGCAGCATCGAGGCGGCGAAAGGGACTAGAATGTAGCAGAGCGCAGTAGCTGTCGGCCCCTATCGAAAAGAACCAGTCTGGACGCTGAGAAGCTACTCCGGTCTGAATCCTTGCCGGGCTGCACCAAGCAAGTCCGGGCCGGCCCACCAACGTTAAGCCCAGAATGTCCTCTGTTCGTCTAGACTAGCTAGATTCTCGCTTCTTGTTAGGCTAGTCGCAGAGCCCACAACTGCCTCAGTCCAAACCTTTTGTAGAAATGGGAGAGAGCGCGCTATGTTGATGCTGGCTGCGCTGCTCATAAGCGTCGTCATCCTGACATTCGCGTGCTGGGCCCTGTGGACGCAGGCGATAGGTGCGGGGTGGGCGCCGACTCCGATGAAGGCCGTCAGGAGGATGCTCGAACTCGCCGAGGTGAAGGAGAGTGACACGCTCTACGACCTTGGCTCCGGGGACGGGAGGATGGTGATCGAAGCGGCGAGGAGGTATCGGGCGAGGGGAGTCGGGATCGAAGCAGACCCGCTTCGGGTGGCAGTGTCACGCCTGATCGTGAGGTTGAAGGGCGTGCGTGGATTGGTCACGATCGTACGTGGCAACTTCTTCAAGGAGAGCATTGCCGAGGCGAGCGTGGTCACGCTATTCCTAACGCAGAAGACCAACCAGAGGCTAAGACAGAAGCTCCTGGGGCTCCGAGACGGGACGAGGATAGTCACACACCTTTGGACGTTAGACGGATGGACGCTTGCGCTGTCGGACGAGAAAGAGAAGGTGTACCTGTACGTCGTGAATCACCCAGACTAACCAGGCACGACAGATCCGCAGGTGTTCTCAGGAGTAAGAATGGTAGACTCCGTAGAAACCCTGCCCTAGTCGCCCCTCTCGTCTCTTCCCCTGAAGCATGTGCCACATGACCTGACGGCGCGCGCTGACCCTCGTCCCTCCCGATTCTGGTCGTGAGGATGCTTTGGTCGTTCTCTCTCACACTGCCATTCTTTCAGAAGTTTCTTAAGCGGCTCTGACAAGCGGGGGGAAGCGGTTGATACAGGGAAAACAAGTCTACCTCAGAGGATTGGAGCGAGAGGATCTCAAACTTCTTCACAAGATGCTGAACGACGAAGAGGTGATGGAATGGGCTCGATCCAGGCCTGACAACGCAACGAGCATGGAGGAGTTGGAAAAGGAATACGAGGGAGAGTTGAAGGGAGAGAACGCGCGTCGAAGGACTTTCGTCATCGTTTCCAAGGCGACACAGAAAGTGATTGGATGGGCTTCGATGAGGTGGTGGCGTCCGTTCCACACCACCGCCGACATCGGGGTCGTGATTGGCGACAAAGGACTCAGGGGGAAGGGGATGGGGTCCGAAGTGAACATGCTCCTGACCAAGACAGCGTTCGAGCAGTACAACATGCACAAGGTCGAGTTGTTCACCCGCGAAGACAACAAGGCGGCCATTCGCTCTGCAGAGAAGAACGGCTACAAGATAGAAGGCAGACCGAGGGAGACGGTCTACTTCAACGGCAAGTTCCACGACGGGGTGTTGATGGGCCTCCTCAGAGAGGAGTACGAAAAGACGAAGCCCAGGCCTTCGGGTTCAGGGAGTCGATCGAGCAAGGAATCCTTCAAGTGAGGAGACGATGAGACCGCTACGGACCAAGTTCGCTACCGGCACGCGCACCGGGTCGGTCAAGCCAGGCAAGTGACTGTAGAACGAATGGTTCTCACGCGAGCCGCGTGGGTGCACCGGAGCCCCCGTGCCCGAAGTGCATGCGGCCCTTCCGAACCTGATAATCAGACGAGATAATCAGACGCAAGAATCATCCGCTTGGCATATGAAAAGGCCAGTAGGCATAATCCTTCCAGAGGAACGCAACGGAAAATGCAAGCAACTCAAGGAAAATGGGCGGGCAGATTCATCTGGGCGGCCGTCATCCAGGGACTCACAGCGGTCATCATCACGGTGATGATCCTCGACCCTCTCCAATACGTCACAGGCAAAGCCGACTACTTCTCTCCTGCGAAGGTGATAGCCGGCGAGAGCGGGGGCACCTGGTTCTTCACCGGGTACATATCCTAACTCGTCGTCGGAGTGATCGCAGTCGCAGTCACGGCAATCTTCTACTTCTACATCGAAGGAGTCATGGGCAAGGCGTACAAGGGACTCTCGAACTACCTGGCCCGGGGCCACCTCATCCTGATGAATGTGGGCGCAGCCGGCGCGATGTTCATCATGATGTGGGGAGGCTACATGGCGGGCTGGGCACTGGCATCGGCGAGCTCCGGAGGCGCGGGTCCAAGTGCACTACAGGTCCACGAACAATACCTTGGGCAGACGGTGGATCCAATCGGTGCATTCATCCTGCTCGCATGCATAGGCGCCCTAATGGGCGGACTCGGATACACAATCAGAAGCAGGGCACAATGGGTCCTGCTTCCGTCCTCATTTCACACCAACCCATCAAGGGCGAAACCCATAACGATTCTTCGAACGGCCCAACCGAGCCGGGCAGCCTTGCCCACGGAGAAGCGAAGTTTTCGGGCTTGGAAATCCTGGCCGAAACCTATGACGACCACGGGAGCCCTCAGGGTGCAAGAAGGAAAATGAGCTCGCCCTCAAAGTCGAGGTACTGGCATGCGGCATTCCGCGCTGCATCCTATGCGAACGTCTTCGGGGCGTTGGTCTGGACAGTTGTCGTGGTGTTATCCTTCCATCCGTTTTCCGAGATCCTGCCGATAATGGTCGGAGGAGGCCCAGGGTTGTGGCTTGTGGTCTCCTACCCGCTCTGCATCTCGCTTGGAGGAGGAGCATTCGGCTGGCTTTCTGGCCTTCTCTACGTGATTGAAAAGCAAGAGAACCGTGATGTCGGTCCCGCGCAAACAGTCTCATCCTGAACAATTCCCTCGGAAGACCATAACTTCTAGTGCCAATCCCCCTCAATGCTTATCCGTTGAATGTCGGTTATGAATCTGGATGAAGAAGAAGAGGGGGTACGCCTCGCTGATCATCGTTCTCATTGTGATAGGCCTTCTGGGGGCCGGAGCAATCCTCACTTTGGGCTCGGGGCTCTTCCGGCAGATCACAGCCACCTCTTCTAGCGTTTCGACAATGTCGACCGTTTCTAGTCCAAGCTCCACCTCAAGCTCCACCTCGACAGGCAGCTCGACTTCAACGCTTACTTCGAACAGCAACACCCTGACCACTGGATCCTCCCAGACGAATACCGAAACAACGTCTACTACGTCGAGTCCGGACGTGACTCGGAGCTCCACGACGGTGAGCAGTTCCACGACAGTAAACAGCTCCACCACGGTGAGCAGCTCCACAGAGACATCTCACCACACTTCCACCACCTCGACAATCCATTCATCGAGCACCTCTAGCATCCCATCGACTGAAACAACCACCTCGAACACGACAAACACGATAACTACTCAGAGCACCATCTCGAGCACGACAAAGACGACGATTACTCAGACAACCACCTCGAACACGACAACTACTCAGACGACTTCCTCCAGCACTCCACCGACCCAGACAATCACGTCGAATACCTCGACTACGAGTTCTAGCACTGTCACGAGCACGACGAACCCGACTTCCATCACTTCCGTGCCGGAGTTCTCGCTGGGGCTGGCGTCGATCCTGCTGCTGGCGATACCTGTCCTGGCTCTGATTAGGAGACGGTCTGCAGGTCTCGCATCCGAAACCTGAGTCAGTTCCATCGCGGTTCGCGGAGCAGGTGCGGGGAATCGCAGAACCAAGTGACAAGGCCACGTGATCAAGGTCTCGCCTCCATCGATGCAGGGTCCCGCGAGGTCCAGTCGGTCCAGATGGCTGTCGGCCATTTCCAGATCCTTGAGGCAGGCGGTCGGACGCGCGCGTCCGTACAAGGCCGTGCCTCAAACGCGTTCATGTATGCACGAGACATCAGGCTAAGTCTCAGAGTAGAGCTACACCGCGCGCGTGGGTGCGTACTAGCGAGGTTCCACCCTGACGCTAAGGCAGGGCTGGTCGCCGGCGAGCGGGGGCAAGAGATGAGACAATAGTTGCTCTGCGCTGATTCGTCTGACGATACCTGTAGGGGTGGTCTGTGTCCACGCGTCGTCTTCTCTGAGATACTCCCATGTCTTGCCCCGTTTGGTCGTGATGTAGATTACATAATCCGCGTTCATTCACAATCGATCGGCTCGGCATTCCTCTTTAGGATTGCCCTCGCGACGGGCGCCAGGAGCAGAGGAAGCTGCTCAGACCCGACCTGGCCGAGAAGAGGCGCGTTGGTTACCTGTCACTTCGAATGTTCTTTGCAGAAGTCATTAATCTTCTCGATGCAGCCGCTCATCACGCTTCTCGGTGCGAGAGCTACGATCCTGAAGTGGTTCGGAGCGCCAAAGCCAGAACCGCGCGTTGTCTGAATGAACTTCTCCTTGAGAAGAGCGTGCACGAACTCCCTGTCGTTCTTGAAGTCCAGTGATCGCATGTCTATTCTCGGGAAGATGTAGAACGCTCCCCTTGGCCTCACTGTGCTGAAGCGTTCGTTCTCCTCGAGCAACTTCATGGCCGACTCTACGATTCCTTCTATCGTCTTGACCATTTGGCCTACTGTTTGCTGATGCTCCGTTCGATTGTTCATCGCACTAGCTATCGCGTACTGAGCGGGCGTGTTTGAGGACAGCCTTACTCTGCAGTAGTCTGCGAGCTTGCGCTTCAGCTCGTCTGACACCCTGTCGTCCTCCGGAATCAAGGCATACCCTATCCGGAAGCCAGTGGCGTCAAACGCCTTCGACGCGCCATTGAGAATCAGATGGGGCGTGCCCTTCGCTAGCTCTCCAACGCTGGTGAAGCCCGCACCACCGAACACGATCTCGTCATATATTTCGTCGCTTACGAGAAGAATACGATGCTCGTTGGCTATCTCGACGACCTCTTTGAGTGCCTGTTTTGGCAGAACCGTTCCGGTCGGGTTGTTCGGGTTTGTTATGAGCATGTACTTGATTCTTCTCGACGTCGCTTTCCTTCCTCTGACCAGTTTGGCGAGTGCATCGAGGTCTATGCTCCAGTCGTTTGATTCGTCATACCTGCCGAGCAAGAAACTGCCGCCGAACATCCTTATCGCAACCGGATACTGAGTGTAGTACGGCTTCAGAATGACGGCTGTGTCACCTTCGTTCATTAGGGCGCTGTTAAGGAACGTAAGCGCCTCTGCAACTCCACTCGTTACCACCACGTCCTGTTCCTTCATGCTGATCCCGTACCTCGATCTGTATCGTTCGATCACCGCGTTGACTAGCTCCAAGACCCCCTGAGATCTCGAGTAAGATGTCCTGCCGCTTACGAGTGCTTCCACATAGGCGTCGATGATGTATTTTGGAGTAGGATAGTACAGCGCAGGGTCTCCGCTGCTCAGTTTGATGACTTGTTTGCCTTGTCTTCTGAGTCCTTCAGCGAAGTCATCTTCCTCTCTGATTGCCGAAAAGACGTACGCGCTCGATTCCGAAAGCACAGAAGTCTTCATGTGGACCAGTCGAAGAGCCGCGCCACTTGTACGTCTTTTAGGTCTTCGGTTTTTTCCCAAAACTGGGTCCTGGCGGGCCCACCAAAGACAAGCCCGGACTGGTCCTTGTTCTTGGCAGAATCGCGAGTCAGAGGAGTTTCTTATGCATGGCCAAGCTATTCAGACAAGTCAGAAAGGAGCTCCTCCAGACACTCTGGGCTGGAATCCACTTTCAGAACCTGTTTGAGAGCTGGCCCCACAGGACTCGAACTTGACAGTGCCCCTGGAGCCGGTTTGGGCACACACTAGACACGATGTTCATGGCTTCCGCCTCTGCACGGATGAAGGATAGACCCCACGCCTGCCATTGCGCAGGAAGGCCACTCTTCTGCTCTTCGTGTCTCCGTAGCGGTGGCGCTAGATCGTGCCTATGTGTCAGACTTGGCTGGGTTGCTGAGGCTCAGGCAATGGAATCAGATTCTTCAATGGGCGGGCAAAGACGCCTATCACACCACAGCCCACGACCACCATCCCGGCGATGAGAATCCCCTTCGTGACGCCGTAGTAGCTCGCCGCGAAGGCCCCAAAGACTACGCTGACAGGGGCCGTCAGGAATTCAACGAACTGTTTGAATCCAAATATCCGCCCGAGCACTGGGCCAGGGACAGTCTGCTGGTAGTAGACTGTCGGTATGGTGTCGGAAAACGGCAGGAAGAGGCCAAAGACGAAGATGGCCACGAGGGCCTCTGGCAGGGTGGTAGTAAAGGAGAGCGCCATTACGGCTGCTCCCATTCCAAAAAGCGAAGTGAGAATCGCCATCCTTCTCCTTTGCACTCTTCCTATCTTGGCAAGGTAGACGACGCTCGCGAGAATGCCTGCGGCGCTGAATGTCCCGAGCATGCCGTAGCCAAAGCTACCGGACCTCAGGACGTTATCCGAGAAAATCAACGCATAGACGTACCAGAGCGCCCCAAGGCCAAAGTTCGAACCCATTACCAAGATCGACATCCACACGAGATCCATTCTTGTCTTGAAGTACGCGAACCCTTCTTTGAAGTCTCTCTTCCACGTGTGTTGCATTTGTCCAAGAGGCATGGACGGCACGGTGATCAGCAAGAGTGCGAAGACCAGCACCACGAAGCTCAGGCTGTCGGCCAGAAGCGCGGCTGCGGTCCCATACAGCGCTATAGTGATCCCGGCAAGCGCCGGTCCGGCTATGCTGTCTGCCTGGAAGACTGCCGTGAAGGTCGAGTTCGCCCGTAGAAGACTGCTCCTCTCTACCAGAAACGGTACTACCGTATTGCCGGCAAGGTCAAAGAGCGCGCCAAGCAGACCCACAGAGAATGCGACTGCGAAGATGAAAGCTAGGGGGGTGTAGCCCAACAGGTTTCCCGCGCCGATCGAGCCGAAGAGCACGGCTCTCGTGGCTTCGGTCGCGAGCATTATCCTTCTCTTGTTCCACTTGTCGACATAGACCCCGGCGAACAGCCGCACCAATGCCCTGGGTATCATGAATACGACCCACGTGATAGCCAGATCGAATGCCGAGCCAGTGATCGTGTAGACGAGCCATGAGAGAGCCAGGTTTCCGAAGTAGTCCCCGAGAGAGGACACCCCTCTGCCGAACAGAAGAGCCAGAAAGTTCCTGTTTCTAGAAAGTGGTGGATACTGCGGCTTTGCCATAAATGGCCGACTGGCTGTACCCAGACGTTTAACGCTTACTTCATGCAAAGACTTTGTTCTTCGATGATCTCGTTTCCCAAGGCCTGACTCCCAAGGGCAGAACTCTTACGCAAGGCTGCAAGACAGAAGACCCTCATATCGCGGCCGGGCTTCGATTCAGCCTCCCAACTCGACAGTTCGCAAAAACCGTTCCTGTGCATTTGGGAATTAGACCCGCCGATGATATTCCACCAGGGCAGGACGTGTGAACTATGACGAGGGACCCTGTGCGTGCGCAAGCACGTAACATGCGTTCTAGATCTCGACGGGCGTGCTCGGTCGCGGGGAGTGCTTGTGGGTTGTCCCGCACCGCTTAAGGTGTCTAGCGTATTTCTTAGCGCTGATCAGCTTTCCGCATTTATGACATATGGGCACGGAGCAGAACACTTGTCCGCTTGTAATAAGCACTTCCCACACACCGAGGCAGGGACTTCAGCGAGAACTTCTTGTGACAAGCGCGCGCTAGTGAGGAGTCCCGAAGGAGCGGTCCCCTGCGTCCCCGAGGCCAGGGACTATGTAGCCATGAGAGTTCAGCTCGGCGTCTATGGCGCATGTGTAGAACTCGGCACGTGGGAACTCCTTTGCAACATAGTCGATGCCGCGTCGGGTGGATATCACCGAAAAGAACGCTACCCTCTTTGGCTTCCTGCCCGTAAGCACGTGCTTCGCCACCTCTCGCAGGGTGTGGCCTGTAGCCAGCATCGGGTCGGCCATTATCACCACGTCATCGGCCTGAATGTCCGGAATCTTCGCGTACTTCACGTCTATCTTGAAAGTCGGGGGCTTCCCCCTCCAGGCGCTGATGACGCCTGTCCGGGCCATTGGGAGGTTTTTGTACATACCTTCGACGAATGGGATGGCCGCCCTCAGGATGAGGATGATGATTATCTTGTTGTTCCCTATGATCCTCCGCCCCCTCGCCCGCCCCAAGGGCGTCTCGACGTCGACCTCCTCCGTCTCCATCGTCCTCAGGAACTCGTAGGCCATCAGCCTCCCCAGCCTGTAGACGGCCTTCCGGAAAGCGACTTGGTTGGAGCGCCGGTCGCGGACGAGGGTGAGCTGCTCCTGCACCATCGGGTGGTCCACGACGGTAACCTTGGGATTCATCGCTGCCCACGCCTCCGTGCTACGCTATTTATCGATGAGCGCTCGCGCGCGCTAGTTTCACTAATCCATCCTGAGAACAGGTAGAATAGATGCTGCGCTTAACCATCCACCACGACCTTACACGACGTATGGAATCCGAACGAAGCAGAACTACGTCGAACGACGCTAAACTCAAGAACTCCAGATTCCCGTCACACGCCAAGCGACAAACGCGACAGAAGTCTGGACCTCAAAGGGTCACAACGGAGACGGTTGGAGGTGCATCCCTACACTATGGCAACACGTCTTATCAAGATGAACCAGAAAGGCGAAGGAGCCTCAGAACCTACTATACGACCATTAATCAGCGGCCCCAACAGTGCTTGGAACGGCCCTCCTTGGAGCCGGGGCCCGAGTGCACGATGCTTGACTACGGCTGAATCAGCTGTATCTTTATGGCTTTCCGATCTTCGAAGCACTCGTCGGGCCTGTGCCAGTATGAGACCTCGGGCTCCCCGTACTGCCAACACAGCAGTACGTTCCTCCCATACCTCTCCGCAGGGAAGTCAATCAGACCGTAGTCTAGGTTCTTCACCTCAACTCCCAAGTCCTCAAGCTCCTCGACCTTCCTGCTCGCGTCCTCGGCCAGAGCGTCCAGCTGCGCCGCCTTCTCGGGGACCTCACCTGGTCTGAAGCCCAGCAGGCTGTACCTCTCCAATTCGGATTGAAGCGCTGCAATGACCTTCTTCCTTTCGATCAGTTCCTTCACCTTCGGCCTGATGTCCGACAGAAGCTTCGAAGCTTCCTGCGGCGTGAATAGGTGCTTGTCTCTGAAGTCGAACGACGTTTTGCGGCTCGCCTGTCTCTTTCTAGAGGCAGCCCATAAATTACTCCCGACTGGAAAAGATGCGACCCATCGTCTAATATTGTTTATAATTCGCGAATAAATCCAGAATCGCGATGTACACGCGAAGAGGCGACAGGGGCGAAACCTCACTCCTTGGGTCCAAGAGGGTCGCCAAGGATTCTCCACGCGTCGAAGCCTACGGTTCGATCGATGAATTGAACAGCATCCTGGGGGTTGTGGTCTCGCTGTCGAAGGATGCAAAGACATCCGCTTCGCTCAGGGAGGTTCAGAAGATGCTCTTCCTGGCAGGGGCAGACTCCGCCACGGAATACGGAGGTTCGCGGAAGGTCCCAAGAATCTCCTCGTCGGAGACACTCCGACTCGAGAAGATGACTGATGCTCTCCTCGGACGGCTCCCTACGCTCAAGAACTTCATCCTCCCGGGCGGGTCACTGATGGGAGCGCACCTTCAGGTCAGCAGGGCGGTCTGCAGGCGGGCAGAGCGGCGCCTGCTTACGGCTTCTCGAGTCGAGAAGATGAACCCCGAACTGCTCCGGTTCTTCAACAGGCTCTCTTCGTATCTCTTCAACCTCTCACGCTGGGTCAACAGGGAGGCAGGCATGAAGGAAGACGTCTGGAAAGCCGACTAGTCCAGCCTCAGGCGCGCGCTGCAACCGGTGAATTCGAGATACAGGCTTTGCCAGAGCTGCAGGTAATGAGCTAAATCACAGCAAACGATTTATTTCCTGATTAGAGACTCCTGTTATTGTTTACCATCAAGGAACTCCACCAGTACTCTTCAAAGGTGAGGCGGGCATTCCTCGAGAAGCTGAGGAGCTTGCCCTGGGAAACTGTGATCAAGAACCGCGAAGCCAGCTTCTACAGCATGAAGGACATAATGCTCCACATGATCGACAACGAAGACATGGTCGTGAGCGGCCAGATCCTCAAGGTGCCTGACTGCAAGAGGGCACGCGACTGGGAGGAGTACAGGGACATGCCTATGATTAGAGAGCACCTCGATGAGGTCGAAAAGAGGACCAAGGATTACTTGGAGAAGGCAGACGAGAACGAGCTAGGAAGGAGAGTAGACTTCACCGTTCGTTCTGGAACCTTTGACCTCTCAGCCGAGGAATGCTTGATGCAGTCATTCACAGAGCAGCTATACCACATGGGCGAACTGATTGCCCTGCTCTGGCAGGAGAACATCGAACCCCCGAGAATGCAGTGGTATTGGAACGGCCCCAGGACACGGACCTCTGAGCATTCCTAGGGAAACTAGGCCAGACAGAAGATACAGAAGATAAGCGGGCCCGGTGGGGTTCGCCTAGTATTCTTAGCCCTGAGCATGGTGTCCGACATCAGCGCAGTCAAGTATGGCAAGGTTCTTCCCAGGAAAGAAATCGGAGAGGAGACGTCGCTAAGAGTCGGAAGGAGCGATTCGACCGGCTAGCGCTGGATCGGAACCCCATCGACCCAGAGCTTCTTTCCTCCCTTGAGCACCTCCCTTTTCCAGATGGGAGCGGATGTCTTTATGCGGTCGATTGCGAATCTTGCGGCCTCGAAGGCCTCAGCACGGTGCTCCGAGGACACTGCTACCGCGACGCTGACCTCACCCACGCGCAGCCTCCCTTCCCTGTGTATCATTGTGATCCTCTTCACCCGCCATCGCGCCCTGGCCTCCTTCTCCACTTCAGCCAGGCGCTTCTCAGCCATCTCGTGGTAGGTCTCGTACTCGAGCCCTATTACGGCTCTTCCTTCGTTTCGGTTCCTCACAGTTCCGAGGAAGAGGACGACCCCCCCGGCTGAGTTGTCATGAACTGATTCGAGCACTTCTGCGGGAATAATCTTCTTCTGGGTGACGCAGGACCGGAGGGGGCGCATCGCGCTCAGCCTCCGACGATTGGGGGGATGAGCGCAACCCTGTCGCCGTCCCTCACAATCTCCGCGTCTGAGACCACTTCTTCGTTGACAGCCACGCGCATACCATCCCGCAGCTTTCTGAGAGGAGGATGAAGTTCGATCGCCTTCTCTACAACGAGACTGACGGTAGGAGTCCCGTCGAGGGTAATCTCCTCGGACCGTACTCCGGCGGCCTTGCGTGTCTGAGCGAAGTAGAGGATTCTGAAGCGTGTCATTGACCCTAACCCCCGATGGAGTTCATGTTCCGCGGCTTCTCCCACGTCTCCTTCACCCGAGGCATGTATCCCACCCCGTCCGGCTTCCGCCAGACTGCGTCTCGGATGAAGGCCTCGAGTTCAGAATCTGAACCGCCGTTTCTCGTGATGCGCTTCAGGTCGTGGTATTCGGTGTCGAAAAGACAAGACAGAAGCTTCCCGTCTGCCGTAAGTCGGATCCTGTCGCAGTCGTCGCAGAACGGCTGGGTCATAGGGGTGATCACGCCCACCTCCCCCTTCCCGTCTTCGAAACCCCACAGTGATGCG
>Ga0181533_1004829_pt1 | contig 13385 bp, 11 predicted proteins | sample PEATcosm2014_Bin_45_FD_119772 | JGI IMG/M metagenome (GOLD analysis project Ga0181533, IMG submission 119772) | Peatland microbial communities from MTU Mesocosm Facility, Houghton, MI, USA - PEATcosm2014_Bin11_60_metaG | ecosystem: Environmental > Terrestrial > Soil > Wetlands > Peat | place... | reverse complement strand
GCTGAATGCCTTCTTTGCGTAACACGCGCCATACGGCATCATCCGAGACAGCCAATTCTTTAGCCAGTGTACCGCCGTCCCATGTCGCCAAGCCTGGCGGTGGAGGCTCTTCCAGTTTGGCGATGATGCGCTGTTTCAGTTCTGCCGCTGGATACTTGGGTGGCTTGCCAGAACGCTCTTTGTCACGCAATCCAGCCAGCCCTTCAGCAGCAAAGCGTTTACGCCAGACGCCGACAGTACCCGGTTGAGTGTTATGTTCAGCAGCAATTTCATCGTTTCGTTTGCCAGAAAGGCAGTCCAGAATAATCTGGGCTCTTTCAACCAGGCGCGCTTCCTCGGTGCGGCTTCTACTGAGCCGTTCGAGTTCTTGAAGAACTTTTGGCTCGCACTTGAGTGGTACTGCAACTCTGGGCATATACACCTCCATCACGAGTAGGATGGAGACATTATAATACTTTTAAATATTATTGCAACTAAACACTAGAAAACATGAAAACATAAATGGAGGCGGTATGGATAAAGTAAAACCCAAAGCAAATCCTATCCAATGGTGGCAGCAGGATTGGGTTCTTGGGCTGTTTTTGGTTGTTGCCGTGTTTCTGGTCTACCAGCAAGTTTGGAGTGCCGGCTTCATCTGGGATGATGACGCCCATCTAACTAGAAACCCATGCATCGTGGGTCCGCTAGGCTTTAAAGAGATATGGACAACGAGTGCGGCTACTTATTACCCGTTGGTGCTGACTAGTTTCTGGTTGCAACATGCAATCTGGGGACTCAATCCTCTGCCATACCATCTGGTCAATATTGCCATGCACGCAGCCTGCTCTGTGCTTCTGTGGCAGGGCCTGTGGAGATTGCAAGTGCGAGGCGCTTGGTTGGGGGCTGCCCTTTGGGCATTGCACCCAGTACAAACAGAGTCGGTAGCATGGATAACAGAGCTAAAAAACACTCAATCATGTTTATTCTACTTGCTATCGATCCTTTTTTATGTGAAATGGTTTTCAGCAGCGGGAGAAAACCCAAAAATCAGGAGCAGTTGGTGGCAATACACCTTCTCATTACTTTGTGCAATGATGGCGATTCTAAGCAAGTCTTCGACAGTAATGCTGCCGGTGGTTCTCGGGTTGTGTACATGGTGGCTCCGTGGCCGCTGTCAGAAGCAAAAATTTTGGCACCTTGTGCCGTTCTTTCTGATTGCTGCGGTAGCGATTGGCTGGACTATCTGGGAGCAGAAGTTCCACTCGGGAGCATTGGGTGTGGAATGGGGGCAGAGCGGGCCTGAGCGTCTTGTAATCGCCGGCAAAGCAATTTGGTTCTACCTTGGCAAGCTCATCTGGCCATATCCGCTTATTTTCATTTATCCGCGATGGGAGATCAATGCCTCCCGGCTCTGGTCGTACCTGCCTGTGCTCGCGGCGGGGGGCGGACTTTTTGTGCTATGGTTGAATCGCAAGGGGAGCGGGCGGGCGTTGTTTTTCGCGTGCACCTACTATTTGGTTTTGCTCGTGCCCCTGCTCGGTTTTTTTAATGTCTATTTCTTTCGCTATTCTTTTGTGGGCGACCATTTCCAATACCTGGCGAGCATCGGGCCGCTGGCTCTGGCCGGAACGGGTCTCGCGGCTGGATGGGAAAGGTTGGAGAAGGGAAGAGCGTTTCTAAGGCCGGTACTCTGTGGATCATTGCTGCTAATTCTTGGAGTTATGACCTGGCGGCAAAGCCGGATGTATGCCGACGACGAAACGCTCTGGCTGACGACAATTGAGCATAATCCCGCCTGCTGGATGGCCTATGATAACCTTAGCGTCGATTATTTGCATGCAAGGCGAATTGACGAGTCGATGGTTTATTCCATGAAAGCATTGGAAATCAAGCCTGACAACTTCGTTGCAGAAAACAACCTTGGCACAGCGTTTTTACAAACGGAGCAAATAAAGGAGGCGATAAGCCATTATTCGAGAGCTTTGGAACTTAACCCCAACTACGCTGAAGCGCATTACAATCTTGGATGTGTTTTTCAGCGAACTGGGCAAGTGGCAGATGCAATTATTCATTGGCAAAAAGCCTTGAGAATTAATCCGCAGTTTACAGAGGCGCAGACCAGCCTGGCCTGGGTTCTGGCGACCAGCACCGCGGCATCACTCCGCGACGGTGTTAAGGCAGTCGAACTGGCCGAACGGGCCAACCAATCTTCCGGAGGCAGGAACCCGATGATACTTGGTACGCTGGCGGCTGCATACGCGGAAGCCGGACGGTTTAGCGAGGCCATCCCGGCTGCATACCACGCGATCGAATTGGCAAATACCGCAGGGAACGAAGCGATGGTCAAGGAGTTGCAAGAGCATTTGAAACTTTATCAAACGTGGCGCCCCTTCCATGAGAGAGCGCCGGCATCGTAGGGCTGGTCAGAAATGATTCTTGGTTTGCTTGCTCATCAGCATGGTGGGAGTTTTCATAGGGCCATTTGCCTGAAAGAAGCCGTATGACTCTAAAAAAGAGAGTAAGAGCCTGACAATGGGAAACCAATTTTGCAACCTACCGGTGCTGGCCAGAATCAAGCGGGACCAGGCCTGATAAAGCTCAGGCTGTTGTCAACTGGTAAGACCGGAGACTACTGTCTTCTGAATTGAGAAAGATCGGCTACATTTGTTAATTGTAAATAATATTTCACAAATCAAAGATTCTTTCTTTAAAAGAAATGCTTATTTCCTTTCAGGCTTAGCCACAGGCATGATTGAGAAAGAGCAGAAAATCCTTATATTGACTGTACACAATTGGGTATTATCGAGGGTCAGGATATGGAAGAGGCCAGTATTTTAGCTCGAAAAATAGGCGATAATAGCACGCGTTGGTTAAAGATCAGTTCTAGTCGTGCAGTCGGACAGGCCTATTATTGTCCAAGAAGGCATTAGCAGGGTCACGCCCTACCACCATTTAAGCGAAACTTAACGCGAACTGTCCCTAAAGTGTCCCTAACTGTATTTGATTCAGCTGAATTGAACTGTACTTCTTTGGACTTTAGACACACTGAAGAAAGGTATAACCTTTTGTAATTGTGATATATTTCAGTAGGAGTATCATGTGCATTTGTTCTTGAGCCTTCGAATCTCGTTTTCCGCTCCAGAAATTCAGGACCCCAGAGGAAGATTGAGGGGTCAGGTCTCAACGGTCTGTTGCCTAAACGTCTTATAACTGGCTCCGACTGGTTAAACATGCTATAATTCGGCCATCATAAGCTTGTTGGAGAGTAGCCATGATGGGATTTCAGGAACAGCCACAAAACACTCTGTTTCACTACAGTTTGAACCTCGACAAACGAATCAGAAGCAACCATCCTTTAAGGAAGGTCAACGAACTCATAGACTTCACCTTTGTCTATGATGAAGAAAAAGTTTCTACGGCAATAACGGCAATGAATTGGTGCCTCCGCCGGTAATTCTGAAACTGATGCTGCTTCTGGTCTTCTATAATGTCCGTTCAGAGCGGGAGTTGATGGAAATAATTCCCGCTCTGAACGGACTGGCTCTGGTTTCTTGGCTATGACCTCGACACAAAAATCCCCAACCACAGTGTTTTGTCCAAAGCGCGCAAGAAGTGGGGTGCTGCAGTATTTCAGAACTTTTTTGAGTGTATCGTCCTGCAGTGCGTCCAGGTCGGGTTGGTTGACGGTAGCAAGATCTTTGTCGATTCAAGCTTGGTCGATGCCAATGCCTCCAACAATTCTGTTCTTGACACGAAAAACCTGCAAGACCAATTACACAGGAACTACCAAAAGCTGGAAGCACGCCTGGCGGAAGGAAATCCAAGCAGTTGTGCGTCCCGGCACATTGAGAAGAAGAATAGCCGATACATCTCCTCCACCGATCCTGACGCCGCCATCGTCAACCGGGGCAAGCCGAAACTGATGTACCAGGTCCACCGGGCCGTAGACGGCAAGAACGAAGTGATCACCGCCACCGATGCCACTGCCGGAGATGTCAACAAAGCGCATCTGATGCTACCGCTTCTCAAGCAGCACGAGGCGACCACCGGGAGCAAAGCTGAAACTGTCGTGGCAGACAGCAATTACGGCGCCATCGACAACTTCCTCGCCTGTCATGACCGGGGAATAAAGGCACACATACCCGACCTGAAAGGGGCCGCGCTCAAACGGACGAAGAACCGTGCCATCTTTACCGATAACCAGTTTGTATATGATCCGCAGACCGACACTTATCGCTGTCCGGCCGGGAAAGTACTCAAGCGCAAATCATTGCACATGCAGAGGGAAAGCACAGATTACGGTGCTCCAAAAAAAAAGTCTGCGCTGCCTGCGAGTTGCGCGAGCCATGTACCAAGAACAGAACCGGGCGAACCGTCAAACGACATCTCCGTCAGGGTGAGCTGAACGCCATGCGGGAGCGGAGCCGGTCAACCGAGGCCAGGCAGGACATCAAGACCAGGCAGCACTTAATGGAACGCTCCTTTGCACGATCAACCCGATACGACTTTGACCGTGCACGCTGGCGTGGGCTTTGGCGCATGCGCATTCAGGAGTTGCTGGTTTGCAGCATCCAGAACATCTAGGTGCTGATCAAGCAGGCGAATAAACCGAAGAAAGCTGTTGCAGCAAGGGCAAAAGCCCTGAAAATGCACTTGCAGGGCTATTTTCGCCGTTTGAATCGTTGTTTACCGTCTGGCGTTTCGAAACGAGCTATTGCTATTGTCTTGATTTTCATAGAACTTGATTCCATCTGTCAGCTGCATATTTTTGAAAGCTTGCCGTTGTCAGATGAATTGGGCAACAGGCCGTTGAGACCCGACCCTTATGGTTGCTCCCCTACGTGATTATATGCGTTAACGGAGTCATGGAGGTCATCGAGCATCCGGGCGGTCCAATATTCAGCATCAGTGACGATCCGATACTCTTGAAGCAGGCCATTGAATCGACTGGATGTAAGAAAGATTAACAAACGATGACCATTTATGGCCAGGATAACTGTTCCCTCCATGCTCTCAGGTGAATTCAATTTCCGCCAAATAAGGACTGATTATGGTTTTTAACCGTCTGTTTATTCCGATTCTGCTGGTCTGCCTCGTTGCGGTAAGGTCTCTGGCTGAACCGGCGCCGGAGCGGCTACCGGATGGTTTCGTCTACTGCGAAGCGGTTGTCCCTGAGATCCGGACTGAACTTCGTTATGCGACACCGCACAATTTTGCCGGGGAAAAGATCGACGGGTACCGGCGGCCGCGGTGCATTCTGACTCGTCAGGCGGCGTTCGCCCTCCGTAATGTCCAGGAAGAGTTACGCCTTTTCGGGCTCGTCCTAAAGGTCTTCGATGCCTATCGTCCACAGCGAGCGGTCGATCATTTTGTCCGCTGGGCGAACAACCTCGGCGACACACGGATGAAAGCGGAATTCTATCCCGAAGTGGAAAAGGGAAACCTGTTCAAGGACGACTATATTGCCGCCCGGTCGGCGCACAGTCGCGGCAGCACTGTCGATTTGACGATTGTGTCACTACGTGGGGAGTCGACCGGCATGGAGTTGGACATGGGGACCAGCTTCGATTTTTTCGGCCCCGAATCGTGGCCTGACCACCCCGCTATGACAGCGCAGCAACGGGCAAACCGGATGATCTTACAGGTTGTTATGAAAAAGCAGGGGTTCAGGCCGTATCCCAAGGAGTGGTGGCATTTCACCTTGGAGAGTGAGCCGTTTCCAGCAACCTATTTTGATTTTCCGGTCGAGTGAGCGAGGGGGGAAAAGGGACGATGATGGAGGTGTCGCATGTCAAAGGCAATAGTACCGAGAAAGATTCGCAGTTACGGTACCCCGGTTCATGTGGTATGCTGCGAAAAATGAAGAACGGCGCGAGGTATCCATGAAGCTGCTGAAAACTTACGGATTCCCCCTGCTCCTGCTCCTGTCCATTGCGGGCGGGGTGCTGCTGGGCTCCTGCCGCCCCGACGCGGCACGGGCCATTCGCCCTCTGGGGGACCTGTTTCTCAACCTGATCTTCATGATCATCGTCCCGCTCGTTTTTTTCACGGTCTCTTCCGCTATTGCCTCCAGTAGCGACAGCAGGCGACTGTCAAGAGTTTCCTGGGCCATGCTCTTTGTCTTTCTGGCAACGAGCGTTGTCGCTGCCGTCGGTTCGCTCCTCTTCATGCTGTTGGTGCAGCCGACCCCCGGTGCCGGAATTGTCCTGAAAAGTCTGCCGGTGCAGGAGCTGCCGTCGCTTCCGGCGCAACTGGTGAAGGCCTTCACCGCCGCCGATTTTCCGGAACTGATTTCACGCCGGTCCATGCTCCCCCTGATCGTCTTTTCCGTGGGAGTCGGTCTGGCAACCCGTTCCTGCAAGGAGGCGGGTGCATCATTCGGCCGGTTCCTCTCCGGCGGCGCTAAGGTATTCCTCCGCCTGGTCGATTACGTCATGTACGTTGCCCCGGTGGGGCTCATGGCATGGTTCGCCGCCACCGTAGTCGATACCGGCGAAGCGCTGGCCGCCGCCTATTTCAGGGTCTTTGTCGTCTACTACGTATTCTCCGCCCTCTACTTTGTCGGGGGTTTTTCCCTTTATGCCTTTTTCTCCGGGGGCATAATCTCTGTCCGCCGCTTCTGGGCCCATATGCTGGGTCCGTCCCTGACTGCGCTGGGGACCTGCTCCAGCATGGCCACCATGCCGGTCAACCTGGAAGCGGCGCCGAAAATGGGGGTGCCGGTCGATGTCTGCGATGTGGTGATCCCGGTGGGAGCGGCCCTGCACAAGGATGGTTCGGTGATCGGCGGCGTGCTCAAGGTGCTGTTTGCCATGAGCCTGTTCCACCAGGAACTGACCTTCGGGCGGCTGCTTATGGCGGCTGGGGTCGCCATCCTGGTCGGGGTGGTCGTGGGCGCCATTCCCAGTGGCGGCATGATCGGGGAGATGCTGATCCTGTCGGTGTTCGGTTTTCCGGTCGAGATACTCCCTCTTCTGGCGGCCATCAGTGTGATCATCGATCCCCTGGCAACCCTGCTGAACGCCACCGGTGACAACGTGGCGGCCATGATGGTGACGCGGCTGACGGCGGGCGAGGAGTGGCACATGGAACCGGAAGGGGCAGGACCATGAAGGTGCGGGGATTTGTCCCTCTCCTTGCCCTGCTCCTGCTGGCGGGATGTCAGCATCACCAGCCGTGGGAAGCGTTCGAAAAATGCCGGGGCAATCTTCCCGAGGCGAGCCGGCAGACGGTGGTGGTGGACAGGGAGGAGGCCGCCCCATCAGGCATGGCAATCCGCCTCTTTGAACGGGGCAATGACGGCTGGCAGCCGCTTGGTGCGGTTATCCCTGCCGTGGTGGGGAGAAACGGCCTGGCCCCTGTGGGTGAAAAGCGGGAAGAGGACGGGAGGACCCCCTCCGGCGTATTCGCCCTGGAAAGGGGATTCGGCTATGAGCCGTTCGCAACGAAGATGCCGTACATCGTCCTTGCCCCTGAGATGATCTGGATCGACGATGCCAGGTCCGATCGGTACAACACGCTGGCCGAAAAAAGGGGAGGAGAGGGACTATCCTACGAGATCATGAGACGGGCCGATGACCTGTACAAGTACGGCATCGTCGTCGAGTATAACACAAGGGCGATTGTCCAGGGAGCGGGAAGCGCCATATTCTTCCACATCTGGCGCAGTCCAGCGACCCCCACGGAGGGATGCATCGCCGCAACGGAGCCGGATATAGCCCGGATGCTGCGCTGGCTCGATCCGGCGCAGCATCCGCTGGCGGTGATAGGGGATGCTTGTCCCTGAGACAACCGCGTCAGAATTTCTTATCCCGCGCAAGCAATAGGCGCAATAGGTGTCGGGGCTGCACATTTGACAAGGACAGTTAACCACACTTAAATGCGCAGTTTCCAAACATCGACACGACCGGCCCAAAAGACGGACAGGTCAACCTAAGCCCAGTTATGCGGTGAATTTTACTCCGATTCACGCAACACCCATTTATTAATTTTTCAACTACTGGAGTTTAAATGGAACCACTGACTTACATCACGAACAGACTTGTTAAGAATGAGGACTTGAATCATCACAGGACGCTCTATGCCGGACGGAGCGCCGAGTGGTTCGTAGAGGCGGGGTTCATCGCAGCAGCGGGGCTGACTCGTCCCGAGGACATTGTCTGCCTGAAGATCCATGGAATGACCTTCCTGCGTCCGGTGAAGGGGGGAGACGTCATCACCTTTGAGAGCAGGATCATTCTGGCGGGACGTTCATCCCTACATGCCCATGTCCTGATGCGCGCAAAAGGTGAATTTGTGATGGAAGGGTTCATCACCTTTGTGCATGTTGACCGGGAAGGCCGTGCCCGGCCGCACGGGATAGAGATAACCACTGTCACCGAGACGGATCAGGTCTTGCTGGAGCGGTTAAAGGCCTTGCTGGCGCAGACATCCGCCTGACTCAGGGAAGGAATGCCTGCGTCGCCCCATCCTTGCCGCCTGGTACTCATAATGATTGAAAGACGGCATTAGATGCGAAACGCCTCAATCTTCTGCTCGTCGAATTCGTTTATGACCCGAATGTTCCGCTCGTTGCCGTCAATGAGGGTAACAACGGAGCACTCCCTTCCCATCTCCGCCTTGGTGTAACGCAACACTATCTTCGCAGCGGTTTCCAGAATAGTATCATCTAAATCCCCAAGAAGGACACCTAGCGGGCTCCCCCCATCAAGCCAGCGGACGGTTGCTTCTCCCGGCTCTGCAACCCTTTCTAGGAGATCGTTTTCCAGCTCATCGCGGCCGACAATGAGCTTGGTCCGGGGGCTTATCCGGAAATGGCGGCCAAGCTTGAGTAGCCGGAAATCGCGCAAGTTCAGCCGGTTTGCATGAGCGAAAACGTCTTTCACCTTGGAGACGAATGACAACTCCGTCAGCAGGCAGCCGCCGGCCGGGCAGGGGTAGTTCTTCACATCGAGTTCGGCGGCAAGTTGGATCTGCTCCTTGCGCGAGCGGCCATGCATGGCAAGGAGCCTGCTCCGGTCAACCCATCCCTCCTTTTCCGGGATGGTGGGCTCGAAATGTCTGGCTGAAAGCGGCCGCAAAAGAAGCCCTGTAAGGCCACTCTCCCGCTCGATGACTCGCAGGGTGTCGCGGCGCTGGCTCATGGGGCGTTGGCCGAGCACCTCGCCGGTGATGACGAAGTCCGCGCCGCTTTCCGTCATGTACTCCCTGGCTTTGCGTAACAGGAAGATGCGGCAATCGACACAGGGGTTCATCCCCTTGCCGTAGCCGTGCCTAGGCTTCCGAACGATCTCCAGGTATTCGATTCCCTTGTTCATGACTTTTATGGGAATGTTGAATTCGGCGGCTACCCTCACGGCCTCGGATTTACAGCCGGCGTTCTTGCCAGTGCAGGTGCAGAAGGGAGAGATAAAGTTGAGGGCTTCGACAGCAATACCTTGCTCAAGCATGACCTTGACGGCAAGGGTGGAGTCGAGCCCGCCGGAGAGGAGGGCGAGCGCTTTTCTTTGCATTTTTTCTCCTGTGGCCCCATAACAATACAACATGCGGCTGGTTGCAAGCTGCCGGATGTTACGGAACCGGAAAATTACTTTTTATGTTTCACGGGATTCAGGGAATTCTTTCGCCGGTAGATAGTTCGCCTCAACTCGCAGCGGTCATCCGCCGCCAGAAGGTTGCCGTGGCTTCCCCATGCGCGGCCCATGCATCCTCCGGCGCAGGAGGACTCTCCGGGGCAATCCCGGCATTCCGGTATCGAGTTGGCACGGTGATGGCTGGTCTTAAGAAGTGAAGTCCAGATGGGCACCCCTTCGATAAATGCATCGCCAAGGCTCTTTGCGAACACCCCCGTAACGGCATATCCATCCGCATGGCAAAGCACGCAGGGATACAGGCTGCCGCCTGAGGTGAGATAGGGATTTTCAACAAAGGTGCAGCATTCCGAACGGTGGGCATCTCCCTTGAGCCACTCCAGGGCCGCGGTGTTGCCGATTTTTTCATAGAGTTCTTGAAATCTCCGATCGGTCTCGAAGATATGCGCTAATCTTTCATACTGCTCCGGCTCAGGGGGTGCCACCAGTGACTCCTTGCCTGCCCGGCCGCAAAGGACAAGGGCTCCGGTTGATACGGAACCGATTCCCAGAGAATCCGCAAGTTCCAGCAATGCCGGAATTTCCTCCAGGTTGTGGCGCATCTCCGTGAAGAATAGCGAAATGTGCCGTGAAAGCCCTGCGTTGGCCAGCCTGCGAATCCCCTTCAATGCCTTCAGGAATGCGCCATTTCCCCGCACCAGGTCGTGGGTCCGAGCAGTAGCTCCATCAAGACTGATCTGCAACGATAGGCCCGGGCAATTCAGCTCTTTCAATGCCGCCACAAGTTCATCGTTAAAGAGCATGGCATTTGTCTGCATGGCAACGCTTTTGAAACCGATTTCGCAGGCGTCCCGCAAAAATTCCAGCCATGAGGGGTGCAAAAGCGGTTCCCCCCCGGTGAAGCGGACATTTTCGCCCCTTATCTCCTTAAACTCCCCGAGCAACCGGCGAATTATCCGTTCCGGCACATAAATGGAGGCGGCTTGTGAGTCCGCTTCGACCCAGCAATGTTTGCAAGTGAGATTGCAGGCGCCGGTGATGGAAATTGTGAGCATTTTGGGCGGACGCAACCCCGCCTTGCTGAGAATTTCCGGGGTCTCACATACCACCGTTGATCTTTGTTTCATTTTTCCCCTGGCAATCTACGGATATGGACTCTAAAATTTACAGATGACTTTCGATTCCGTGCAATATGCATTACATAACATGTCTTTCTCGCATGGCTAACACAAACTTTATTAAAATATAGACGGAATTCGAAGCCGTTGTCAAAAGGTAAATTACATTAGCAAAAAATAGTATTGACATCGTGATGATTGCGGTTTATATAATTAATCATCCTCGTTTAATCTTTAGTTAGACCTCTAACGATTCTTTCCAAACGAATTACGGATACCCCTTTAGTATACTAACTTCATTGATAAATTGAACTGATTTGGTCAGCTACATCTTTCCTCAATTATGTCTGCACATTAACCATTCCTAAAAACCCCCAACCTCCGCTAGCGGCTCGCCCGATTTACGGAATCGTTCTTATTAACAGCATTCAGGAGAACCGATGAATCTACAGGAACTAAAAGGCAAGAAGATCAACGAGTTGACAGCCATTGCAAAAGGACTCAACATCGAGGGCGCTTCCAGCCTGCGCAAGCAGGACATGATCTTTGCCATACTCAACGCCCAGACGGAAAAAAACGGCATGATTTTTGGCGAAGGAGTGCTGGAGACTCTTCCCGACGGTTTCGGTTTCTTAAGGGCACCCGATTACAACTACCTGCCCGGGCCTGATGACATATACGTCTCTCCAAGCCAGATCCGCCGCTTTAATCTCCATACTGGCGACACCGTGTCAGGCCAGATTCGGCCTCCCAAGGAAGGGGAGCGCTATTTCGCCTTGCTGAAGGTTGAGTCTGTCAACTATGAATCTCCGGACGTGGCCAGGGACAAGATACTTTTCGACAACCTGACACCACTCTATCCCATGGAGAAGCTGAAACTGGAGACCAGCTCGGAGAATATGTCGACCCGGGTGATGGAGCTGATCGCTCCCATCGGCAAGGGGCAGCGCGGACTGATCGTCGCCCCACCCCGCACAGGCAAGACCATGCTCATTCAGAATATTGCCAACTCCATCGCGGAAAACCATCCTGAAGTGTTCCTTATCGTCCTCCTCATTGACGAGCGTCCCGAAGAAGTAACCGACATGCAGCGTTCCGTTAAAGGAGAGGTGATTTCCTCGACGTTCGATGAACCGGCCTCACGACATATCCAGGTGGCGGAGATGGTCATCGAAAAGGCCAAGCGCCTCGTGGAGCACAAGCGGGATGTGGTGATCCTTCTCGACTCCATCACCAGGCTCGCCCGCGCATATAATACCGTGATCCCACCCTCCGGCAAGATACTTTCCGGCGGCGTAGATTCCAATGCCCTCCACAAGCCGAAGCGTTTTTTCGGGGCGGCCCGCAATATCGAGGAAGGGGGATCGCTCACCATCATCGCCACCGCACTGGTCGACACCGGCAGCAAAATGGATGAGGTGATCTTCGAGGAGTTCAAGGGAACCGGCAACATGGAGCTCCACCTGGACCGCAAGCTGGTGGAAAAGCGAACCTTCCCGGCCATCGACATGAATAAGTCGGGAACCAGGAAAGAGGAACTGCTTATCGATAAGGCTTCCCTCAACAGGATCTGGATCCTGCGCAAGGTGCTCCACCCCATGAACGTGGTGGACAGCATGGAGTTCCTCATTGAAAAGCTCTCCGAAACCAAGAGTAACCAGTTATTCCTCGACTCCATGAGCCGGGGATAAAAAGGTTCGAGGTTTGAGGTTCGAGGTTTTAACGTTGAACGTTGAATTTTTCATCAGAAAAATGTCTTGATAAAATAAATCGAAAGTGTTAACTTTTTAATTTCGAATAGTCATCAATTGTAGATGGAGCGTTGCCCCGCTCGAGGAGGAAGATATGAAAGAAGGTATTCATCCCAAATATACGGAAATTACCGTAAAATGTCTCTGCGGCAATACTTTTCAAACCCGTTCCACCAAGTCTGAGATATCCACTGAAATATGCTCCGCCTGCCATCCGTTCTTTACCGGTAAGCAGAAGCTGGTCGATACTGCAGGACGCGTGGAAAGGTTCAAAAAAAGATACGGCATGTAACAAGCCCCATGGCTTGAGGATTTAAGAGGGGGATTTTGTCGCTGGCGAAATCCCCTTATCTGTTTTTACCGTCTATTCTCTTTTTGACAGTATTAAATTTATCTCCGCGGACAGTTGCAATTACCGGCGTCTGGCCTGAGAATATACATGAAAGTTGCCTTGCTTCAATACACCCCGGAACCGGAACGGAGCGTAGCGCTTGCTGCGAAACTTTGTTATTCTCCCGTATCCATCGATGAACTCAATGATAAGCTTTCCGGCGTGGATATCCGGGAATTCCTTGAAAAGATCATGTCACTAGGGCATCATTCGGTACTCGAGCACGCTTCCTTCACCTTCGGAATCGATGGTATATCCAGGGTAACCAGCCATCAACTGGTGCGGCACCGCATCGCTTCTTTTTCTCAGCAGTCTCAGCGTTATGTCTCCCACAGGGAGCGCTTTGCCGCCGTAACTCCACCGACAATTGCCGAACGTCAGGAAATCCTGGCACGGTTTGAGGAACAGTTGACGGCGCTGCATCAAACTTATTCTGATATGGTGGCAGCAGGGATTCCCCCTGAAGACGCCCGCTATATCCTCCCTAACGCCACCGAGACCAAGATCATGGTGACCATGAATGCCAGGCAACTGCTTCACTTTTTTGAACTGCGCT